>Ga0208478_1000107_pt1 | contig 32421 bp, 31 predicted proteins | sample NGESurdeep072012_5_FD_184462 | JGI IMG/M metagenome (GOLD analysis project Ga0208478, IMG submission 184462) | Arctic peat soil microbial communities from Barrow, Alaska - NGEE Surface sample 415-2 deep-072012 (SPAdes) | ecosystem: Environmental > Terrestrial > Soil > Wetlands > Peat ...
GGGCTTCGCCCCAACCTGGATCGTCTGACGGTGGGAGTGGATCTGGGTGACCAATGGAGCGTCTACTGCATTTTGGGCCCGGAGGGAGAGACGCTGATCGAGGGACGGTTGCCGATGACGAAGCAGACGGTGGCGGAGTTTTTCCAGGGCTTGCCAGCGGCGCGGGTGGTCATCGAAGTGGGGACCCACTCCGCTTGGGTGCGGGAAGTAATCTCCGGTTATGGGCACGAAGTGCTGGTGGCCAACCCACGGTTGATGGAAGGGTCGAAGCGTCGCAAACGAAAGAATGATCGGATCGATGCGAATAAGCTGGCCCGGTTGGGACGGACGGATCCGCAGTCGTTGCACCCGGTCCAGCATCGCAGCCCGGAAGTGCGACAGGACCTGGTGATTCTACGAGCCCGCGATGCCTTGGTGGCAGTGCGGACGGAGCTGATCAACACCACGCGCGGGTTGGTGAAGAGTGTGGGCGCACGGCTACCCAAGTGTGCCAGTCCGAGCTTCCCAAAAAAGGTAGAGGAGTCGCTCCCCATGGAGATACGCGAATCGCTGCTGCCGCTGGTGCATTTGGTGGCGGCCATCAGTGATTCTATCCAGGAGTATGACAAGCAGGTTGAAAAGCTGGGCAGCGAGAAGTATGGGCATACGAAGTTAGTACGGCAAGTGACAGGCGTGGGGCCGGTCACCGCCATGGCCTATGTATTGACCTTGGAGAACCCGAAGCGATTCGCCAAGAGTCGCGACGGAGGGCCCTATCTGGGATTAGTGCCCAATCAGCAAGACTCCGGAGACATCCAGCCACAATTAGGAATCAGCAAGGCCGGGGATACGATGCTGCGCAGACTGCTGGTGGGGAGCGCGCACTATATCTTAGGGCCATTTGGACCGGACACCGACTTACGACGGTAGGGGCTACGGTTATGCGAGCGGGGTGGGAAGAACGCGAAGAAAAGAGCGGCGGTAGCCGTGGCACGGAAGCTGGCGGTCTTAGTGCACCGTCTCTGGGTGAGTGGCGAGGTATATGAACCGCTGCGGCACGGTGGGTCAGCGACGACGAGGCCAGCGGCTGGCTAGCGAACCGTGCTGGGGAGCAGACAGGAGTGGACGACTAACTAACAAGTTAGTGAGAGAGCTTGGCAACGACGACATCCGCCGCCTTGTCCGGGTGACTGCGCGAGATGGCCTGGTCCATGCAAGATCGCCGAACAGATAGCAGCACCCCAACAATCCCAGGCCCGTCACGACCGTGATGGGCCTGGGCTTTAGAGCGGACCCCAACTTGCACCGGGCCGGAATCGGCCCATTCAGAGTGCGGATAGAAGCACGGCAAAGGTGGGTGGCGCCGGCTAGAGTTTCTGGCCAAACTTGGTTAGACGCGATCAACTATGTTCTGTGTCCCTGGACAGAAAACACGATGACTGGAGAGTCCCCGGAAACGGTGAAGCGAGCCTGCTGTCCACGAGACTCCAGAAAAGCCAAATCCAGTCCACTAAGGAACGAAGCCCAACTGAACTGCGTTTCGCTTCGTTCCGAGTTCGATTATGAAGTGACATGGGAAACTGTCAAGGGTCAAGATGAACGTCCCTGCGGGACGCCCTTGACGGGCCCGTACACGAACCCGACTGCCCCGGCGCAGCAGCGGCCAGCGCATGTGCTTGAGCTTCTGCGCCTGCTGCTGACTCACCGTCGGCAGGCGTGTGCTCTCGGCGCGCCGCATCGGACAAAGAACCGATGGAGATCAAAATTTCGAATATGTTTGGGTAGACTTAGCAGTTCACCATTTACCAATTCTCTGGCGGTCCCCAAGGCTTATGCTTAGCTAGCTGAGTCGCGACTTCACATAGCGATTACAAAATCACGGTGACAGGAGAGAATCAGTATGGCAGCCCCCGCAGTCGTTCCCTTCCGCAACATCAGGCCACGATTTCTCGACGGTCTCGCCGCGGCTGAAGTCAAGGCGATTATCTCCGCCGCAAGACAACGGCGATATCTGGCGAACTCCGTGATCGCGAACCAGGGACACCCCGCCGACCATCTCTTCCTCTTGTTGACCGGCCGGGCGCGGTACTTCCACATCACCCCCGATGGCCGAAAGGCTACTCTGTACTGGCTTCCCCCAGGCGAGATCTTCGGCGCGGCGGCATTGCTATCCACCCCTTGTGAATATCTGGTCAGCACAGAAGCCGTGAACGACAGCTCGGTGCTGGTGTGGGACCACGCCATCATACGGGGCCTCATCGCACGATACCCGCGATTGACCGACAACGCACTCCTGATCATGTTTGACTATTTCGTTTTCTATCGTGCTGCCCACATTTCGCTGACCTGCGATACGGCGGGCCAACGTCTGGCTCGCGTGCTGGCGAATCTCGCGAGCGGTATTGGCCAGAGGATCGCCGAAGGCGTTGAACTCGATGTGCGCAACGAGGAGTTAGCCAACGAGGCCAACGTGACTCCTTATACGGCGAGCCGCCTGTTAAGCGGCTGGCAACGAAAGGGAATTCTGACCAAGACACGGGGTAAAGTTCTGCTACGGTTTCCCGAGCGGCTCTTCCTGGAAGAGGTCTGACGTAAGCAGGTCCCACTTTTCTCCCGGCCCTCGATCATTGCTCCGGCGCAAGTAGAAGGATGTCCTGAGGCAACGACTCACCGGATCTTTTCTGTCATGCTTGTGACAGTCGTTCAGTACCTGCACCCAGTGGGGGCGTTGGTCCCGAACTATGACCTGGGTGGAGGACTTTTGCCGGTGTCAGCCGCTGTGCGCATTCTCATCGTGGACGACTCCGAGCCCTGGCGGCGTCTCCTGTTCTTCTTTCTGCAGCAATACCCTGCGTGGCAGATCATCTGCCAAGCTTCGGATGGATTGGAAGCAATCAAGAAGAGTCGGGAACTGCAGCCGGACTTGGTTTTGCTCGATGTCGGGCTGCCCAAACTCAACGGTATCGAAGCCGCTCGACAAATCCGCAAGTTCGCTCCGCACTCGAGAATCTTGTTCTTAAGCGAGAATTGTTGTCCCGAAGTAGTGCGGGCAGCCTTGAGTGTGGGTGGGCGCGCTTACGTTGTGAAATCAGATGCCGCGAGCGAGCTTTTCGTGGCGTTGGAGTCCGTGATTGCGAACAAGCAGTTTGTCGGTCGCAGGTTCTTGGCTCAGGACCTATCGAACCCGACTGTGGCCTAGCGCTTGGGTCCGGCACGGCCTCGCGTTGAGTTCGAAACCAGCGTTGCCGGCCCGCGCAGAGAGGAACTTACCTGTCAAATTCAACCATTCTCCTATGCGTCAACGATGAGCCCACGGCACTGCAGTTGCGTACCCTCATTCTCTCGCGGCCGGGCTACCTGGTTCTAGCTGCTTCCAGCGGAGAAGTGGCCGTGAGGCTGTTTCTGCTCAATTGCGTGGACCTCGTGATCATTGACCAGTTGATGCCCGACTTCACCGGAAGGGAGTTGGCGAGCGAGATGAAACGTATTGATTCGGAAGTTCCCATCATTCTGCTCACCGGACTTACTGATTCGTCGCGGGGAGTTGAAACGGCCGACCGGCTTGTCACCAAGGGGATCACGCCTTCGGAGCTCTTCGTATATATGTCGGATCTTATGGCGAAACACCGATCTCATGCATTCAGCAATTTAACAAGGTCGACCAAAGACTTGGCCGTTCGTTGGAGGGGATTTCGTATAGAAAACAAGAATTCGTTGCCGTCTGACCAACGCTGGGTCGAAGCCAACACCCATGCGATTTTGGAAGCTGCACCCGATGCCATGGTTGTTGTCGACAGCGCGGGAAAGATCACGTTGGCGAATGCCCAGACGGAAAGACTTTTTGGTTATACGCGAGCGGAATTAACGGGCTGCCTAGTTGAGTGCCTCCTCCCGGAGCGATATCGGGACCGGCATCTGCATCATCGCACCGATTTCAGTGCCACGTCGAGAGTGCGTCCCATGGGTGCTGGGCTTGAACTGTTCGGACTGCGCAAAGATGGCAGTGAATTCCCAGTTGACATTAGCCTGAGCCCTCTGACCACCGCGGAAGGCATGTTCGTCACCTGCGCGATTCGAGACGTAACGGCGCGGAGACTGGCCGATGAGCAAATCAAGAGGCTGAAGGAAGAACTGGAGCGTGCCTTACAGCGATCGGAGAAGCTGGCCGCCACCGGTCGGCTCGTCGCCACGATTGCCCACGAAATCAATAATCCACTCGATGCCCTGCGCAGCCTGCTCTATCTTCTTCGACAGAATTCCAGTCTCGAACCGAGCGGGCGAGAGTTGGTAGCACTGGCCGAGAAGGAGGTTGACCAACTAGCGATCATTGCCAAACAGACGCTTGCTCAACATCGCGAGACGAAGCTGCCCGTGGTTACAAGCATCTCGCAACTACTCGATGATGTGTGTGCTGTTTTCTTGCCCAAATTGCAGGAGGCGGAGATCCAAGTGCATCGTGAGTACCTAACAGAGGGCGAGGTAACGATCTATGGAGGCGACTTGCGGCAGGTTTTCACGAACCTTATCGCCAATGCCATCGACGCAATGGGACAAAACGGCGAATTGCGGCTTTCCATTGAGCGATCGGCCGGAAATGAAGTCATTGTCCGCATCGGTGACACCGGGTGCGGCATTCCCCAGGAAAACCTACAGATGATCTTCGAACCGTTCTTCACCACCAAGGAAGATAAAGGAACCGGCATAGGGTTGTGGGTTGTTAAACGGATAATGGAGGACCTGGGGGGCAGGGTAGAGGTGGTCAGTGTAACCACTGGCAAGACCGGTACTTGTTTCAGTGTCGCTGTTCCCACTTCAGCGCCCGATGCTGCAGTACGTCCAGAAAATAGACAGGGACTGGCGTAGCCCGACTGATCTGCCCGCCCCGGGTTCCGCAAGCGTGATTGATACCACCGAAACCGGTCCTGTAATCGGAATCGTAACCGAGACACGATTGCTCGTTTGTCTATCGACCGAAATTGCTGAGCACGAGGATAGCGGAAGACGAAGAGCGCCAACGTGCCCCAGCAGCGGGACAGGTCCAGTTGGAAATCAACATTACTTTTCGCTGTGGATCCATCACAATTTCCTATGGCAGACGTGCTCACTCTCTTGCGGGCCGAGATCGGATTCTCTTTTGGCTCCCGCCACAGTCTGGAACTAGCGCAGGCAGATGAAATCAGTAGAACTGCTTCCATTTCGGCGAGAGCTGAATTGGGGACCATCCGGAGGGAGTTTCACCGTGCGATAATCTTTTCCGTCTCCTGGCGGCCGTACTTATTTTGTGTTATGCGAACATTAGAGCGGTGTGCTACTCACCCGACCGTGATCCGATTTCTTCCGCTCGCCTTACTGACATACATCAACCCATCGGCCCTCTTGATTGCGCTCTGCACAGAGTCTCCGTGCTTAAAGAGTGTCGCTCCGCCCGAGGCCGTCACACATATCCGGATTTGGTCCCTTAGAACTACGGACTCTGCAATCAGAATACGGCACCGTCCTGCAAGACCGGCCAGCACATGGGCATTCACATTGGAAAGAACCAGCAAGAACTCCTCACCGCCCCAGCGGCCTACAAGGTCGTTTTCCCGCAGACTTCCTACTAGCGTGTCAGAAACGACTTTTAGGACGGCATCGCCAGCATCATGTCCGTGTAGGTCGTTAACCTGCTTGAAGTGATCTATGTCAAGCATCAGCAGGCCGAACGACTTCCCGAACTCCTGGAACTCCTCTAACGCTTGCTTCACCTTTAATTCGGTATAGCGTCGATTCGGAAGGCAGGTCAAACCGTCACGGTTGGCCATGCTTTCCAGTTCGTGTACACGCCTCTCCATCTTCTTCTTGGCAGTAGCGTCACTGAATACCTCGACGGCGCCGACGACTTGTCCTGATTGATCGGTTATCGGCGCTACTTTCACGCTAACCGGGACCCGGTGCCCCAGCTTGTGTCTGAGGAAGATCTCGCCCTCCCTGGCTCGTCCGTCGCGGATCGTGCTGGCAAGTGGGCAGCCGTCAATGCAAAGAGCATGACCAGCCGCATCCACGTGCACCAGGAAATTGTCGGGACAGTGCCTTCCCACGGCTTCACCAGCCGAATACCCAGTCAACCGCTCGGCGCCCCGGTTCCAATACGTGATCTGCCGCTGCAAATCTACAAAGTAGACTCCATCGGAGATGCTATCCAGCAGCTTCGCGTGAAAGGAAGTGGCATCGTCGTCGATCGGTACTCTGAGCCCTCGAACGCCGTCGCTTTGCAAATGAGATTTCACCGGCTAGCTCCCTGTGACTCTCGAGATTTCTGTCCGCATGGTAACGGAGCAACCATTGAATTTGCGACGACCCACACTTGGTCCCATGACCTCCTCACACAGGCAGACGAAGGAGTCCTGAAGGAAATTCGCTTCTTCCCACGCTCAAGCGCAATTCCCTCTCCCGATATTTTCGCCACCCAAATCGGTTCCGACTGAGCTGGTGTGCTCAGGCGATCACCTTCATGAACTGTTCCTCTGATATCACTTTCGGCGGGTCCTATCATTTGCGGGTTCTGTCATGGGCGCCTCAAGCAACGATTTTATATGATGCACCTCGTTGACAGACGCGCGCTCCTCTGCTGCGCCGGGGCACGTAGCCGTATTACGCCCTACGCGCGGATGTGGCGCACCGAAAGCGCAGGTCCGTCACACTTCCACGCGTAGGCGACTATTCATCCAGGTGGCAGGAACGATAGTTTCCGAGTGGCGACAAGGGGATCTGTCGTCTCGCTGCTTGAGATTCGATGCGAACGACCCTCCTCACGAATAGTGCATAAAAGGTAAGCGGCAAGCGCGTTTTCCCCAGTATCCAACCTAAATCAACAGTGGCCGCATATCACGCTCGTATCGCGCACTGCCCCGGCAAAACAGCCGCTTAAGTAAAATGAGGGCAGAATATCTACCATCGTATGGTAGAATCTCTACCATCATGCCGAAGGAACTTTCTGAACGTAGGGAACTATTGCAAGGCACGCTGGACATGCTGGTGCTGCGGACGCTGGTGCTGGGTGCCGCGCATGGACACGAGATCGCAAAACACATACAGCGGACCAGCGATGACGTGCTGCAGGTCGAGCACGGATCGCTCTATCCGGCATTGCATCGGCTGGAGCGGCGGGGCTGGGTGGTGTCGAAGTGGGAGACGCCCAAGGACCGGAACCGGGAATTCAAGTACTACCGGCTGACGGCTGCAGGAAAGAAGCAATTGATCGTGGAAGAGTCGAAGTGGAAGCAACTGGCGGACGCAATCGCCCGCGTCATGGGGACTCTTACGGAGGGCTAGATGCGCATCGGGAGTGTCTTTGGCTGGTGGTCGAAACATCGCCAATCGAGCGAGGAAGATCTCGATCGCGAGTTGCAGGCTGATCTCGAACTAGAAGCCGAAGAGCAGAGGGATACAGGCGTACCGTCGGAAGAGGCCTCGTACCGCGCCCTTCGCGCGTTGGGCAACACCACGCTGGTCAGAGAAGACGTGCGCAAGGCATGGGGTGGGCAGTGGTTCGAGCAAGGCTGGCAGGATTTTCGCTACGGTCTTCGGGGCTTGCGGAGGAACTTGGGATTCACCACTGTTGCCGCACTCTCGTTGGCGCTGGGTATTGGCGGTAACACCGCCGTGTTCACGTTGGTCAATGCCTTCCTACTGCAACCTCTGCCTTACAGCGAGCCTGATCAGTTGATCGAGGTGACCGGCGTCTATCCAAAAGGCGCGATCGTCGCTTTACAACAAGCCAGTCGCGCGATGGAGATCGCCGCCTACACCCCTGATTCGGAAATCAACCTAAAGGCCCAGAACGAGGCGCAACGCCTGGTAGGGAGCGCGATCTCAGCCAATATATTTTCCGTGCTGGGCGTGGGAGCGGAAGTGGGGCGCACCCTGCGCGCGGGGGATGATCAGCCCGGTCAAGATGGCGTGGTGATGCTAAGCGATGCTCTGTGGCGAAAGAGTTTCGGAGCCGATCCGGGTATTGTGGGCCGGCTGGTTACGGTGGACGGTGCGACTCGACAGGTCATCGGCGTAATGCCGGCGAATTTTGCGTTCCCCTCGAACGCCGTCCAGCTGTGGACGCCGTTGCACATGGATCCCGCCAACTCGTTCGAGTTTTGGAATACGGGATTCATTCCACTGGTCGCCAGATTGCGTCCGGGCGCGACCCTCGGGCAGGCGCGCGGCGAGATCCGTCCGCTGGTTGCACACGCGATCGCGGCGTTTCCATATCCCATGCCCCAAAGCTGGAATGCGAATGCTACGGTGGTTCCGCTGCAGGAGTCTCTGGTTAGCGGTGTCCGTAACAAGCTGATCGTGTTGCAATGCGCGGTTGGACTGGTGCTACTGATCGCTTGCGCCAATGTCGCCAGCTTGTTGCTGGCGCGAGCTGCCGTCCGGCAAAAGGAAATGGCGCTGCGGGCTGCGCTAGGAGCGGCGCGCGGCCGAATCATCAGGCAACTCCTGACCGAGAGCGTGGTGCTTGGACTGGCGGGTGCTGCCGCCGGACTGGCGCTGGCTTACGGGACTCTTGCGGTGTTGAAGTTGGCATTGCCGATGAACACGCCAGGTTGGCAGGAAGCAAGAATCGATCCGCAGGTGCTCTCGTTCGCGACCCTGCTGGCAATTCTGAGTGGCGTGGCATTCGGATTGATTCCTGCCATCATTGGCTCGAGAACGAATCTCGCCACCACGATGCGAGCGGGCGGCCAGCGCTCAACGTCTACGGCAGGGGTGCGATTTCGCAGTGGATTGATTGCGACCGAAGTGGCTCTGGCCGTAGTGCTCGCGGTAAGCGCGGGTCTGCTGGTCAAGAGCCTATGGGTGCTGGCGCAGGTGAATCCCGGTTTCAGCCCGCGACATATTCTCACCACGCGCGTGTCTCCTGACCAGTCGTTCTGCCGCGAGCGCTCGCGATGCATAGCACTGTACGCACAACTGCTCCAGAGAACGCAGGAGATCAGCGGCGTTAAGGATGTAGCCGCGACGAACGTGTTGCCATTGAGTGGCGAGGTCCCTTCCATTCCGGTTGAGACCGAGGGACATCCGATTGCTCCCGGTACGCTCGCGCCGATGTTGTGGGCGGCCGCGATAACTCCCGAGTACTTTCGCGTGATGGGAATCCCAGTGTTGGAAGGCCGCGCGATTCGTGAATCCGATGGAGAGAACACCGAACTTGTCGCAGTGGTGAGTGCAGCCACGGCAAAGCGTTTCTGGCCAGGAGAAAGTCCCATTGGCAAACACCTTCGACCGGTGTGGGGCCAGCAACCATGGCGAACGGTGGTAGGCGTAGTGGGGGACGTGCGCGAGTATCACGTGGATACAAGTCTTCCCGACTGGATCGGCGGAGTGCTTTATATGCCGTACCCGCAGGCGCTCGGCAACGACCGCCAACTGCCGTCCTCGATGACGCTGCTGGTGCGTAGCACGATCGACCCAAAGCGCGCGGCGAGCGAGATCCGCGATCTAGTGGCGCAGTTGAATCCGAATGTCCCGGTCAGCGACGTGCAAAGCATGGAAGCTGTGGTGTCGTCTTCGAGTGCGCAAACGCGATCCCTGATGTGGATCTTTGTGTGCTTCGCCGGGGCGGCCGTGCTACTGGCGGCGATTGGGACCTACGGAGTCGTCTCGTTCTCAACTTCGCAGAGGTTGTACGAGATGGGAGTGCGAATCACCTTAGGGGCGACCCGAGGGAACTTGTTTAGACTGGTGATCAAACTGAGCCTACGGTTGGTGCTGACTGGCTTGGGAGTTGGGATCGTCCTGGCGTTCGTAATGACACGAATGCTGGCCAGCTTCCTCTACGGTGTGAGCACTACCGATCCGCTAACTTTCCTGGCCGTTGCCGTGTTGCTGGTGGGTGTGGCGATTGTGGCGGGCTTGGTTCCGGCTCGCAAAGCGGCGCATGTCGATCCGGTTTCGGCGCTTCGAGCCGAATAGCCGCGTCAGCAGAGTCCTCAAGAACCGCCGGGCTGAGAAAGACCCCACCCTTAGCTGCTCAATTACAGCCGCCGGCGAGGACAGGCCCACCAAGTCGTAGCAACTTGAAGGTCTCCGATGCGGCCGACTTTGGGCGGGTGACGAGCAACTCGGAAGTAATCCACCTGGACGGGAAACGCCCTACGCGCGGATGTGGTGCACCGAAAGCGCAGGTCCGTCACACATCCACGCGTAGGCGACTATTCGGCCAAGTGAAACTTCCTCCAACCCGACTTCAAGGGAACTCGCGTGTTGGCGGGGCTGACCGATTCAAATACGTGTCGTGGCCAATTGCCGTTGCGACATGCCCTCAGCGATAGCGCTACGCCGCTAGGGCAATCCAGCGTGGGGCACTTCGACCTTCGTCATCCAGATCGAGGCATTATGCTTCGCCGATGCCTCGGCCTCGTGGAAGGTGGGCGCCACAGAGGCAAATAGTGTGCACCCGTCGTCGCCTCCCAACATGCAGGCGAACACACCGATTCCGGCTGTCTTGCGTTCCTCCAAGATGCGGCCGCCTTCGGCCACCCGAATCAGCCGGCTGTGGACGGCGTCGGCGACCCACACCGCACCTTCTGCGTCCAAACAGATCCCGTCGGGCGCCACAGCGAGTTGCCCGAGCGCTTCGGTGAAGTTCGTCGACGTCGGAGGATCGCCGAAGAAAGCCCAAGTCCGACGCTCGCCCACTGAACCGTCAGTGACGCTAAAGGCGCTGAGCCGGTACATCATCGATTCGGCCACGATCAGCGTGCGTCCGTCCGGGGTGAGCACCATGCCATTGGGAAAACCAAGCCCGTCAGCCACCACCTTTGCCGTGCCGTCGGGCTCAACGCAGATGAGCACGGTGCTGCGGGTCGGGTTGCCGTCATTGAGATCGAAACCGAAATTGCCCACCCAGGTGCGGCCATCGTGATCGACCAGCATATCGTTCAAGTGCCACGGCGCCAGGGCGGACAGATCGGCATGCTCGACGAGCAAACCGTCGGCCTCACGCCGTAGGACCTTACGGTCGCGCATGGACACAATCAACATCCGCCTGTCTGGCAGAAACCCGAGCCCCGAGGGTTGCTGAGGCACGTGAGCCACTGTCTTTGCCGAGCCGTCCATGGCCACGGCGAGGACGCGGCGCGTGTAGAAGTCGGAAATGTAGAGCCGGCCGTCACGCCATCTTGGGCACTCAGTGAATGACAAGCCGCTAATGAGGGTCGTAAACTCCGCCATCATGATCCCTCTTGATCATCAGTACGTATCTAAATTAGTTGGTAGGGAGCGTAACATGCATCCTTCCCATGGTGACGAAAAGACGGTTCGGAATATCATCGGATCGCGTATCCGCCATCGACGCGAATTGTAGTTCCGGTGACGAAGTCAGACGCCCTTGAGGCCAAATACACAGCGGTTCCGGCAATTTCCTCCGGCTGGCCCCATCGACCCGCTGGGGTCCGCGCAAGAATTTCGTCGTTCAGGGGCATCGCATGGACAGGCACCGTCATGTCGGTCTCAATCCAACCGGGTGCGATCGCGTTGACTTGAATGTTGTGAGGAGCGAGCTCAATGGCCATTGACTTGGTCAGCTGGACGATTGCCCCCTTTGCTGCGCTGTACGATGGGACGACCCCCGATCCGAAATACGAGTACATGCTGCCAATATTTATGATCTTTCCGCCTTTGTGATTCACCATCGACCTGGCGGCGAGCTTCGAAAGAAGGAAAACTGCATTCAGTTGTGTCTCGATGACACTGTCCCAATCTTCAGGCTTTTCGTTCAACACACCGCCGCTCAAGGACACATTACCGGCATTATTCACCAGGGTGCTGATTGGGCCGAGCTCGCTCTCGACCTTGTCCAGCGCCGGTTCTAATGTTGCGCGATGGCTCACATCAACCTTCATAGCCAGCGACGGTACGCCGATTGCTTTTAATTCGGAAAGCACCCGTTGGTTCTTCTCGTCGTTTCGTCCAAATACTGCGACGGCAGCCCCGGCTTCGGCCAGTCCGAGCGCAATGCTGCGACCAATTCCGCCATTACCACCCGTCACGACAGCCACCCGGCCGGTCAAATCAAATAACGCAGGCATCTTCATTCAGCGCTCCCTTTCAATGACCCACAAACAGAATTGATACGGCGAAAACAGTCCGACTCAGATCGTTAGCGTGAACCCGCCGTCGGGCGTCAGTGTGGTGCCTGAGATGTAGCTGGCCTCGTCCGAGCACAGGAAGACTATTGCTTGAGCGATCTCTTCCGGACGGCCTGCGCGCCTCAGATGAACACGCGGTATCAGGACCTTGTCGTAAATGTCGTCGCCGAGGAGGCCACGCGCCCGGTGATGCATCGGCGTATCGATGAATCCCGGACATACAAGGTTTACCCGGATTCCGTGCGGCGCCAGCTCGGCGGAAACACTGGTCGTGAGCCCGATTTGCCCGTGTTTCGAGGCGACATACGCCGAGCCGGTGGGGAAGCCGAGAAAAGAGTTCACAGAACCGACGTTAACGATCGCACCTCCGTGTCCGCCCGCATGCATGGCCCGTGCCTCATGCTGCAAACACAGGAAGGTACCCTTTAGGTTCGTGTCGAGAACCCGGTCCCATTCCTCCTCGGGCAGGTCGGTAATGGGTGCGATCTTTCCCTCGATGCCGGCGTTGTTCACCGCGTAGTCAAGCCGGCCAAATGTTTCAATCGCATGTGCCACCATCCGTTCGACATCCCTGGCGATTGCGACATCGGTGACGACAAAGCTGACTTTTCCTCCGCGAGACTCGATCTCGCGCGTGAGCGTCGCCAACTCAGGTTCGCGCCGTGCCGCAAGAACGACATTGGCGCCTCGCGCCGCGAAAAGCTCAGCCGTCGCCCGGCCGATCCCACTGCTGGCTCCGGTAATCAGAGCTACTTTGCCATTCATGTCTGACATCCAGGACCTCGAGTGCGCCGCTTGGCGTAAATCTCGCCAGGCCCCAACCAGCAGGGCCGTGATGGGGCGATGTTCTCTGTTGCGCTGTAAGAGTGTGATTGTATCGAAGTCGGCCACTTCGCATGAATTGGCTGATCGTCGTTAAGAAGACAGGATTTCCCGAAGATCGATCACCGATCGTGGGCGTCTGGTCGGCAATTAGGACATTGGTCCCTAACCGGCATGGGGGAGATCGGTGTGCAAGCGGCGCTCCGTAACGCTACATGTCCTCGAACGTGACTTCTGGACAATCTTCGGGAAGGCGCCCCCGATCGGCTGTCGCTCAGGATTACCTACGGAATGGCGATTTATCTTAGGTTATTTCGAGGTTCTCGCTGCATTCTGCCGCCGGACCACTCCTGAGTAAGTCTACCGACAACACAAATACGTCGCGGATCGCAGGTTCCGCTGCGCAACGGTTACCGGAAAAGTGCGGGTTGCGAGATTTACGGTTTGACCAGGGGGACTCTGGCCTTCTCGATCTCGGCACGAACCGCCAGACCGTGTCCGGCATCACTGACAACAGACCTCTGCCGGTGTGATATTGACTACGTATTCGTCCGAGTAGCTGTTGAGAAGAGAATAATCCCTCGAACTGTTTACGTCCCTCGGAGGTCTTCTCAGATGATTGGCGAGCAGTCCATCCCGCAGTGGGCTGGTGGAAGGATCCTCGGCCACTACCGCATCCTAGAGAAGCTCGGTGGTGGCGGCATGGGTGTCGTCTACAAGGCCGAGGACGTCAGTCTGCACCGTTTTGTGGCCCTGAAGTTTCTGCCGGACGAAGTAGCCACAGACCCGCAAGCCCTCGCCCGCTTCCAGCGGGAGGCACAGGCGGCTTCCGCCCTGAACCATCCCAATATCTGCACCATCTATGAAATCGGCGAGCCGGACGGCACACGCTTCATCGCCATGGAATTTCTGGACGGCATGACACTGAAGCATCGGATCGCGGGAAAGCCTGTCGATACTGATGTTCTGCTCGGCCTGGCGATTGAAATTGCCGACGCGCTAGATGCCGCGCATACCAAGGGCATCGTCCACCGCGACATCAAGCCCGCCAACGTCTTCGTAACCGAGCGCGGCCACGCCAAGATTCTCGATTTCGGACTGGCGAAGATCGCCCCTTCGGCCCGTTCGTCGGGGATGGTTGCGGCAGCGACTAACGCGGAGACGATCGACGAACAACACCTGACCAGCCCCGGTTCCACGCTTGGCACGGTGGCGTATATGTCACCCGAGCAGACGCGGGCGAAAGAGTTGGACGCCCGTACGGATCTGTTCTCGTTTGGGGCTGTTCTGTACGAGATGGCCACCGGACAGTTGCCCTTTCGTGGGAATAGCGCGGCAACCATCTTCGAAGCGATCCTGAACCGCGCTCCGGTAGCGCCTGTACGACTGAATCCCGACCTGCCGTCCAAGTTAGAAGACATCATCAACAAGGCGCTGGAGAAGGATCGCAATTTGCGTTACCAGCACGCTGCGGACATGCGCACGGACCTGCAGCGAGTGAAGCGCGATATAGAGACTGACCAAGTGACAACGACGGAAGCGGAGAAGGAGGATGCCGTTGAAAAGGCCGCGAGCCCACAGTCCACACCACGTTGGCATGCAACGGTTATCGCAGCCGCTCTCGTACTTTCGATCGTGGCTGGCGCTCTGTACTGGATCTATCGCCCGCGCACTCCGGTCGTCACCGGCATTCATCAACTCACGCGCACTGGTCACCAGAAGGGGTGCGGGTCTTTAGTCACCGACGGGACGAGGGTTTATTTCGGTGAATGGTTCGATGGTACGTCGCATCTCGCTCAAGTCTCTACCACAGGCGGTGAGGTCTCTTACATCGACGCTTCCTTAATTCAGAACCCTTGTGTCGCGGACATCTCCAATGACGGCTCCGAACTCCTGGTCGCCGACGTGAGCCTTAACAGTGTGGATGTGTCCAACTGGGTTGTTCCATTGCCAGTTGGTCCCGCGCGTAGAATTCCAGGGGAATTCTACGGCGGGGCATTGTTTCTCCCGAGCAGCAAACGGATCGTTTACACCCATTCCTCCGATCTCAAAATCCTTTTCACAGCCAAGCTGGACGGCAGCGAGGCCCATGCGCTCATGTCTCTCCCCGGCGAGATCGGCTCATCCCTGGCTGTTTCGCCCGATGGAAAGAGGATTCGCTTCGCCACGTTCGACGGCAAGATGTGGGAAAGCCGATTGGATGGCACCGGGATGCGCCGCTTTCTGCCTGAACATAAGGAACCGGCGTGTTGTGGGAATTGGAGCCTAAACGGCATGATTTTTGCGTTTGCAAGCCTGGGCAACGATGGATACAACCTATGGGGCGTCGCCGGGTCTGGATGGTCACCCTACCGGTCCGTATCGCGACCGGCACGGCTCACCAACGGCCCCCTCCAATTCCAGTTCTCAATACCTAGCAAAGACGGGAAACAGATCTTTGCTCTCGGCGAAACCTCGCGCGGGGAGCTTAGTGTCTACGATGCCAAATCAGATGAGTTCCGCCCCTACCTCAATGGGATTTCCGCCGGCTTTCTCGATTTCTCACGCGACGGCCAGTGGGTCGCCTACGTTTCTCACCCGCAAGGAGACCTCTGGCGCAGCCGACTAGACGGCACTGAGCGCCTGCAGCTTACATTTCCGCCTATGAGTCCGATCATCAACCCAAGATGGTCGCCCGACGGGCGTTTCATTGCGTTCACGGAATGGGCACCTCCGAACAATAAAATCTATGTAGTTTCAGCGGATGGCGGCGGCGTGATGCCGCTGGTAGCGGGAGATTTCCAACCCTTAGACCCAACCTGGTCGCCCGACGGTAAGTCTATCGCTTACGGCGGCGCAGCTCAGGCCGGACCTGCGACAGAAATCCGCATTCTGAACCTCGACACAAAGCAGTCCAGAACCATACCCGGCTCGCAGCACCTATTCAGCCCGCGATGGTCGCCCGATGGACGTTACGTTGCAGCAGACTCAGACGACGCCACGAAACTGTTCCTGTACGACTTCCAAAAGCCTGCTTGGAAGCAACTGCCGTTACCTCCTTTGCGCAGATCGGGTCAGGTTGGATGGCCAGCTTGGTCGCACAACAGTCGCTATTTGTACGTGATGAACAATTATCAGATTTACAGAGTTCGGATACCCGACGGGGGCGCTGAATTGGTTGCCAGTACAACTGGAATTGCAATCTTGTCCCCTGCAATCCCTTGGTATGACTGGTTCGGCCTGACACCCGACGACCGCCCCATTGTGCTGCGCGACCGAGGCGTTGACGAACTCTACGCGCTTGACCTGGAATATCGCTAGCCCCCATCTCCAAGGCGTGGAAGGCGCATTAGCAATAGGCCCGGATTGCTCCGAGCCTGCCACGACACAACCCAGTGGGTTTTGCTTCGCAATGTTCATCGCCAGTTCGACCGTCTGCTGCTCGGTATCGCGGGCCACCTCGATCGCGGTCGCTGACGAGAAGAACTTGTGCGAACTTTCACTCACTCGTACCTTCAGAATAGATGTTGATATCAGGACATCTCACACGCTATCCGTCCCGCACAAAATGATCAGCGAATCCCCCGCTTGTCTTAATTGTCCAAACGGGGTTCGGGGAAGCTTCGCCGGGCCCTCGTGAAGTCCACTTACGTCAACTTGACGGGTAACGCCCTACGCGCGGATGTGGCGCATCGAAAGTGCGGGTCCGTCACACTTCCACGCGTAGCCGACTATCCGGACATTGTTCCCAAAACTCTCCAGCGCGTTCGCTTCCCACGATGCGGAATGCGATAAAGTCGCCATGTCGGATCACCGCGTCCGCAGCAGGGCCACACTTCCGCCCGCGAGTACCGCGCTCAACACCAGCACCAGCATGCCAGCCACTTGCGTCCCGGTCAGGTCGGTCAGAAATCCAATTGCATACGGACCGACAAAGCCGCCGATATTCGCCATCGTGATCAGTCCGCATACTGCCGCCGCGATCCCCGCGTTGAGCAGCTTCGTTGGCAAAGCCCAGTAGCACGGGTAGTAGCTCATGATGCCCATCATCGCGATACAGAATCCGGTCACACTCACCGTGCCGTTGATGCCAGGCAACTGGCTCATGGCAAGTCCCGCCGCCGCCACGCACGCGGCAATCGCGGCATGCCGCTTGTGCAATTCGGTTCTGTCTGCGTTCCATCCTGCCAGGTTCCTGGGACATTTCCAAGGCATTCTCCAAACCGATGGATACGCGGCTTATGACCAGATCGGTGGGCCGAGAATGGTGCATGCCGCTTGCTGGTCTCATGCAAGAAGACAGTTTTCGAAGCGGTGCAACTGAATCCCCGAGACCCGGTAGCAACTCCGATCGTGGCGCGGATAGACGAACTGTTCGCCGTCGACGCCGAAGCTCGCCGCAAGGCCCTGAGTGTTACCGCGCGCCATGTTCGGCGTCAGGAAACAGCCAAGCCTCTTCTCGATGATATTCGTAGCAAGATCGACGCAGCGCAGTCCGTTGCATTGCCTTCCAGCGCACTCGGCAAGGCTTGCCAGTCCGCGCTCACGCTTTGGAGGAACCTTACACGATTTCTGGAATATCCGGAACTTGAGCTGAGCAATAACCTGGCGGAGGATTCCATGCGTCCCGTGGCTCTGGGTCGGAAGAACTGGATTCACATCGGCAGCCCACAAGCGGGACCGTAGGTTGCAGCGATTCTCTCGGTCGTGGAAAGCTGCCGTCGGCTGCAAGTCCCAGTGAGCGATTAGTTTTCCAGGGTTCTCCCCGGCTTGCCGATCTCCCGATCAGGTGCCTTCCAGACCTTACTCCCGCTGTGTGGGTCGCCCGGCATTCATAGACGCAAGCGACCGGGGTAAACTTCTGCGTCGGGGCAGTCCCGACAGGTATCTATCGTTTATCATTACTAATCCTCTTTGAGCTTCCTAATTCGTTCCTTGATGAGCGATTGGCGGGTAATCGTACAGCGAAGTCTTCGTCGGCTAGGTCCCTCGATTGACAAGGGCTTAACGGGCAGTTTCCTACATCTTTCGTTAACTAAGCTCAAGGCCGCAGCCCAATGAATATCCAGCTTGGCCCTGTACCATGGATGTGCCCGATCACCGAGATCGTTTCATTGCTCTCAGACGAACCAGTAAACGGCGTGGATCTTCGATGGTAATGCCAAGCTTGAAGACTGGCCATGATGCCGGTCGCCGCCGATTTTGGTTGGCGATGTCGGGGTTTGTCATGGCGCTTGCGCTGCTGCCCTTTTCCTACAAAGTCGAACGTCGCTTGGAGACAGCTGTTCACATCAAGGGCGCAGAATCCGCAAAAGTTGACCTGGAACTGGCCGAGCGTTTCCAGTCTCCGTACGCCCACCCCCTGGTTCTGGTGATCAGCGGTATTCCCGATCCGGATTCAGCAGAAGGCGCAGATGCATTGGCCTTCTTAACCAGTTCATTGCGTAGTGTGCCTGGAGTGTCGGGTGCCGTCTCGAGTCTGGATTGGCCAGATCCTCTGTTCACTGGGAGCAATGGCGGCGCCTTGATCATCGTCGGGTTCGACCCGCATGATGAAACTGCCGAGGCGTTGGTCCCCAAACTGAGGGCAAGAGCAGACTGGATGGAAGGTCAGCTTAGGTCGCAATACCCCAAGATCAAACTGGAGATTACGGGTGAAGCGCCACTGACCTTCGATCTTCGCAAGGTCAGTGCAGATGAGGTCAACCAGGCCGAGGAACGAGCGATGCCGGTAACTCTCCTGCTGCTGTTGCTGGCTTTCGGCAGTCTTGTGGCTGCGCTATTGCCGCTGGGAGTTGGAGTGTTCTCAATCTCGATGGCGATGGGTGCGGCTGCGCTACTGGCGGATTATCTGCACCTGTCGATTCTGGTGCAGAATCTGGCGACGATGCTCGGCCTTGGCTTGGGCATCGACTATGCATTGCTGATGGTGAGCCGGTTTCGCGAAGCACTGGCCGAGGGATTTGATCCCGGCCACGCTGCCGATATTGCTGCCGGGCAAGCGGGGCGGACGCTGATAATCTCGGCCACGACAGTTGCAATCGGGTTTTCAGCACTGCTGACTGTGCCCATCAGCGAACTGCGCTCCATCGGGGTAGCTGGCCTGCTGGTAACTGTTTTTAGTGTCATGCTGTGTACGTTCATTCTGCCTTGGGTGCTTGGTCTGCTAGGGCATCGCATCAATGCCGCCAGAGTGCGCCTTCCAGCGAGACGATTCAAAACGCGGGACAGCTTAGGCGCGGCGAGTGAGTGGTGGGTGCGGTGCGGTAGCATCATAACCCGCCGGCCCTGGACAGCTCTGCTTGTCGCCGGGATTCCGCTACTGATCCTTGCGTTCCAGGCGCGGAGAATCTCTCCCGGGCTTCCCGACCATGGCTCGTTCCCGGCCGCAGCCAAGTCGGTGCAAGCACTGCACACGCTTCAAGGCATGGGGCGGTCGGGTATTGTGCAGTCCCTCCGAGTGGTCCTGGATTTGCCGCCGCAGTCTCCGCCGCTCTCTCCGGCTGGCTGGCTTGCAGTCAGTCGCTTGACGAAGCGCTTCCAGAGCGACCCTAGAGCGGAAGAGGTCTTATCCCTCCCGACCCTCACGGGAATGTCTGACACTACGGATGCTCTCGACGATGTGCCCGAGTCAATCCGCAAGAGTTTTCTGCGCAGCGATGGCCAAGCTACCTTGATTGAGTTGCTGCCCACCGCCTCTCTTTCGCCCAACGAACAGATACGATGGGTACGAGAGGTGCGTTCCTTCGATGTCGCGGCAATGACCGGCGTGCCTGGCGCTGTGTTGAGCGTCGGCGGCGTTCCCGCATTCGACGCAGATTATGACTCGGTAGTAAAAGAGCAGTTGCCGAGGATCGTCCTTGGCGTCGTATTGGGGAGCTTGCTGGCGCTCCTGATCGGGTTACGTTCTTTGTTTGCGGCTGTCAAAGCAATTCTGCTCAATCTACTCTCGGTTGGCGCTTCATTCGGTGCGTTAGTTGTCGTTTTTCAGGAAGGCCACGGTAGCAAACTCTTTGGGCTCGACGGACCGACCGGCACTGTATACCCGATCGTACTGATTCTCTCGTTTGCCATCGTCTTCGGATTGAGCATGGACTATGAGGTCTTCCTGGTCGCCCGAGTCCTCGAAGAACGGCGACGCGGCCTATCCGAGAGATCAGCGGTGATCGAGGGCCTGGCGCGGACGGCCGGGCTCATCACGAGCGCCGCGGCAATTATGATTGCCGTCTTCGCAGCATTCACCATGGGAAGCTTTCTGGTCGTCCAAATGCTGGGCTTTACTCTCGCCGTGGCGGTGTTCATTGATGCTACAGCGGTGCGGATGGTTGTCGGGCCGGCACTATTGCAGCTTGCCGGCGATTGGAATTGGTGGCCCTTTGGCTTACATGGGGCCCAGGCAACGTCTGAAAAGGAGCTTATCCGATGACGGTGAACACCGTGGATGCTTCAGTGACAGCACAGTGCCTCGCAACAGCTAACTAAACGATTCGATTTATTTCACTTTCTCTCCTTGAGCGCTGGACTGGCTGATATCAAAGTCCTTGCGTCCAAGATTTGCCTTTGCTGAGCCTCTTTCGATTACCAGAATCGAGGAGCCGGGCTTGCCCTGCAGCTTTGCCTCCACGTGCCCCGCAGACCAAACGCCGCTGACCTGCCGCAGCCCATAGTAAATGAATTCCTTCTGCTGTCTTGTCCCGCGAAGCGTCTTCACCACATGCACAGGGAACAAGATGCCGCGGTCAATCCACGATGTTACCGAATCATAGTAAGTACGGTTCTGAGAGCCGGGCATGCTGTTAAGGACAAAGCAATCCCGTGCGCCGTATTTCTCCGGTGCCAGGAGTTCCTGATTCTTCCAGAAGAACTGGCTCTCTACCATGTCTTCATAGGAGAAGTCTGTTCCCACTAATGAGTCGTTCCAACGTTCGAATGGCAACACGCTAGCGGCCTTCTCGCCAGGAAGTACCGCCTCGATAGTCAGGTGCCCACTCATGCTCATATGCAGAAGAAGACTCGTCTTCTCTGAGCCAGGCCCCGAGATCTCGCATAGCAGGCGCAGACCATCGGGAAACCAGTGGGCCTTGGCGACAAACTTGTAACTCGTGCGCTTGCCATTACCTTCTACCCGTACGAGTTGCCCGGTCACGCGGTAATCCAATTTCTCAATACGCTGGCGTGAGCCAGTCAGCACAGTCTCCAGGTCAGGATTCGCCGCGAAGGCCCGCGATGGATGCACCAGCGACAACAGCACTAGCAAAGCGACGGACGCTTGAATCGTCCCAAAGGCGCAATTCGCCCATCTGGCCTCCGGATTCCGGCTAAACTTGCGGCTGCGAAAGGGCATTACGACGCGGCGCAGGAAGGTCATGGCTATGTTATACAGCCAAAGTCCGTATAGGGCCCATCCAGGCGACGGGTAGTGATTATCGAGCCGTGGTATGCAGCCCATCTTTCCGCCATTCGGCCCGTAACATTTGACGGTACCTCCAAGCAAAGATCAAGTATCATAGGCTGAGCCTGTTCGGGGTTCACTTGGTTGCTTTCACGGCAACCGGTGGGAGGAAATTCATGTCGAAAAGACGTGCCCACGGTAGCATACGATTCGCCGTTTTCTTCTTCTTAGCGTCCGCCGTGTTTCCGTCACTAAGCCGAGCACAGGTTCCTGTTTTCAAGATTACGACGGAAGACAGCTCGGTTAAATTCTCTGTGAAGGCATCGGTGGCCATAGACGGTACTTTCGACAAGTGGGATGCCGCTCTGACGTTTACGTCTACTGATGTGACGACTGGCGCTTTGGACATCAAGATTCAGGCAGCCAGCGTCAATACCGGAAGTGGTATGAAGGACTCCAAGCTGAAGGGTAGCGATTTCTTCGACGTCAAGGAGAATCCTTTGATCACATTCCGGTCAAAGAAAATTGTCCAGACCGGCCCCAACACGTTCGATGTGCCGGGCGACTTCACGATTCGTGGAGCCTCTAAACCCGAGACGCTGACGCTAACCGTTTCCGGTGAGGGGACAGGCTCAGGCGAGATTCATGGGACCATGGCCTTCAACCGTAAGGACTACGGCATGACCAAAGGTATTCCCTTCGTTAAGATCGCCGACACCGTCGAGGTGACTGTCGACCTCAAGGGGAAGCGAGTCAGCGGGCCTCCCTTGGTCTTTAAGCAATAGGCAGCCTCCAACTGTCCCGACTGCCGCGCTGCGACGGGACTATGGAGTGTGAACAAGGAGTCTGTGAACGCGGCAACCGAAACCACAAACCATCGTTGGTCAGCTGTAAGCCCTTTTTCGACCCTTTGAAAATGGAGATCCAGTGACCGGTCGCTTTGTTTTGAAAATCGGCGGTCATCTCGAGAATGCCGAGACGAAGAGATACTATACCGAAAGGAATTTTTCCGAGGTCGCGCCCCGGTACGATTTCATCACTAGAGCACTTTCTTTCGGACAGGACGCGGCATGGAAGCGCACTCTGATTTCATTGCTTCCCTCTCACGAGTCCCCTGTTTGCGTTGATCTCGCCTGCGGCACCGGCGACATCGCGTTTCTGCTTGCCGGCAAATACCCGCGTGGCCGCATCGCCGGAGTGGACATCACCGAGCCGATGCTGGATATCGCCCGTCACCGCAATACTCATCCGAATGTCAGTTTCGCCAACCAGGATATGGGATCGCTGGACATCGTTTCCGAATCCGTGGACATCGTCACCGGTGGCTACGCCTTGCGGAATGCACCGGACCTCGGAATAGCTATTGACGAAATCAGCCGCGTTCTAAAACCCTGCGGCGTGGCGGCGTTTCTCGATTTCTCCAAACCGGGCGGAAAGATCCCACAGAAGATGGAATACTGGGGCCTGAAGACATGGACCGGACTGTGGGGCACCCTTCTGCACCGCAATCATGAAGTCTATAGCTACATAGCCGAAAGCCTCCAGCGCTTTCCCGACCGCCCTCACTTGCGGGATATTTTCCGGGACAAAGGATTTTCTGTGGTCGAATCCCGTCTCTTTTTTGGGGGGGTCACCGAACTGCTGATGGTCCAAAAACTGCGGCATGGCGAAGCGCCATGACCGATGCCTATCAGAATCGTATCGCCACCGCTGTGCCCCGGCTTCGATATGGTGCGATCGGGTCTGGTTCCTTCCACGATTGCAGCTGGACTTCCTTGCCTGCATGAATGACCTTAACGGCGGAGGGGCAGAGGATTTCTTGCTCTGGGTGGTTCCCGGGGAGCACGCTGTCCTGGATGCCGTGGAGGAGAGTGCCGGGTTGCCGAAGGAACTGCTTGCGCGGTCCCGCGCAAACTGCGCCGCCGGTCGAGAGCATGTTGTTCGAAGCAGCGGGTAGTGAATCGTGACCCAGCAGGATTTCAGCCGGCGCAGCACGGCGACCGAACTGATGGATACCGATCCGGTTTCCTTTAAGGAATTCGACGACTATCTGCGCGATCTCGAGCGTATCAACGTTTTGACGCTCGCTTACCGACCGACCCTGCTCTGGCTAAAGCGCGCCCTAGCGGATTTTCCAGCAGAGCGGCCGATATCGGTTGTCGACGTCGGCAGTAGCGGTGGCGGCATGTTGCGGCAGTTGAGGAAATGGGCGCGCGGGAAGAATTTGAAGCTCGATCTGGCAGGAGTTGATGTCAACCCCTGGTCGACAAGATCGGCGGCAGAGTCCACGCCGCCGGAGATGTCCATCCGTTTTGAAACAGCCGACGTCCTCGCTCGAATGGATCCGCTCCAGACAGATTTTATCGTCAGTTCGTCTTTCACCCATCACCTCGGAGACGCGGATCTGGTTCGTTTTATCCGCTGGATGGACCGTTATGCCGCGCACGGCTGGTTCATCAACGATCTGCAGCGTCACATCCTGCCTTATTTCTTCATAAAATATGCCACACGGTTTCTGCCCGTGAACCGCATGGCGCGGCACGATGGGCCCGTTTCGGTCGCGCGAGCCTTTGCAGCAGATGACTGGCGGCACCTGTTGGCTGAAGCCGGCATTCCGGCAGAGCGGGCGTGTATCGAATGGTTCTTTCCCTTTCGCTACAGCGTGTCGTGCAGAAAAGAGATCGAAACTTAGCTGCGGATCATGCGCTTCCCTATCTGGGTTTCATGGATGGAAATCCCCGTTACTACGCTCTGCCAAAGGAGATCGGTCCCCAGCCCGACAGCACGTTTGGGTCATGATGCGAGGCAGTTTGGTCCGCCCCACCGTGAATCGCAGCGGCGGTAAGGGAGCTCAGTGCAGGGCTTGATCAATCGGCGGCTTGGTCCTGTCGGGAACCCCTACGTAATCCTCGCTGGGCAGCTACCGATCACGAAGATATCTGCCGAATTCAACAACCACGCACTTTACCATCGCAGAAGTAGAAGCTCGGAACAAAAACCGGGCCCCATGGCGGCAAGCAGACCCATCGCGCCAGGCTCAGGACGGCGGTGCTTTATTACATCTTCGAGCACAACCAGCACTGAAGCCGAAGAGAGATTTCCTACCTTACGCAGGCAATCCCATGAGGCATCCAGCTGTCCATTGTGCAACCCGAGTGCCGTAGCGCAGGCCTCGAGCACCCTTGGTCCTCCGGTATGTAGAACCCAGCTTTGAAGGTCGCTTCGCCGGTATCCGTTGTCCGCCAGAAACGCGTCCACGTCCCGCCCTAGGGTTTGCCGAATCAGATCGGAACCTGGGTCGACAGCACGATGCGGAAGCCTTTCTCGGAAATATTCCAGCCCATCATTTCCTCTGTGCTGGGATAGAAGACCGACCGGGTCGCGAGAATTTTAGGCCCAGAAATCTGAGAGCCCGAGGACTCAAATTCCGCACCTGTCACAATGACGGCGGCAGAGCCATCGGCGAAAAGGCCCGACGAGATCAGGTTCGCGACCGACAGATCTTCGCGCTGCAGGGTGAGCGAACAGAGCTCCACCGAAACCAGAGCCGCCGCCTGCGAAGGGTAGGCGCGAACGTAATCTGCGGCGCGCGCAATTCCGGCGGCGCCAGCCACGCATCCCAGGCCAAAAATCGGAGTGCGGCGAATGTTGGCTGGAAGTCCCATACGATTGATCAGTAGAGCGTGGATGGACGGGCTTGCGATTCCGGTGACTGTCGTGAACAACAAGGCTCCCAAATCGTGTGGCTTCAGACCGGCATTGTGCAGTGCGATGCAGAGCGCCTGCTCCCCCAATTCTTATGCGACCTTGATCCAGATGTCATTGGCCTGACCCCAGGTCTTGATGTCCAGGTACTGCTCTGCGGGGATGGCGAGGTAACGGCCATCCACGGTCACGTTGTGGTGCAGCCGTGCCAGCAAAAGAGGATTCTTAAATTGGTCTCCCCAATAGTCCTGGAGGCGTTCCAGAAGAACCTTCCGGGAGTAGTAATGCTTCGGGAATGCACTCGCCGCGCTTGCAATCCTCATGGCTTCTGAGTCCCTGAGGATGATATCGTACATTGATCGGGTTTGATTGTCGGTATGTAATCCTGCAGAAGAGTCTTCAATGCCCCGCTCCTGTGGGTTCTGCGGGAGTGGACACCTTGTCTCGCTGAACGAGCGTGAAACCCCTACCACCTGCGAAAGGCGTCTGATCAGATACGGCCCATGTTTTCGGTTACATACTTCTGCGAGACGATGCTGCCGCCAACTCTTTGGTCTAGAACTCACCCGATGTCGGCGCTGCCTCATTTCTGCGACGCCTTCTACGGGTGGCAAAAGACCGGTAAAAGCAGAGCGACAAAACCATCTCCGTCTGAGCACCACGCCTGCTTAGAGAGGGAACCAGGGGCTCCACCCGTCGTGCCTGATGGACGCCGGCTATGAGACGCTATCAATATGAAGTATCTCGCACGCCTCCCTCCTCATCTAAAAGAGGAACAATGGCATCTTCCACTCCGCTCGCGCCCGGTTCCGGCCGTTCCAGATTCAAAACCGTTCTCTGGATCTCCCTTGGTCTCACTGTGCTCTTTGTCTTCATCACTTCAGAAGTTCTTCTCGTCACCGATTACCGCATGTACCACGCCTACCGTCTGCAGGTCATCGCCGACCGGCATCTTCTCATCCCCCATACACTCTCCGGCGTCATCGCTCTGCTAGCCGGTCCTATGCAGTTCTCGTCGCGCCTTCGGCAGCGTTACTTGAAATTCCATCGCGTCCTCGGCCGCATCTACGTTGTCTGCGTCTTTATCGGCGCCTTGACCGGGATCGCCCTCGCCGCCGGCCGCCCGGGCCTGCCAGGAACCTCCATGCAGGCCGCCGCCTGGATCGTCTGCACCACCGCCGCCTTCATCACCGCGCGTAACCGCCAAATCGTCCAGCATCGCCAATGGATGATTCGCTCTTATGCAGTCACGTTTACCTTCGTCTCCAGCCGCGTGCTCAATCTCTGGCCGCGCTACTGGAGCCATCTTGGCGACGTCTTCGCCGCCGTCGGCGTCATCGCGTTTACGCTCGCTTCCCTGCTTGTCGTCGACCTCGGCCTCAACTGGCGCGAGCTCACCACCCGTCGTGCCTGAGGGTCGCCGGAATTTGCCGGAAAGTTCGATTTAATGAACATGTCATCATCCAAGGGTTTTCCAAGAGTCATCTTCCGTCGATATAAACGGAATGACGAGTCATTTCTAAATTGGCAGGGTTTACATGAACCAGCCGTCATAAACGAAAGTACATCGCAGGCGTCTAAAATAGGTGAATCCCTGTATCCCAATGAAAGTAACACCGAAGACTGTGATTCCTGACAAAGACAGTCCGTTGCGGAACCGGCGGGGTGCCTCTCCGGAGTTGCAGTCCGAAGAGACATCCGAGAGTCGTTTTGCTTGAAATTTCCGCACTTCTCCCAGCCTGGCGCAGTACAAACCGCTCACGCCGCGCGAGAAATTTCGGAATTCCGGTCCAGGCGCTTGCCTGGTTCAAGGTGATGATCGAAAACCGACGGTTCGCATCATCGTGGAATGCTTTACGAAATGGCGAGGCTCAGTAGAAGCGGAAGTGTCTTTGGACTTTGGCATCGGCGCAAGAAAGGCATCCAGCAAACGGAGCCGAGAGAGCTCAACGGGGGCGGTTGCACACCGTTCGTGCTCCTGGACGCTCAGAAAAGCTATGCGGCCCAGGGCTCAACAAGTTCGGAAACGTAAACCTGAATCAAATGGACATGCATAAATTTAATATCGGCATCATCGGCGGCGGAATTGGCGGCGTCGCCGCGGCGGTGGCGCTCCGCCGCGCGGGCATTGAAGCGACAGTCTACGAGAGGGCTACCGAGTTCCGCGAGGTCGGCGCGGGTATGATGCTCTGGCCCAACGCGACGCGCGTACTAAAGGAATTGGGCCTGCTTGAAAGGGTAGCGGCATCGAGCGGTCCGAACCAGCATTTTCTCGTTCGCTCCAGTGCCGGTACGATCCTTATGGATATTGCGCTGGGACGGTTTGAGGTACCCGCGCTATGCACACGCCGCTCGGACTTGCTGGATGCATTGCTCTCGGCACTGCCGCCCGAACGGATCCGCCTCGGCCACGATTTCGAGTCCTTCGAGCACCAAAAAACCGGCGTCAGAGTTAACTTCTCCGGGAGTGTGTCAGGAGGAGATGTCTCTGCGGAGCACGACTTCGTTATCGGTGCCGATGGTATCCGCTCGCGCGTCCGTTCTCAGCTATTGGGAGTCCACGAACCCATCTACCGGGGCTACACCGTCTGGCGCGGGCTGGCGCGTCTTATGGGCGCTGTTCCGTCCGGCTCGAACAGCGAAACCTGGGGACGAGGAAAACGCTTCGGCATCCTCAATACCGGCGGCGACCGGTTCACCTGGTACGCCACCGCAAACACCGATTCGGGCCACATCGATTCTTCCGAAGGGCGTCAGGGTGAACTCCTGCGGATGTTTGCGGGCTGGCACGAACCGGTAGAGCGTCTGATCGGCGCGACGGACGAGGGCATCATTCTGAAAAATGGCGCTTACGATCTCGCACCGCTGAAGCGCTGGGGACATGGACGAATAATGTTGCTCGGCGATGCCGCCCATCCGTGTACGCCAAATCTCGGATTGGGAGGTTGCATGGCTCTCGAAGACGCGCTTGTCCTTGCAAAATCGTTTTGCAAAGAGGCTTCTCCGGAATCAGCTCTGCGCCGCTACGAATCGCTGCGCCGCGGGCGAACCCGCCATGTGCAGCAACGCTCGCTTCTGATGGGCCATATCGGGCAATGGGAGAATCGGCTCGTCGCGGGCGGACGCCAAATGGTGACAAGTATGCTTCCGGCCAAAATCTTTGAACGCAATCTAAGGAGGGTCTATTCTTATGCGGCTTAGCACCCTGACCGGCTCTCTTTTATGGGGGCCTCAGCCTGACTCTCTGTGCGGCGTTTGTAGCGGCTGTGCCTCTCGTGGCTCAGTAGAAAGCGCAGGAAACGGCAATCGACACCCAGGGCAGCACGATCACAATTCACGTCGGCAAATCCGGACTGCTGTCGGCGGCAGCCCATGACCATACGATCAACCTACCCATCTCTTTCGGTACCATCCGCGAGTCTACGGCCCCTCACATTGAGTTCACCGTCGAAACGGCGAGGATGACGGTCAGCAGGCGAACGACTTGAAACGCTCGGCTTTCTTCCGCTCGTGACGGTTTCCGGGCGGTAGCAAGCGGCGAAATCATCGAGATCGGCGCGCTTCACCGTGATGGACCACAACCAGACCTCTGGCCCGCGTTGCTGAGAAGCGGGCTGTAAGGTATGCCTTTGTAGCTGTCGACGATGCCACCCGAACACTTCGCAGCAACTCTACTCTTCGTGATGGGTTTGAGTGAGAAACACCGATACAAGATGCGTGACTATACTTGCGGAATATTGCAACAGTTCGCAGACAGACGCATGACTAAACGCACACTGCCCGGCGCCGGAATCCTATACTGAACGTGCATCATTGCGGTTCATTAATCAACCATCCCTACGAGGAGAAAATGAATCGAAAACAGCCAAGTCTTCGTGTACCGTGCCTGCCGGTTCTCGTATCTGCCTTGTTTGCCTTGATTTCGCCTCTGGCGGCCCAGCAAACCGAACTGAAGTTGGATCCAGCGAAAACGCGAATCGACTGGACCCTCGGCGCGACCATGCATGAGGTGGAAGGCACTTTCCTGCTGAAGTCTGGCAATATTGTGTTTAACCCCAAGACCGGAGAAGCCAGCGGACAACTGATCGTTGATGCTACGAGTGGTGACAGCGGGAACAAGAAACGTGACGCCGATATGAACAAAAGCGTTCTGGAGAGCGCGAAATATCCTGAGATCGTTTTTTCTCCTAAGCACGTTACTGGATTCGTGCCTGGTCAAGCATCGTCAACGGTCCAACTGGCCGGGACCTTCACGATCCACGGCGCGTCCCACGAACTCACCCTTACAGTGCCCTTCACCGCGAACAATAACTCCGTCGAGGCCCACACCAAGTTTTCGATTCCCTTCGAAGAATGGGGAATGAAAAATCCCAGCAACATGTTTCTGAAGGTCGATAAAGTAGTGCAACTCAGCATTACCGCAGTCGGCGAACTGCAACCCGCCACGCAACCATCCGCGGGCCCGTAGCTATTGCCAAATGGGCTTGCAACAACCGCGACAAGGCGCGCAAGGACAGTGGTCATAGGATTCATTGTGACTAAGCCAAGCACCAACTCGGTGAAGACAGGAGGTCCTACGCTAGAGGAACACGCACGGTTGCGGGAGCGCCTCAAGCTTGCGTTTCAGAACAGCATGCCGATTCCGGTCGCGACGAATACCTGCCCGATGCGCAGATCGAAGCGATAGCTGCGTGGGTCGTGGGCCAGCGCTTGAGTGTGCATCGTGATTGGGCAGAATTCCGAATGACAACTAACCCCTGCGCTTCCGATCATTTTAAGAACGGCCGCTTCTTCAATCCTAAAGTGCCGCCACAGAGCTTCGCCAAATTTCTCAAGTGGGTCACTCGTCGGAAGATAGGTCCATGGCGCAGATTCGTCACCACGCCTCCCGGACCAAGGCCGGCTGATCGCGTCAGCGGCAGCCAGCTTCGCGTTACGTTTGTGAATCACTCGACACTTCTGCTGCAGAGCGAAAGCTTCAATATACTCACTGATCCTGTGTGGTCCGAGCGGGTCAGTCCCGTTTCTTTTCTCGGTCCCCGGAGGCACCGTAATCCCGGAATTCTTTTCGAGGATATTCCTCCCATCGACTGCATTCTCATCAGCCACAATCACTACGATCACCTCGACATGCCCACGTTGAAGAGACTGGCAAGCCAACACCAGAGTGCGGTGTTCTGCCCGCATGGACTTGCAGGACTCATGGCCAGGGCCGGATTCAAGGAGGTCTACTCGCTCGACTGGTGGCAACTGCATGCGTGGAAAGGCTTACGCCTTCACTGCGTGCCGGCACAGCATTTTTCTTCTAGAACGCCCTTCGACAGGAACCGCACGCTTTGGTGCGGATGGGTAGTCGAATACGCCGAAGGACCCGTTTACTTTGCCGGCGATACAGGTTTCGGCAATCACTTCGCCGCCATCAACGCGCAGTTCGACGCGTTCCGTCTCGCCCTGCTCCCTATTGGTGGTTTCAAGCCTGAGTGGTTTATGGGACCAATACACATGACGCCGGAGGAAGCCGTCGAAGCCCACCGCATTTTGAACTCTCAGACCTCGGTCGCGATGCACTTCGGAACCTTCGCACTCGCCGATGATGGCGAAACGGAACCCACCTGTCGCCTAAACGCATGCCTGGGCTGGTCGCAGGATGCAAGCGAATTCTGGACCCTGAGTGAGGGCGAGTCTCGAGACGTACCTCGGTCCGCGACAAACCGTTCAGAATGCTAGATTCGCCCGGGGACTTGATGGCAGTGCCAGTAGTTGCTGATGGGCCATAAACCGGCATGTGGGAGATTACTCCCGCCAAGTCGGCCAGCATCCGGCAACCGCATTGGCACGGCCACTTGATGTAAAACGCCCTACGCGCGGATGTGGCGCACCGAAAGCGCAGGTCCGTCACACATCCACGCGTAGGCGACAAACCGTCAACTGGGCGGCAAACGCTACGCTGTCAAAGTGGGTCTATACCGAACCTAATGCCATACGGGTTGCGCGTGTTCGCCGCCCGGCCCCGTCGTCCGAGCCGAAATCGCAGCCTGTTATTTTGAAACAGAAATCTGCGATCTTCGACAGGATCCTTACCGCGCGGCCTACTCAGCCCCGCTGAGCAGACCCTGTGGTCCAACTCGACTACGTGCATTCGGTTTTGAGACTGAATTATGAGACTCTGAAAGGGCTGATTTCATTGGCCTCGCCGAGCGTTGCAAAAACTACCCTTTGTGGAACGCGATTAGATGCGCTGTTTCAGGATGCGCTGTGCATTTCTTTTCCCGTGCAAAACGGCAACAACCTGAAGAGGGGTAGTCTCTGGCCGGTAGACAACGGTGTAATTGGGATAACTCGTCAATGTCCAGAAACGGAGAGAGCGGGTCGTGAGGTCGGGGCGGGAATGGCCGCGCATGGGAGCTTCGGCAACAAACGCGCAAGCATCATAAATCGCCTGTTCTACGCGGTCGGAGACGTCCTCGCTGTCCTCCGCAATATAAGACCAGATATCAAAAACATCCGCTCTGGCAAGAGGCGTGAGAGCATAGCCGCTCATCGTCTGGACAAACGCCAGTCATCTTTCATCGCCTGAATCTCGCTGCGGGCCTGTGCGCCGTCGATCAGCTCGCCGCGCTCGGCCTGTTGATAGCCTTCCTCGATATGGGCCGATAACGCCCGGCGTTCCTCGTCGGTCCAGCTTTCTTCGGCGTCCTGCGCTTCAAGGGCGCGGCGCAACACATCCTCAACGCTCTTATAACCGCCACTGGAAAGGCGTCTATTGATAAGCTTTTCAAGGTCGGGCGGGACGTTCAATTGCATGGCCGGTTCTCCGTTCGCGCTTTCATTGTAGCTTTTTTACCAAGGTTCGGCGGCGGCGTACAGCGCGGGCAGGATGACGGCGCAGGGCACGTTTCAAGATGAACCCTTTGTGAGACGGAAGTGCGAGCGTCGCAATCGGAGCCAATCTGTTTGTCACGCGCTCGCGGACGGCGCGTCGCCTGCGTGAAAGTGCCCGCTTTGGGAAGCGGCGCGCGAACAGCCATCGATACGCCGCGCAGCGTTTACCTTCGTCCCCGATCAACTTGACGGGAAACGCCCATCTCGCCCTCTTGGCACACAGTTAGCATCGAGGGCGGGCAGAACTCCGCGTCGCCGATATTCGTCCAAGTGGAAAGTCACCCACTGGAAATCAGTAAACACTAGTGCGCAGGACGGTTGCGAGCCGTGGTCTGGATTACGTACTAAATGGCGATTTATCGACACCTATCTGCGCCGACCTCACTTCACGATAACCACCGAGTCGAACATCCGGGCGTTTGAAACCTCAACATACGCGAAGCGCTGTTCTCGTCGATTGAAGATCCACTCCTCAGTGGTTCGTCACCAGCTCGCTACGGTGCGCCGACGCCCTTGTATCCGAACTGCCCAACT
>Ga0208478_1000108_pt1 | contig 32330 bp, 31 predicted proteins | sample NGESurdeep072012_5_FD_184462 | JGI IMG/M metagenome (GOLD analysis project Ga0208478, IMG submission 184462) | Arctic peat soil microbial communities from Barrow, Alaska - NGEE Surface sample 415-2 deep-072012 (SPAdes) | ecosystem: Environmental > Terrestrial > Soil > Wetlands > Peat ...
CGAGCAGCCGGTCCAGCATCGGGTCCAGGCAGCCGGCGTCGACGGCACTACCGGCACTACCGGCGGCACCGCTCCCTGCACCCGAACACATGTTCGATAGTGTAGTCGACCCGTCCGACCAAACGGGGACTTTCCACATGAAACATGCTGGCCTGGTTGTGCGACGCCATCGACCGGCGGCTACGCGGCTGGTGTTTACGCGTCGGCGGCGGTCTCTGCGGCCGTCGCACAAGTCGCTGCGAACGTCGAACTGTCGTCCCCGCCGTCGCCGCCGACTTCTGCGACCGGGCGGGCACTTACTCGCCGGTGGCCTCCTCCGAGGTGCGGTGGTCCAGCATGGTGTCCGGCGCCGCCTCCTGGTCTTGGGTACGCAGCTCGGACTCGTACAGAATCACCGCAGCTTGGGCGGCGGGGTCGTCGCTGCCAACCGCGGCCTCCTCGGGGAGCAGCTCCGAGCGAGTGCCTACCTGTTCGGCGCCGGTGCCGGCGGTGATGGCAGGGTCTGGCTCGGTGTCGGTCGGTCCCTCGTTGGACGTCATACCGAAAGTCATGCCGACGGCGTACCCGGCTGCGCGACCGCTCACCCGACCACCGGGGCCACGTCCGGCCGCTGCCCCAGGAGCAGGTCGCCGGTCTCCCCGGCAACCGCCGCGCGCCGACCGAGGATGAGCACCCAGGCCAGGAACACGGTCTCCGCCAGCAACCCGACGCCGATTCGACCCCAGGTGGGCAACGACGACGGGGTCACGAACGCCTCGATGGCGCCGCTGACCAGCAACACCAACACGAGCCCGAGCGCGACCGAGAAGGCCGCCCGCCCCTCGGTCGCCAGAGCCTCTAACCGGCTGCGCCGGCCGGGATCCACCACCGTCCACCCCAGCCGCAGCCCTACACCGGCGGCGACGAACACCGCCGTGAGCTCCAGCATGCCGTGCGGGAGAATCAAGCCGAAGAACTGCTCCGACCGACCGCTGGCGGCCATCAAGCCCCCGGCCACGCCGACGTTCGTCGCGTTCTGCAACAAGATCCACAGCGTCGGCAGGCCGAGGAACACGCCCAGGGACAAGGTCCCGGCTGCGACCCAGGCGTTGTTCGTCCACACCCTGGCCGCGAACGACCCGGCTGGGTTCTCCGAGTAGTAGTTCGCAAAGTCGTGCTCGACCAGGCGCTTGACCTCGGCCGGGGCCGCGATCGCCGCCTGCACCTGCGGGTGCAGGTCGACCCACACTCCGAGCGCGAAAGCCACCAGCAGCGAACCGAGCGCCGCGCCCAGCCACCACCAACGCGCCCGGTACACCACGACCGGGAAGGTGATCACGAGGAACCGGGCGGCATCCCGCCAGGCCGGTACGCCGGCGCCCGTCACGGCCGCCCGGGCGCGGGCCACCAGCGTCGAGAGCCGGCCGATCAGCAGCGGGTCCGGCGATCGGGACTGGACCACGGACAGATGAGTCGCCGTTCGCTGGTAGAGCGCCACCAGCTCGTCCACCTCGGCCCCACGCAGCTGCCGCGGCCGGCCGGCCCGCCGGACCAGCTCCTCCAGACGGGCCCACTCCGCCCGGTGCGCGGCGACAAAGACGTCGATGTCCACGCCGCTCCCTCCGCTGCCCGGCCCCTGCCTGCCACCCCGGGCGGCATTCGTCACCCCAGGTCGCATCGTCACCCCGGGTCGCCGGGTCGCATTCGGCGCCCCGCCGCGCCGGGTCCCGCCCAGCGTCGACGAAGATCTGTGCCCAGCCTCGGCGGCTAGCCGACGGCGTACGTCGGGAAGCGCACAATAGCTGCGAGCGCCGGTTCGTGCGCCCGGACGAGGAAATCGGTGAGCAGCGTCGTCAGTCAGGTGGTGACCGGAGAAGCGGTCGCGCTCGACCTGCGCCCGGCCCGGTTGCCGTCCCGGATGCTGGCCGCCCTGCTCGACCTGGCGCTGCAGATGGCTGTGCTACTGGGCCTGGGGATGCTGGCCGGCCAGCTCTCGGTGCAGCTCGATGGTGCCGCCGCCACCGCCCTTTCCCTCGTGCTGCTGGTGGTGGTCCTGGTCGTCTACCCCGTGACCTTCGAGACGCTGACTCTCGGGAGGACGCCGGGCAAGGCAGCGCTGGGGCTGCGAGTGGTCCGCGACGACGGCGGCCCGATCGGCTTCCGCCAAGCGCTGGTCCGCGGGCTGACCGGCGCCTTCCTGGAACGTCCGGGCGTCACCTTCTTCGTGGCGGCCGTGATCTGTCAGCTCGTCAACGCATCCGGCAAACGGATCGGCGACATCTTGGCCGGGACGCTGGTGCTGCAAGAGCGGGTGCCGGTGCGGGGTGGGGCAGTCGTGGGCATGCCGCCCGGGCTCGCCGGCTGGGCGGCCACGCTGGATCTGTCCCGGCTGCCAGACGATCTTGCACTGTCGGCGCGGCAACTGCTCAGCCGAGCGCCGGAGCTCACCCCAGCCGCCCGGGAGGACCTCGGCGGCCGGCTGGTGCGGGCCGTGGCCGCCGTCGTCTCCCCGCCGCCGCCGCCGGGTACGCCGGGCTGGGCCTACCTGGCTGCGGTGCTGGCCGAGCGCCGACGCCGCGACGAGGCCCGGCTGCAGCCACCGGCCGCTGGGCCGGCCCGGTTCGGCGGCGCTGCGCCGGCCGCCGTTGCGCCGGCCGCCGTTGCACCGGCCGCAGTTGCGCCGGCACCCGCTCCCACACCACCGCCTCCCCCGCCGGTCGACTCCCCGCCGGCCGGCAGCTTCGCCCCACCCGGCTGAGCCGGCTCACGACTCGAGCGCCCGCTCCGGATCCCGCGCCACCACGGCGCACCCCGCCCGAGCAGCGCCACTCCCCTGGTCTCGACCAGCACCCGACGCTGCACCGCGTTGCCGCCGAGCCGGGTCAGCTCGCTGCGCGGCAGCGCACCCAGGACGGCCGCACACTCGGCATACCGAGCCTCGACAAAGGCGAGCAGCGCGTCGAGCACGGGCGCGCAGACGTCGGCGTACGCCGGTCGCGCGCCCCGGCGGACGCGGTCGGCCACGGCCCCGATAGCCGCCACGTCACCGACGGCGGCGAACACCAGACCGGCATGCACGGCGGCGAACGCGAATCGCGGCTTGGCTGCGACCGGCGCGGTCAGCGCCAGCAGTGCGTCGTCCGGCGCTACGACCTGACCGCGCAGCACCAGCCGCCACCGCAGCGACCCGGCCCTCGTCCGCACTGCGCCACGCGCCGGCATCCACAGTGAAGATGACTCCACGGCCGGTCCCGTTGCGGAGGACACAGTTCACGCGCTACTGGGGAGACAGCCATCGGGTCAGCGGTCGCGGTGCCGGCGTCCCTGGTCCGGTTCGCACCGGTGCGCTGACCCACCCCCGCGCTCAGCCGTGGATCAGCCGGTCCAGAGTCAGTAACGGTAGGCGTCGGACTTGAACGGGCCGTCCACCGGGACGTCGAGATAGGCCGACTGCTCCGGGGTCAGGGTCGTCAGCCGGACGCCGAGAGCGGCCAGATGCAGCCGGGCCACCTTCTCGTCCAGGTGCTTGGGCAGCACATAGACCTTCGCGTCGTACTCGGAGTTCTTGGTGAACAGCTCGACCTGGGCGATGGTCTGGTTGGTGAACGAGTTGCTCATCACGAAGCTCGGGTGTCCGGTGGCGTTGCCCAGGTTGAGCAGCCGGCCCTCGGACAGCACGATCACCGCGTGGCCGTCGGGGAAGACCCACTTGTCCACCTGCGGCTTGATGCCCACCCGCTCGACGCCGTCGTACGCCGCCAACCCGGCCATGTCGATCTCGTTGTCGAAGTGGCCGATGTTGCCGACGATCGCCTGGTGCTTCATCCGGGCCATCTGGTCAGCGGTAATCACGTCGCGATTGCCGGTGGCGGTGATGAAGATGTCGGCGGTCGACAGGGCGTCGTCCAGGGTGAGCACCTGGTGGCCCTCCATCGCCGCCTGCAGGGCGCAGATCGGGTCAATCTCGGTCACGATCACGCGCGCGCCCTGGCCACGCAGCGACTCGGCGCAGCCCTTGCCCACGTCGCCGAAGCCACAGACGACGGCGACCTTGCCACCGATCATGACGTCGGTGGCCCGATTGATGCCGTCAATCAGGGAGTGCCGGCAGCCGTAGCGGTTGTCGAACTTCGACTTCGTCACCGAGTCGTTGACGTTGATCGCCGGGAACAGCAGCTCGCCGCGCTCCTGCATCTGGTAGAGCCGATGCACGCCGGTGGTGGTCTCCTCGGTCACGCCCTGGACGCTGTTGGCGATGTTGGTCCAGCGGTGCGGGTCCTCGGCCAGCGAGCGCCGCAGCACGCCGAGGATGACCACCCACTCCTCGGCGTCGGTCTTGGCCGCGGCCGGCACCACGCCGGCCTTCTCGAACTCGACCCCCTTGTGCACCAGCAGGGTCGCGTCTCCGCCGTCGTCGAGAATCATGTTCGGACCGCCACCGTCGGGCCAGCGCAGCGCCCGCTCGGTGCAGTCCCAGTACTCCTCGAGCGTCTCGCCCTTCCAGGCATAGACTCCTACGCCACGGGGCTCGGCCACCGTGCCGCTCGGCCCGACGGCGACGGCGGCGGCGGCGTGGTCCTGGGTGGAGAAGATGTTGCAGCTGGCCCAGCGGACCGCGGCTCCCAGCGCCACCAGCGTCTCGATCAGCACCGCGGTCTGCACGGTCATGTGCAGCGAGCCGGTGATCCGGGCTCCCTGCAGCGGCTGGGACTGCGCGTACTCCCGGCGCATCGCCATCAGCCCGGGCATCTCGTGTTCGGCGAGGTCGATCTCGTGCCGGCCGAAGTCGGCCAGGCCTAGGTCGGCGACCCGGTAGTCGGCGCCGGAAAGGTTGGGCCGGGCGGCAGTCAAATGCAGTCTCCTTGTTCGAGCACGCGTCTGACTAAGGGTACCCACGCCGCCGGCGGCCCGCCGCCGCACTAGGCCGCCGCCCGCGCCCCGCCCGGGGTCGGACCGCTGGTCGGGTCACCGGTCGGGTCGCCGAAGCGGACCACCGCCAGCGCACCGACCAAGGCGACGACGAACCCGACGCCGGCCACCCACGCCCAGCCCGGACGTGACCGATCGCCGAGCCAAACCAGGCCGACCAGCGACGCCGACAGCGTCTCGGTGGCCACCATCGCCGCGGTCACATTTGTCACCGTGGAGCGCTGCAGTCCGGTGGCATAGATCAGCAGCCCCAGGACGCCCGCCGCCAACATCGCGTACGTCGCCGGATCAACGATCACGGCGGTCGGTGATTTGGTGACAGCCAGCACTCGCTCGGCCACCGCGACCAGACCGAACGCGGCGCCGGCGACCAGGCCGAGGGCGACCCCGGAGCGTCGGCGGGACCGGCGTCCGACGCCGACCGCCACACCGGCGATAACGACCAACACGGCGAGCAGGGCGACCCGCATCCCCCCGCCCGAGCGCACCGGTGGCCCGGCCGCGGCGGCGCCGGCGAGCAGGACCAGGCCCAGGCCGATGGCGGCCAGCGCGACCGGCTCGCCGCGGCGCAGCCGGATGCCGAGCAGCGGCAGCGACAGCACCGCAGTGACGCCGAGGCTGGAGGCCCGGGCGACCTCGACCATGAACAGCGGCAGGCTGCGCAGCGACACCAGGGAGAGCAGGAAGCCGGTGCCGAGCAAGCCGACCCCCAGCAGGTAGGACCCGGAGCGGGCCAGCCGCCAGAGCAGCCGCGGATCGACGCCGGGCTCGGCCACCGCCCGGGCCGCCGCCCGGGCCTGCAACACCGAGGCCAGCCCGTAGCAGCCGGCTGCCACCAGCGCCGCGACCAGCGCGAGGGCCATCCCGGTAGACCTCCCGTCGCCCCCTGAACCGGTCGGCGCTCCCCCGGCCGGCGCTACCCCGGCGCGCCGCGGGCCAGGTCGCCGCCGTCGGATAGTTTGGCATTGTGGACACTGATCCGCGGTTGCGGTCGTGGTGCCTGGAGGGCGGCGGGTGTCGACCCTGACCCGCTCGTTCGCGGTCGCGCCGCCCCGCCGGCGGCCGAGCCCCTGGGCCGGTGCCCTGACGGCATACCTGACGGTAGCCGCCGCGCTGTGGGCGATCGTGGCCACCTCGACCCGCCGGCTGGCGGCGCCGCCGCTGCCGCGGGGACTGGGCTGGCTGGACGGCTGGGTCCGCTACGACTCCGGCTGGTACCACCTGATCGCCACGGCGGGCTACTCCTACACCCCCGGCAGACAGTCCCCGGTGGCGTTCTTTCCGGCGTACCCGCTGGCGATGCGCGGCCTGGGCCACCTGGTCGGCAACGTCTACGTCGCCGGCGTGGTCATCACGGTGGCGGCCGGGCTCGCCGTCGCTCTGCTGTTCGCCGGGTGGAGCGCGCAGCGGCTGCCGCGATCGGTGGCCGGCGGCGCGGTGGCCCTGCTGGTGCTCTATCCCTATGCGTTCTACCTCTACGGCACGGTGTACGCCGACGCACTGTTCGTCGCCGCCAGTATCGGGGCCTTCGTCCTGCTGGAGCGCAACCGACCGTGGGTCGCCGGCGGGGTCGGTGCGCTGGCTACGGCCAGTCGCCCGATCGGGATCGCGGTACTGGTCGGGCTGACCGTGCGGGCGGTCGAGCTGGCGGCGCAGCGCCCGGCGCCCACCGACCCGGCGCCCACCGTCGCGGCGGTACGGGCCGTGGAGGCACCGGCCCGGAAGGCGCCAGCTGGAGCCCACCGGATGGCACTAGCCCATCCCGGAGCTCGCGTCCGAGCGGCGCTGACCACCGTCGGCTGGCGCGACGCCGGAGTGCTGCTCTCGGCGGCCGGTCTGCTCGGATACTGCGGCTACCAGTGGGTGCGCTTCGGCACGCCGTTGGCGTTCGTGGCCACCGAGTCCTCGCCCGGCTGGGACCAGGGCACCGGGCCGCGGGTCTGGTTTAAGATCGACTTTCTGGGCCAGCTCGTGCTCGGCCGTACGCCGGAAAAGCTGCGCCTGCTGGCGCCGGCGCTGGCTTGTCTGGTGGTCGTCCTGCTGCTGCCGCGGATCCGCCGGCGATTCGGCTGGGGCTACGCGGTGTTCACCGCGGTGGTCATGGCGATCCCGGTGCTGTCGACCAAGGACTTCATGGGCAGCGGCCGCTACCTGCTGGCCGCATTTCCCGCCTTTGCTGCTGCCGCGGACTTCCTCGCCGAGCGACCACCGTGGGTGCTGCGGACCGTGCTGGTGCTGTTCGCCGTGGGGTTGGCGTACGGGATGGTGCTCTACACCCGCGGCTACGAGGTGTCGTGACACCCGACCCGGAGCCGTTCGAGCCGGTGGATCCTGCGATCGAGAAGCCGTTTCGGCGGCTGAGCATCGTCGTCCCGATGTGGAACGAGGAGGTCTATGTGCACCGGGCGGTGCGGGCCGTCCGGGAGGCCTGCGAGCGCCTGATCGGTGGTGGCGAGCTGGGCGACTACGAGTTGGTCATCGTCGACGACGCCTCCACCGATGCCACCGGTCGGCTCGCGGACGAGCTGGCCGCCGCCGACCCACGGGTCGTCGTCGTCCACCACCCGGTCAACCGCAAGCTCGGCGGCAGCATCAAGAGCGGGCTGGCGGCCGCCTCCGGCGACGTCGTGCTCTACACCGACGCCGACCTGCCGTTCGACATGGTCGAGCTGGACCGGGCCTGTCGCATCATGCGGATCTATGAGGCCGACATCGTCAGCGCCTACCGGCATGACCGATCCGGTGAGGGGCCGCGCCGCGCGGTGTATTCGTGGGTCTACAACTGGCTGATCCAGCTGGCCTTCGACACCCGGATCCGGGACGTGAACTTCGCCTGCAAGCTGATCCGGCGCCCCGTGCTGGAGCAGGTGCACCTGGTCAGCGAGGGCTCGTTCATCGACGCCGAGCTGATCGTGCGGGCGCAGCGCCTGGGATTCCATGTGGTCCAGATCGGAGTCGACTACTACCCCCGCACCCGCGGTACGTCGACGCTGTCCTCGCTCAGTGTCATCCGCACGATCGTGCGCGAGCTGGTTTCGCTACGTCGGGAGCTGCGGTCACTGACCCCGCCGGCCCAGTGACCGGCAGCGGGGCGGGCGGTGGCGCGGGGAAGCAGCCGCGGCTGCTGATCATGACCGCGGACGACGTCGGGATGACCGCCGGGGTCTGCCGGGCGGTGGCCCGCGCCCACCGGGGCGGCATCGTGACCTCCGCGTCGGTGCTCGCTGTCGGCCGGGCCTTCCCGGACGCCGCTCGGCTGGCCCGCTCCTCCCCCACCCTGGGCATCGGGGCGCACCTGGCCATGGTCGGTGAGGACCCGCCGCTGCTGTCCGCCCGGGAGATCCCCACCCTGGTCGACCGGCGGGGGCGGCTGCCGCTGTCCTACCGCACGGTCGTCGGCCGCGGCCTGGCCAGGCGGATCGACCCGGCCGACGTTCGCCGGGAGTTCGTCGCCCAACTGGAGCGCATCGCCGGCATCGGCGTCCCGGTCACCCACGTCGACACCCATCAGCACGTGCACCTGTGGCCGGCGGTGGCCGAGGTGGTAGTCGAGCTGGCCCGCCGGCACGGCGTACCGGCCGTTCGGCTGCCGCGCAGCGCCCGCCGCTCTCCCGTTGGCGTCGGGGTCAACGTGCTCAGTCGTCGGCTCGACACCCGGATCAGCCTGGCCGGCTTGGTCGCCACCGGCGACTACGCCGGGTTGGACGAGGCCGGCGCGCTGGACCGCTCACTGCCGGGCGCGCTGGCCCGGCTGGCCGCCCGCGGCGAGGCCAGCGTGGAGGTCAACGCCCATCCCGGCGAGCCGGCCGACCCGGACCTGCGTCGGTTCGCCTGGGGGTACCGGTGGGGCGCCGAGCTGGCCATGTTGCTGGACCCGGCTACTCGCCGGCTCGTCGCCGAATACGGCTTCCGGCTCGGGTCGTACGCCGACCTCGCGCGCGCCGCCACGGAGCCGACTTGAGTCGGACGACCGCCCGGGCCACCGCCCGGGCCGCGCTCGGCCTCTATGCCGGGTTGCCGCTGACCACCCGGGCGCACGTCCTGCTGCGCTGGCTGAGCTGCCCGTTCCCGGCCGTGGCGGCGGCGGTGCCGATGCGCGGACGCATCTTGGAGATCGGCTGCGGGCACGGGCTGTTCGCGGCGTACCTTTCGCTGGGCTCGGGACAGCGCTCGGTGCTCGGGGTCGACATCGACGCAGCCAAGATCTCCCAGGCGCGAATGGCGGCCGGGCGCGGCTGCGCCCGCGGGGCGGACCTGCGCGTCGACGTCGGCTCCGCCGGCCACATCCCGGCCGGTCCCTGGGACGCTATCGTCATCGTCGACGTGCTGTACCTACTCGCCGACGAGGCCCAGCGATCGCTGCTGGCCGGGTGCGCCCGCGAGCTCGCGCCCGGCGGCGTACTGGTGGTCAAGGAAATGGGCACCACGCCGCGGTGGAAGCACCGCTGGAACGTCGCTCAGGAGACGCTCGCGGTCCGGGTGCTACGGATCACGGCCGGGGGCGGTCAGCCGTTCACGTTCTTAGCGCCCCCGGCGATCGCCGACGTGCTTCGCCACGAGGGGCTGGAAACCTCGACCACCGCAGTGGACCGGCACCGGCCGCACCCGCACCACGTGGTCGTGGGGCGCCGCGGCCGCTGAGGCCGCCGGATGCGCGCGTCAGGCGCCGACCGGGCGCGCGCCGGAGGCGTCCGGACCGACCGGCGCACGGTAGAGGTCGGGCTCGAGGTAGAGCAAGTGGGCGATCGACACCGCCGCCCGCACCCGCCGCTCGGCGGCGTCGATGGCGGCCGCGACGGCGGGCAGGTCCAGCTCCGGCCGAAGGCCGATCTTCGCCGCAACCAACAGCTCCTCCGGCCCCAGGTGCAGGGTGCGCATGTGGATCACCCGAGTGATGTCCCGACCGTCGACCAGGGCCGTGCGGATCGCCTCCACCTGATCGGCGGACGCCGACTCACCGGTCAGCAGGCTCTTCATCTCCACCGCGAGGATGGCGGCCACGACCCCGAGTAGCAACCCGATGGCCAGGGTGCCGACCCCGTCGAAGCGGGGTTCGTCGAGCGCGACCGCCAGCCCCACGCCGAGCAGGGCGAAGACCAGCCCGAGCAGCGCCGCGGCGTCCTCGAGCAGCACCACCGGCAGCTCCGGGGACTTGGAGCGGCGGATGAAGCCCCACCACGACAGCGAGCCCCGTAGCGGGGTGGACTCCCGGATCGCGGTCCGGAACGAGAAGGACTCCAGGCCGATGGCGACCACCAACACGCCGACGGCAATGGCCGGCGAGTCCAGCGGATTCGGGTGACTGATCTTCTCGTAGCCCTCAAACAGCGCGAACAACGACCCGAGGCTGAACAGCACCAAGGCGACGACGAAGGCGTAGAAGTACCTGTCGTTGCCGTATCCGAACGGGTGCTCGGGGTCAGGTTCACGCGCCGCCCGCTTGCCCCCCAACAGCAGCAGTCCCTGGTTGCCGGTGTCGGCCACCGAGTGCACCGACTCGGCCAGCAGGGACGACGACCCGGTGATCAGAAACGCGACGAACTTGCTCACCGCAATGCCCAGGTTGGCCAACAAGGCGGCAACGATGGCCCGCTTCCCGCCGCCGGTGCTCACCAGCGGATGCGGTTCTTCAGCTCCTCGATGGAGGCTACCGGCGTCGGGTCGATGCCCAGGGCTACGGCGAGGTACACGGTGGCGAAGTCAGGCACGCCGACCAGCGAGGCCAATCGCTCCAGCGCCGAGTCTCCGTCGGCGACCAGCTCGGTCACCGGGATCCCCCGGTCCTCGGCGAGCTCCCGACTAACGGCTGCCCGTCGCGCCACCTGCGGATGCTCGGCCGCCGGTACGTCGCGCAGCAGCACCAGGCGAAGCCGCGGGTGCTCGCCGACGTCTTCGGCCCGGTCCCGGAAGAAGTTCAGCTCCGCGGCGGTACCCGCGACGGCCCGGCCGTCGGCGTACGGACCGTCGAAAGCGATCACCTGGTTGTGGGTGGCCTCGGGCAACTGGCCGAAGACGGCCGCATGCTTGGCGTTCTCGGCCAGCTGACAGACCATGCGGTACGCCGCGGTGCCGGCGAGCATCGAGGACCCCCACACCATCGGCAGCGAGCCGGCCACATCCAAGGCCAGGGTCTTGGCCGGGTTGATGAACGTCTCGTTGGCCGGCCGGCAGCTGGTGGCGGCGAGCTCCAGCCGCCGGGCGGTCGCCTCGAACACCTCGGCCGGAACGGCGAGCAGGCCGAGGCGGTCACCGGCCACGATCAGCGGGATGGACAGCGCCCACAGGCTGGCCCGAGGCTGCCGGTCGCCCCGGACCGGCACGAACGGGGCGCCGGCCTGGGCGGCCTGCTCGGCCAGCGTCGAGCCGGCTCCGCCCACCGCGAGCAGCTGACAGCCGCGCCGGATGGCCTCCTCGGCGGCCGAGACCGTCTCCTCGGTGCTGCCCGAGCAGGACACGGAGATCACCAGGTCGGCGGCGCCCACCCAGCCGGGCAGGCCGTAGCCACGATGGGTGAAGATCGGGACCGGACAACCGGGGCCGGCCACCGCGGCCAGCACGTCACCGGCGATGCCCGACCCGCCCATGCCGGCCACCACCACCGCCCGTGGCCGGCCGCCGGCGGCGAGCCGCTCGAGCCCGGCCTCAGTGGCCAGCGTCGCCGCCTCCCGGACCTGGGCGGGCGCGGAGGCGACCGCCAGCAGCATGCCGCCCGGGTCCGCCCGGTCGACGTCGGTGAGGTCATCGGGCCGAGAGCTGGGGATCGCGGTGGTCATGACGGCGGCGCCGCGGTGGCGGGGTCGTCCGGGCGCCGGGCTTCGTCGATCAGCAGGACGGGGATGTCGTCGCGGACAGGGTAGGCCAGGCCGCACCCGATGCACACTAGCTCCGCGGCCGGGTCGTCCACCCGCAGCGGCGCGTGGCAGTCCGGGCAGGCAAGGATCTCCAGCAGCGACGGCTCGATGTTCACCGACGGCACCTTTCCGAGGCGGGGTCGAGGCGGGGGTCGAGGGTGGACGGCAGCGCCGTCCGAAGCGCACTCACGAGCGCAGCAGCGCTAGCACATCGTCGCGGATGCGCGTCATGGTCGCCTCATCGGCCGCCTCGACGTTTACCCGCATCAACGGCTCGGTGTTCGACGAACGCACGTTGAACCACCATTCCGGCCCGGCGACGGTCAGCCCGTCGAGGTGGTCGACAACGACGCCGGCCATGTCGGCGTACCGGGCCTGAACCTGCTGCGCCGCGGACGCCTGGTCGGACACCGTGCTGTTGATCTCGCCGGAGGCGACATAGCGCGAGTACGCCGCGAGCAGCTCGGACAACGGCTTGGGCTGCTCGCCGAGTGCGGCCAGGGCGTGCAGGGCCGCGAGCATCCCGGAGTCGGCGCGCCAGAAGTCGCGGAAGTAGAAGTGGCCGGAGTGCTCGCCCCCGAACACCGCGCCGGTCTCGGCCATCTTGGCCTTGATGAACGAGTGCCCGACCCGGGTTCGTACCGGCGTACCCCCGTGCTCGCGCACGATCTCCGGCACTGCCCGGCTGGTGATCAGGTTGTGGATGATCGTCGCGCCTGGGTCCCGCGCCAGCTCGCGGGTGGCAATCAGCGCGGTCAGCACCGAGGGCGGCACCAGCTCGCCGCGCTCGTCGACGACGAAGCAGCGGTCGGCGTCACCGTCGAAGGCCAGCCCGATGTCGGCCCCGGTGGCTCGCACCTTGTCCTGCAGGTCGGCCATGTTCGCCGGCTCGATCGGGTTGGCTTCGTGGTTCGGGAACGACCCGTCGAGCTCGAAGTACATCGGCACCAGGTCGATCGGCAGCCCGGCGAAGACCGACGGGACGGTATGCCCAGCCATCCCGTTGCCGGCGTCCACCACCACGGTGAGCCCGCGGATGCTCGACAGGCCCACCAGCGTGCGCAGGTAGGCGGCGTAGTCGGCCAGCAGGTCGCGCTCGGTCACGGTGCCCGGCTTCCCGTCGTACGGCGGGACGCCCTGCTCCATTAGCCGGCGGATCTCGGGCAAGCCGCTGTCCCGACCGACTGGTGCGGCCCCGGCGAGGCAGAGCTTGATGCCGTTGTACCGGGCCGGGTTGTGGCTGGCGGTGAACATCGCGCCGGGGATGTCGAGCCGACCGGAGGCGAAGTAGAGCAGGTCGGTGGAGGCCAGGCCGGCCAGCACCACGTCGGCGCCCTGGCCGGTCGCGCCGGTGGTGAAGGCAGCCGCCAGCGCAGGGCCGGAGGGGCGCATGTCGCGCCCGACGACGATCTGCTCGGCCGCGGTGAACCGGGCGAAGGCCGCTCCGGCCGCCTCGGCAACGGTGTCGTCGAGCTGGTCCGGCACGATGCCACGGATGTCGTATGCCTTGACGATCGCGGACAGATCGCGCACCCGGCGGCACCCGCTTCGACTGGGGTTGGGACGCGCCCGAGCCTACCCGCCGAGTTCGGCCGGTCTGGCGACCTGTGGACTCGGACTACCGCCGCTTCTGCGCCTTCGTGAGCACCGAGCCCAGCGGCAGCGTTCGATCCCCCTGCAGCCAGATCTTGTGCTCGCAGCTGCGGCAGGAGACGAAGTCCACTGGGGAACCGTCGGTCAGCGTCATAGAGATCTCCGTGACCTTGGTGCCGCGGCAGGCGGGGCAGCGGCGAAGTGCGGTGCTGGCGGCGAGCGACACGACACTCCCGGCGGGACGGCAAGAAGGACCTGACCTTGGGGCATCGACCACGCACGGTCACATCTTGAGGGCCGGATCAGGCGGTTGGCGTACGCAACACCCGCAGGTGGGCCCGTCGGCCGTGGGCCGTCCCGGGGCCGACCGCTCCCGCCGACCCGGCCGGGCCCATCGGCGCACCCGGCCGCGCCGCCTCGCGGACGGCGTTCGCCAGCGCTTCCAGGTCGTCGACGGAGCGAGCGGCGGCCTGCGGGTCCACCTCCTGGCGGACGACGTCCCAGCCCCGGGGTGCGGTCAGCCGCACGGCGTGCCGCTGGCACAGGTCGTAGCAGTGCGGCTCGGCGTAGGTGGCCAGCGGCCCGACCACCGCGGTGGAGTCGGCGTAGACGTAGGTGAGCGTGGCGACGGCGGGAACATTGCACGCCGTCCGGGAGCAGCGCCGAAGGGGGCTCACGGCGACGAACCGTATCGGCCGGATCCGGGTCAGGTCACCACCCCACGCCGTGTCGCGGGCTCCGGTCGCGTCGGTCAACGCTGGCCGGACCGGCCGCCCCGCTGGCTAGGCTGCCCCGGTGGGCTCCGCCGACCGTCCTCGTCGTCGCCGCGACCGGCATGGTCGCGGCATGCGCGGTCGGCTAGCCCCAGGGGAGCTGGACGAGCGGCTGGGGCTGCGGCGGGCCGTGCCGCTGGCTCGGTCGCGGGCCGAGCAGTTCGACGATCTCGTGCTGGACGCGGTCGAGCAGCTGGAAGAGCGCTGGGCCGGCGAGCTTGCTGGCGTCGAGTTCGCCGTAGAGGACGTCCCACCACTGCCGTCCAGCGAGTCGACGTACGACCCGAACGTGGTCACCGACTCCGACGTGCCACTGGCCCGGCTGGTGCAGGCGGCCGGGGACGGGCGTGGCGGTGGGACACCGGCTCGGATCGTGGTCTACCGGCGGCCGTTGGAGGCTCGGTCCGCCGATCGCACCGAGCTCGCCGACATCGTCCTCGACGTGGTCGTCGAGGAGGTCGCCCAGCTGCTCGGGATAGATCCGGACGAGGTCGACCCGCCCGGGGCGTAACATCCCCGCTGGGATTGCTGGCGCCGGCGTAACCCCGGGCGATGGGGGAGCGTTAGCCGGCGGCGCGGCTGGCGTTAGCCGGCGGCGCGGCGCAGTCGCTGCCGCTCCCGCTCGGACAGTCCGCCCCAGATGCCAAAGCGCTCGTCGTTGACCAGCGCGTACTCCAGGCACTCTGCCCGCACCTGGCACCCGACGCAGATCCGCTTGGCCTCCCGGGTGGACCCGCCCTTCTCCGGGAAGAAGGCCTCCGGATCGGTCTGGGCGCACAACGCGCGGTCCTGCCAGCCTCCTTCGTCGTCGGTGGGCAGGAAAACGATGTCAGCTGCCGAAGCTTCCCCGTCCCTGCCGTCCAGTGACTCGCCGTCCAGTGACTCGCCGTGCAGCCAGTCGCCGTCCAGCCAGTCGCCGTCCAGCCGATGCGCCAACTCGGTCATGCGGTCTCCTTACGACCCGTCGCGGCGGCCGGCCCGCAAGGGCGCCACCAGTTGCTCGACGTGCCGCCGCAGGAAGTGTCCGGTGTCAACGTGGGGCCGGAGCGGGGGGAACGACACGGGTGAAATTACACGCGTGTCGCCTGCCTGCGTCAAGCCGAAACGTGATATGTGCCGGATAGCCGATTTCGCCAGTCACGCCGTGGAATGGCCGTGGCTGCGCTGTGGATTGCGCCGATGTTGAGCCCACGTGCGCTTCCAGCGTGGTGATGCGCAGGTGGGCTCAACATCGGCGCAGGCAACGCCGGTGACCCGTGGCAGGCCCCTCGATCAGGCCGGCGCCAGCGGCAGCAGCGCCGACGGGCGGCGGGCGGCGGCGGGCGGCCCCACCGACACCTCGCCGTACGCCGTGGTGCGCTGCCGAGCCGGCCGGCCGGCGCTGGCCGCCAGCGCCTCTAACTGCAGCACCGAGCGGCGGCTGCCATGCCCCGAGCCGGCCATCCGGCTGATCGTCTCCTCCATCAGCGTGCCGCCGAGGTCGTTGACCCCGCCGGCCAGCACCTGCCGGCAGCCGTCCTCGCCGAGCTTGACCCAGGAGCACTGAATGTTGTCGATCCGGCCGTGCAGCAGCAGCCGGGCCATGGCGTGCACGGCACGGTTCTCCTGCACCGTCGGCCCCGGCCGAGCCAGCCCGGCCAGGTAGATCGGGCTGTTCTGGTGCACGAACGGCAGCGGCACAAACTCGGTGAAGCCGCCGGTCTCCCCCTGGATCCGGGCCAGCAGCCGCAGGTGGGCCACCCAGTGCGTCGGGGTGTCGACGTGGCCGTACATCATCGTTGCGGTGCTCGGGATGCCGACCCGGTGCGCGGTCGTGACCACGTTCACCCAGGCGGCAGCCGGCAGCTTTCCCTTGGTCAGCAGCCAGCGCACGTCGTCGTCGAGGATCTCCGCGGCGGTGCCCGGGATGCTGTCCAGCCCGGCGTCCTTCGCCTTGGCCAGCCAGTCGCGCACGGACAGCCCGGTGCGAGTAGCGCCGTTGACGATCTCCATCGGGCTGAAGGCGTGCACGTGCAGGTCCGGCGCCCGCCGCTTGATCTCGGCGGCGATCTCGAAGTACGCCGAGCCGGGCAGGTCCGGGTGAATCCCGCCCTGGAGGCAGACCTCGGTGGCGCCGACGGCCCAGGCCGCCTCGGCCCGCTCCCCCACCTCGGCCAGTGAGAGCGTGTAGGCGTCGGCATCGGTACGCCGCTGGGCGAACGCACAGAACCGGCAGCCGGTGTAGCAGACGTTGGTAAAGTTGATGTTGCGGTTGACGACGTAGGTGACCTCGTCGCCGACCGCATCCCGGCGGACATTGTCGGCCAGCGCGGCCAGCGCATCCAGCTCCGCGCCGGGCAGCGCGTCGAAGAGCGTCAGCGCCTCGGCGTCGGAGATGCCCGCCGGGTCGTCGGCCGCGCGCCGCAGCGCGCCCGCCACCTCCGGGCGCAGCCGCTCGACCGCGCGCGGGACCGGGACCGCACTGCCGCGGCCGCGCGCCGCCGCGCTGACCTCGAGGGTGGACCAGTCGCCGTACGCCGTGTCGAAGTCGCCGCGGCGCTCGGTCCGCCGGCCCTCGACGTCGATGGCGGTATGTAGGTCGGCCCGGCCGGTGGTACTCGCGCCGACGACCGCGCCACCGTCCGGCTCCTGCCAGGGGCGTCCGGTGGGCCGGCGGTCGGGGGCGGCCAGCCCGTCGCCGTCGGCCAGCGCCAGCACGTGGCCGAGCACCCGGGGGTCGATCCAGGGGTCGGCCGCGGCGACGTACGGCGGGTAGACGGTGAGCCGCTCGCGCAACGTGAAGCCGGCCTCGGCACTGCCGGCAGCCAGCTCGTCGATCTGCGGCCAGGGCCGCTCCGGGTTGACGTGGTCCGGCGTCAGTGGCGAGACCCCGCCCCAGTCGTCGATGCCGGCACGCAGCAGCAGCGCGTACTCGCCGGCGAGGAGATTCGGCGGGGCCTGGATGCGCATGCTCGGGCCAAGAGCCAGGCGGGCGACCGCGACCGTGGCGGCCAGGTCGGCCAGGTCGGCGTCCGGCATCGCCCGCATCGCGGTGTCCGGCTTGGCCCGGAAGTTCTGCACGATGACTTCCTGGATCCCGTCATAGCGGCGGGCCACCCGGCGGATGGCGAACAGGCTGTCCACCCGCTCGGCCGGGGTCTCGCCGATGCCGACCAGGATGCCGGTGGTGAACGGCACTGCCTGCCGACCGGCGTCCTCCAGCACCCGCAGCCGGACCGCGGGCTCCTTGTCCGGACTGGCGAAGTGCGGGCCGCCCGGCTCCGACCAGAGCCGGCTCGCCGTGGTCTCCAGCATCATCCCCATGCTCGGCGCGACCGGCTTGAGGCGGGCCAGATCCTCCCACGTCAGCACGCCGGGGTTGAGGTGTGGCAGCAGTCCGGTCTGCTCCAGCACCGCGATCGCGCACGCCCGGACATAGTCCAGGGTGGAGCCGTAGCCGCGGCTGTCCAGCCAGTCCCGGGCGGCCGGCCAGCGGTCCTCGGGGCGGTCGCCGAGAGTGAACAGCGCCTCCTTGCAACCCAGCGCCGCGCCCTGGCGGGCGATGTCGAGTACCTCGTCGACCGACAGGAACGGCTGGGCCAGCCGGTTCGGGATGGTGGCGAACGTGCAGTAGTGGCAGCGGTCCCGGCACAGGTGGGTCAGCGGGATGAAGACCTTGCGCGAGTAGGTGACAGTGCCGGGGCGGCCGGCCGCGGTCAGGCCGGCGTCTCGGACCCGGGCCGCGGAGCTCAGCAGGAGAACGAGGTCGGCCCCGCGGGCGGCCAGCAGCACGGTGGCCTCGGTCTCGTCCAGCGCGACTCCGTCGCGCGCCCGCCGCAGCGCCCGCCGCAGCGCGCTGGGGCTCGGCGGACGGCTCGGCTCGGTCATGCCCGGAAGCGTACGGCGCCGCGCCCGCCCGCCCGCACGGTCGGCGGTCTATCGTGGGAGACACTGCCGGTATGCGGATCGTGGTGCTTGCCGGCGGCATCGGAGGCGCCCGGTTCCTGCGCGGGCTGCTGGCCGCCGAGCCGGCGGCCGAGGTGACCGTGATCGGCAACACCGCCGACGACATCACGTTGTTCGGGCTGCGGGTCTGTCCCGACCTCGACACCGTGATGTACACCCTCGGCGGCGGCATCGAGGAGAGCCAGGGCTGGGGCCGGGCGGTGGAGACCTTCACCATCCGGGAGGAGCTGGCGGCGTACGGCGTGGGGCCGGCCTGGTTCACTCTCGGCGACCGCGACTTCGCTACCCACATCGTCCGAACGCAGATGCTCGACGCCGGCTACCCGCTCTCGGCGGTGACCGAGGCATTGTGTGCCCGCTGGCAGCCGGGGGTGCGGCTGCTGCCGATGACGGATGACCGGGTGGAGACCCACGTCGTGATCGAAGAGGAGGGCCGGCGGCGGGCTGTGCACTTCCAGGAATGGTGGGTCGGGATGCATGCCGAGCTGCCGGCGTTGACCGTCCTACCGATCGGGGCCGATGCCGCGAAGCCGGCGCCCGGGGTGCTGGACGCGATCGCCGCAGCGGAGGTGCTGCTGCTGCCGCCGTCCAACCCGGTGGTCAGCGTGGGCACCATCCTGGCGGTGCCGGGCATTCGGGATGCGGTCCGCAGCGCCGCTGCGCCGGTCGTGGGGCTGTCTCCCATCATCGGTGGGGCGCCGGTGCGCGGGATGGCCGACAAGGTCCTGCCCGCCGTCGGCGTCGACACCGACGCCGCGGCGGTGGCACTGCACTACGGCGCTCGGGAGTACGGCGCTCGGGCGGCCGCCGGATTGCTGGACGGCTGGCTGGTGGACATTGCCGATGCCGGCGTGGTCGACCGAGTCGCCGCGGCCGGCATCCGCTGCCGCGCCGTGCCGCTGCTCATGTCCGGGGTCGAGGCCACCGCGGCGATGGCGCGGGCGGCCCTGGACCTCGCCGCCGAACCGGCCGGCTGACCGGCGTGGAGGCCGACACCCGCGCTGGTGAGCGACTCGAGATCTGGGGCCTACCCGGCATCCCCGAGGTCCGGTCCGGTGCCGACCTGGCCGCCCTGATCGCGGCGGCGGCGCCGGACCTGCGCGCCGGGGACGTCGTGGTGGTCACGTCCAAGATCGTGTCCAAGGCGGAGGGCCGGCTGGTCGCCGTACCGGCGGATGCGGCCGGGCGGGAGCAGGGGCGCCGAGATGCGATCGCGGCGGAGACCGTCCGGGTGGTGGCGGCGCGGGGGCGGACGAAGATCGTGGAAAACCCGGCCGGCCTGGTGCTCGCGAGCGCCGGAGTGGACGCGAGCAACGTGCGCCGGGACGAGATCGCGCTGCTGCCGCGCGACCCGGACGCCAGCGCGCGGCGTATCCGCGCCGGTCTGCGGGATGTGCTGGGGGTGGATGTCGGCGTCGTCGTCACCGACACCATGGGCCGACCCTGGCGCCTCGGCGTCACCGATGTCGCCATCGGGGTCGCCGGGCTGCGCCCGGTGCGCGACCACCGGGGCCGCCGCGACGGCTTCGGCAACGAGCTGGAGATGACCGAGGTCGCCGAGGCCGACGAGGTGGCGGCCGCCGCCGACCTGGTGAAGGGCAAGCTCGCGGGCATACCGGTGGCGGTGGTGCGCGGGCTCGCCGGCGCGACCATGGTCGAGGACGGGCCCGGCGCCCGAGCTCTGGTCCGGCCGGCAGCGGAAGACCTGTTCCGGCTCGGTACGGCGGAGGCGCTCGCCCAGGGTCGGCGGGAGGCGGTGCCCGGCCGGCGCTCCGTGCGCGCGTACACCGCCGAGCCGGTGGACCCGGCCGCGGTCCGCCGCGCGGTGGCGGCCGCGGTCACCGCCCCGGCCCCGCACCACACCACGCCCTGGCGCTTCGTCCTGGTCGAGTCGCCCGATGCCCGCATGCAGCTCCTCGACGCGATGCTCGCGGCCTGGAGGGCGGACCTGCGCCGGGACGGTTTCGACGCCACGGCGGTCGAGCGGCGCATCCGCCGGGGCGACCTGCTGCGCGCGGCGCCGTACCTGGTCGTGCCGTGTCTGGTCACCACCGGCGGAGCGCACGCCTATCCGGACGCGCGCCGGTGCCGGGCGGAACGGGAGATGTTCCTGGTGGCGATGGGCGCCGGGGTGGAAAACCTGCTGGTCGCGCTCGCGGCCGAGGAACTGGGCTCGTGCTGGGTGTCGAGCACGCTGTTCTGCCAGGACGTCGTCCGCGACGTCCTCGACCTGCCGATGGACTGGGAGCCGATGGGCGCCGTCGCGGTCGGGCACGCCGCCGAGCCCCCGCGCTCGCGGGACCTCCGAGACCCGGAGAACTGCTGCACCGTGCGCTGACGTGGGCGGTCTCCCGCTGGTACGACGGTGCTGGTACGGACGGTTGGTGCGACGTCGGGGTGGCGGGTCCACACGCCGGCGCCGAGACCGTAGAGCGTGTCGTTGGCGATGATGACGGCGTCGTCCTCACCGTCGAACTGCGTCACCGACACCACCGGACCGAAGATCTCCTCCTGGAAGACCCGCCTCCGGTTGTCGCCGGCGAAGATGGTGGGCTGCACGTAGTAGCCGCCGGACAGGTGGCCGCCGAGGTCGACCCGCTCGCCGCCCAGCACGACCCGCGCGCCCTCGGCCTTGCCGATGTCGATGTCGTAGAGGATCTTCTCCAGCTGATCGGTGCTGGCCTGAGCGCCGATCATCGTCTCGCTGTCCAGCGGGTCGCCTTGCCGAACCGCCTTGGTGCGGATCGTCGCGGCCTCAAGGAACTCGTCCGTAGATTGGCCGCTCGACCGGGCGCGGGACGGACAGGTGCACACCTCGCCCTGGTTGAGGGCGAACGTGCTGAACCCTCCAGCGACTTGTCGGCGAAGTCGTCGTTCTCGGCCAGCACGTCGGAGAAGAAGATGTTCGGGCTCTTGCCGCCCAGCTCGAGCGTGACCGGAATGATGTTCTGCGAGGCGTACTGCATGATCAGACACCCGGGGGTGGTGTCCTCCGGTGCACGCCACCTTCTTGACCCGGGGGCTGCTCGCCAGCGGCTTGCCGTCGATTTGGTCGGTGGCTGGTCCAGCAGCCGTGGGAGAGCCTAGCGCCCACGAGCGGCACGCCCGGCTCCGACTGCGCCCGGAGCACGCCGCCGGCTGGTGCAACAGCCGTCAGTTCACGTGAACTCCGAGCCCCTACTACTCCGGACGGGCGCATCTGCAAACCTACGCGATCAACACTCCCGCTGAGCCCAAGAGCGCCGGTTCCGCGGGTGTGGTCGACAATCCGGCCCCTCAGGCCCCCGAGCCGAGGGGTGTCAACGAGCGCCGAGCCGGGCCCCTACTGCTTGAAGGCGTCCTTGACCTTCTCGCCCGCGTCTTTGAGGTCGGCCTTGCCTTGTTCGTGCTCACCTTTCGACTGCCGGCTCTTGTTGCTGGTGGCCCGGCCGCCCAGTTCCTTGACCTTACCCGTGAGCCATTGGAGCTTGTTGTTGGCCTTGTCGAGGAGGCTCATGACCTTTCCTTCCGGTCGAGTCGGCGGTACTGAGCGGACTGAGCTGAGCGGCAACCTGCAAGAAATGCGCCGCCGACGAGCCTACGCCACCCCCGGTGGCGGCTGGAGTCCGCTTCTCATTGGTGGTGGACTACAAGGACTCTTGTCCGCCGCGGTCGCGGGTGCTAGAGCCAAAAGTCCTGTCCCCCTCTCTGCCAACCTGTGGTGAGGCACCCGCCCCCCAACAATCACTGACATGAGGGCAGGGCGAGCAGCCGGGCGGCGCGCACCGTGCCGGAGCGGGGCAGGCCGGTGAAGATCTGGTTGTCGGGGTGGGCGGCGAGCTGCTCGCGGATCTGCTGCTCAAGCTCGGCTGGTTCGACGACATTGAGGCGCACACCGTCATCCTCGCCGGCAGTGCCACTGGCAGCGGCCGGCTGGTCCTGCTCGTCGTCTCCCCGGAGATGCCGGCCGAGCAGGCCGAGCGGGCGCTGTCGATGGCCAGCGTCCCCACCGCTTCGCGCGCGACCGCGGTCCTGGCCCGCAGCGACGGTGCCAGCCGCCCGGACTGACAGTGCCAGCGCAGATTTCGCGGGCGGAGAGCGCCCGGGCCTCGACTGGCGGCGGCCATCCGCGGCGCCGCTATGGCGAGGAGCGGGACGAAGCACGTGACCTCGACCGGCGGCCGGAGAGACATCGTCGACGACCCCCTGGTGCGAGACGGGTCCCCGGGTGTGTTCACCGGGATCCGCGGTTTCGGTTGGCGTCGACGCGATCACCCGGGCTACATCGATCACCCGACCTACGCGTCCTCGTCCTGACCACCCATACGACACCGACCGCAGACGCGGTGCTAGGGAGCCGCCGCTGGTCGGCGCGGCTTACGCGGCGATGGTCCAGCAGCGGCGTGTCCAAGCCGGAGACGCCATCTGGGACGCCTGGACCGCCCCCGGTCGGTCCGATGATGCCGCCCTCAGCATGCCGCCGGCGCCGGTCGACCTCAACTCACTCTCGCCGTACAAGCAGGCCTCCCGCAGGCCGCCGCCGCGCATCTTCGGCCAACTTGCGCCGCGCTGGTCCTGATCGCCCACGAACGGTGCGGCGACGGCATCGCGTTCTCGGCGGCGGGGGCCAGCCGGTCCGGCCGGCCGGCTGGTGGTGCCGAACGAGCCGTGACGTCTGGCCACAGCACTCAGAGCTGGAAGACGATGCGGGCGAGGACGCTGCCGGAGAGTACGTCGTCGATGGACTGGTTGACCTCGTCGAGCTTGTGGTCGACGGCGATGACCCGGGTGCGCCCGGCGGCGTGCAGGGCGAAGACGTCGGCGAGGTCGTTGCGGGTGCCGACGATCGAACCGATGACCGACTTGCCGTTGAAGACGGTGTCGAAGATCGGGAGCGTCATGGTGCCGTCGGGGGGCAGCGCGACGCACACCAGCCGACCACCGCGGCGCAGCGAGCGGAACGCCTGGTCGAACGAGGCTGGGGAGACGGCCAGCGCGACCGCGACGTCGGCACCGCCGAGCGCCTGGATGGCGGCCACCGGGTCACTCGTGCGGGCGTTGACGACGTGATCGGCGCCGAGCTCGGTCGCCATCTCGAGCTTGGGCTCCTCGACGTCGACAGCGATGACAAACGCGCCGGCGATCCGGGCGTACTGCAGCGCCAGGTGCCCCAGCCCGCCGATACCGAAGATGGCCACCGTCTCGGCGGGGGCCACCCGGGCGACCTTGATCGCCTTGTAGGTGGTGACGCCGGCGCAGGTCAGCGGTGCGCCGTCGCGGGAGGAGATGGTTTCGGGCACCGGCGTCGCAAAGGCGGCCGGCGCGACTGCGTACTCGGCGAAGGTGCCGTTCACCGAGTAGCCGGAGTTCTCCTGCTGCTCGCACAGGGTCTCCCAACCGCTGATGCAGTAGCGGCACTCACCGCAGGCGTAGCCGAGCCAGGCGACGGCCACCCGGTCGCCCCGGGCCCGGGCGGTCACGCCGGCGCCGAGCCGCTCGATCCGGCCGATCCCCTCGTGTCCGGGGACGAACGGCGGCGTCGGCTTGACCGGCCAGTCCCCGCGGGCGGCGTGGATGTCGGTGTGGCACAAGCCGCTGTAGTCGATGCGGACCAGCACCTCGCCCGGGCCGGGCTCGGGGACCGGCAGCTCCTGCAGCTCCAGCGGAGCGTGGAAGTCGGTGACGACGGCAGCTCTCATGGTGGACTCCGTTCGATCGAGGCGAGCAGTGCCGCATGCCTGCGGCAGCGTCAACGCTGTTCGCACCCGGTCGGCCTGGATACGGCCGATCGGGCCTTTTTCACGGCCGACGTTCGCCGGTGCCGCGGGCGGGCGCCGGGGGAGGGGGGCAGGTCGGAGCTGCCCGGGTGGCAACGAAGTGCATGTCCACGCCCGCCGGCAGCGAGAAGCCCTCCGGGCCGCCGGGGCCGACGTCCAGGATGAAACTGTCGTGCAGCCAGGCCGCATCGAGCCCGGCATCGATGTAGAACGGACAGCCGTCGATCTCGCCGAGCAGCACGTCGCCATCCCCGACCAGGAACTCGCCCGCAGGGAAGCACATCGGGGTGCTGCCGGCACAGCACCCACCGGACTGCACGAACATCACCGGCTCACCCCGGGCGGCGCGCAGGCGACTGATCGCCGCCCGCGCCGCCGGGGTGGCCGTGATCCGTTCCGGGTGAGCGGTTCGGATCATCGCGTTCTCAGAACAGGCCGAGCGGTTTGCTGCTGTAGCTGACCAGCAGGTTCTTGGTCTGGCTGTAGTGGTCGAGCATCATCCGGTGGTTCTCCCGGCCGATGCCGGAGATCTTGTAACCGCCGAACGCCGCACCCGCGGGGTACTGGTGGTAGCAGTTGGTCCAGACCCGGCCGGCCTTGATGCCGCGGCCCATCCTGTAGGCCCGGGTGCCATCGCGCGTCCAGACGCCGGCACCGAGGCCGTAGAGCGTGTCGTTGGCGATCTCCAGCGCGTCCGCGTCGTCGGCGAAGGTGGTGACGGCAAGGACCGGGCCGAAGATCTCCTCCTGGAAGACCCGCATCTTGTTGTCGCCCTTGAGCACCGTCGGCTGGAAGTAGTACCCGTTCGTGAAGTCGCCGCCAACCTGGCCCCGCTCCCCGCCGATGAGCACCTCGGCACCTTCGCGCCGGCCGATCTCGACGTAGGAGACGATCTTCTCCAGCTGCTGCGCGGAGACCTGCGCTCCGAGCTGTGTGTCGGTGTCGAGTGGGTTGCCTTGGGTCATGGTTTCGATCCGGGCCAGCGCGCGGGCCATGAACTCGTCGTAGATGTCGCGGTGGACCAGCGCCCGCGACGGGGCGGTGCAGACCTCACCCTTGTTGAACGCGTAGAGCACCAGGCCCTCGACCGCCTTGTCCAGGAACTCGTCGTCGTGCGCCATCACGTCGGCGAAGAAGATGTTCGGGGACTTGCCGCCGAGCTCCACGGTGGACGGGATGAGGTTCTGGGCGGCGTACTGCATGATGAGTCGCCCGGTCACCGTTTCGCCGGTGAAACCGATCTTGGCGATCCGGGGGTTCGCGGCGAGCGCCTTGCCGATCTCGGCGCCGGGGCCGGTGACGATGTTGATGACGCCCGGCGGGACGATGTCCTCGATCACCTCGGCGAGCTTGAGGATGGACCAGGGCGTCGGCGACGCCGGCTTGAGCACCGAGCAGTTGCCGGCGGCCAGGGCGGGCGCGAGCTTCCACGCGGCCATGAGCAGTGGGAAGTTGAACGGGATGATCTGGCCGACGACGCCGAGCGGCTCGCGGAAGTGGTAGGCGACGAGATCCTTGTCGATCTCGGTCACCGTGTTCTCCTCGGCCCGGGCGGCGGCGGCGAAGTAGCGGAAGTGGTCCACCACCAGCGGCACGTCGGCGTTGAGGGTCTCGCGGACTGGTTTGCCGTTCTCCCAGCTCTCGGCGACGGCGAGCATCTCCTGGTTCGCCTCGATCGCATCGGCGACGGCGTTGAGCACCGCCGCGCGCTGGGCGCCGGACGCCTCGCCCCAGGCGTCCTTCGCCGCGTGCGCGGCGTCCAAGGCCAGTTCGACGTCGGCCGGCGTGGAGTGCGCCACCTCGGTGATCGGACGGCCGGTGGCCGGGCTCAGGTTGACCCGGTACCTGCCCTCGGTCGGGGCCAACCACTTGCCGCCGACGAAGTTCTCGTACCGTGGTTGAACCTGCACCATGCTGCCCGGCTGACCGGGCGGGACGTACTGCATGTCTTTCCCCTTTCACGGGACTGACTTATCGCCGATTGAGCGCCGAATCCCGATCGCTCAGCTCAGGTTGTGCGGATGGCGTTCCCACGACGGGAATGCCGGACGGTGCCGACGGAACCGGAACTGCTCGCCGGAACCAGGTGCTGGGCCGCGCTGACGGGGTCGGGGTTGAGCACAGCCGCAACCCGTGGGGCCGACGGTAATCCGGTTGGCTCCCGCTGGGAAGGGTTGGCTTCGACTGCACCCATTCGACGGGGTCTACCCCCGCCAATCGTTCAGGTGCCAGGGGCGTTGGCCACGGCCCAGGGCAGGGCGTTGGCCACGGCCCAGGGCAAGTCGCCGTCAGAGCAGGCCCTGTTTGCCGGCGACGTACACCAGACCCGCTCGCCGACTCACGCCCAGCTTGACCATGATGTTGTTCAGGTGGAACTTCACCGTGGACTGACTGATGAACAGCTGCTCCCCGATGACCCGGTTGGACAGGCCCTGGGCGACCAGCCAGGTGACTTCCCGCTCACGTTCGGTCAGACCATGTCCGTCCGCCGGAACTCCGGTCAGCGACCGCAGCATGACGTCCGCACTGCGGCTCTCGAAGGCGGTGCCGCTGGCGCAGACGGCGCGGACATCGCGCACCAGGCCTTGGTCGCAGGACAGTTCGGCCGCCGCAAGCGAGCCGGGGATGGCAGGGCTGAGATCTCTGCGCACGAAGGGCGCGCCGGGTCAGATCCGCCGGTAGTCGCGCACCGGCAGCCGCGGTCCCCGTCGCGGCACCCGCACGCCGCTGAGCTCGATCAGCCGCACCAGCCGGTAGCGGTGCGGACGGTACGGCGCGAGCAGGACGAGCATCCCGGCGTCGTCGACGACCCGGCCGGCGAGCGCCCAGCCCACCAGGCCGGGCAGGTGGAAGTCGCCCACGGACACCGCGTCCGCGTCGCCGAACGCCCGCTGGGCGACCTCCGCCGCGGTCCAGGCACCGACGCCCGGTACGGCGCGCAACCGTCGCTGCGCCGCCGCTGGCGCGAGCTCCACCCCCTCCTCCAGCCGGCCGGCAACCAGCGCGGCGGCAAGGATCGTGCTGGCCCGCTTGCCATCAACTCCGGCCAGGTGCCACTCCCACGACGGGACCGCGGCCCAGACCGCGGGCGGCGGGCAGACCCGCAGCCCGGGCGGCGTCGGACCGGGAGCGGGTTCGCCGAACCGGCGCAGCAGCTCCCGCCATGACCGCCGCGCCTCCTTCCCGGTCACCTTCTGCTCGAGCACCGCCGGCACCAGCGCCTCGAACACCAGGCCGGTCCGGGCCACCCGCAGCCCGGGATGCCGCCGGGCGGTGTCCCGGACCGGACCGACCGGCGGGGTAAAGCCGGTCGGGTCGTCGCCGCCGCCGAGCAGCTCGGGCAGCCGATCCAGCAGCCACGTCGCCCCCGAACCCCAGGCGGCGGCCTCCACCCGCCCTGCTGCCACGACCAGCCGGAGCGTGCCCGGACCGTCCGGCGTCCTGGCCGTCCGCCACACCGCTCCGGCTGGATCTACGGCGTACGTCGGATCGCCGGCGCCACGGCGCAGCGGGGCCAGCGTCCGCGCCACGTCGACGGGCCTGCCGTCGGCCCAGTTCCGGCCACGCATCTCAGCGGTCCGGGGAGAACCGCACCGCCCCGTCGGCGATCCGCGCGCCCGGCCACACCCGGACGCCGTCGAGCAGCTCGTTGCCGGCGCCGACGGACACCCCGTCGCCGAGGACGACGCCGGACAGCACGGTGCCGGCGCCCACGGACGCGCCTCGCCCCATCACGGAGCGCCGGACCACCGCCCCTCCTTCGACGACCGCCTCGTCGAAAAGGACCGTGCCGTCCAGCCGCGCACCGGAGCCGACCACGGCGCCGGCGCCCACCGTCGTACCGCCAGCGAGCACCGCACCGGCAGCCACGGAGGCCCCCGACAGCACCAGCGCCTCTCCCGTCGGCCCGGGCAGCGCGGAGGACGGCGCGCGGCCGAGCACCAGGTCGCGACAGCCCGTGACGAAGGCGGTCGGCGTACCGAGGTCCAGCCAGTAACCGTCGTCGACGTGTCCGAGCACAGTGGCGCCGCCCTGCAGCAGCCCGGGAAAGGTCTCCCGCTCCACCGACACCGGCCGGCCGGCTGGGATCCGGTCGATCACCGACCGAGCGAACACGTAGCAGCCGGCGTTGATCTGGTCGGTCACGATCTCCGCCGACGTCTGCGGCTTCTCCAAGAACGCGGTTACCCGGCCGGTGGAGTCGGTCGGCACCAACCCGAATGCGCGCGGGTCCTGGACCCGGGACAGGCACAGCGTGACGTCCGCACCGCCGCCTCGGTGCACGGCGACCAGCTCCCGCAGGTCCAGGCCAGTCAGAACGTCCCCGTTGGTGACCACGACCGGCTCGTCCGGGCCCGCGCGCAGCCGGTCGACGACGTTGCGGATGCCGCCGCCGGTCCCCAATGGCACCTCTTCGGTGACGTAGTCGAGCTCCAGCCCGAGCGCCGCGCCGTCGCCGAAGTGCGCGGTGAAGACCTCCGGCCGGTACGACGTGGAGAGCACGACATGGTCTACCCCGGCGTCGCAAAGGCGGCACAGCAAGTGGGTCAGGAATGGCACCCCGGCCGCCGGCAGCATCGGCTTCGGCGTGGTCACGGTGAGCGGGCGCAGCCGGGTGCCCTGGCCGCCGACGAGCACGATCGCGTCCACGCGGCTATCCCGAGCCCGGCCGGCCGGCCGCAGCGTCCAGCACGGCGGCCGACCGGGTCGGGGCGGCGCCCTCGGCCACGGCGGCGACCGCCCGGGCAAGCAGGTAGCGCAGCGCCAGCCCGACCGCGAGCCCGACCCGCAGCAGCGCGAACCGCGGCCCGGCGTACTGCCGGGACAGGTAGCGGTACAGGCTGCGATGGTGCTCGGCCAGCATCCGGATAGCGTCGCGCCGGGTGGCGTGGCCGCCCAGGTGGGTCACCACGGCGGCGGGCACGTAGACGTTGAGCCAGCCGGCCCCGGCCAGCCGGCGGCACAGGTCCATGTCCTCGCAGTACATGAAGTACGCCGGGTCAAAGCCGCCGACGGCGTCGAACGCCTCCCGGCGCAATAGCATGCAGGAGCCGGACAGCCAGCCGGCCGGCCCCTCGACCGGCGTACCGCGCTCGCGCCGGTAGGCGGCCGTCCACGGGTTCGCCGGCCACCACCAACCGAACGCGGCGTGCCCCAGGCCGCGGGCCAGCGACGGGAACGCCCGCGCCGACGGGTAGAGCGCCCCCTCCGGCGTCCGGATGGCCGGGCCGAGCGCTCCGGCGCGCGGCCAGCGCGCGGCGGCGGTCAGCAGCGCGTCCAGGGCACCGGCGGCCCACTCGATGTCCGGGTTGGCAACGACCAGCCACTCCCCCGTCGCGCCGCTCGCCCCGTAGTTGGCTGCCCGGCCGTAGCCGACGTTGCCGCCGATGCGGTGCAGCGCGACGCCCGGGCGGCCGTCAGCGGCCCGCTCCGGCGCGCCGTCGGTCGAGCCGTTGTCGGCCAGAACCAGGTCCACCGGGCAGGTCGTTGCCGCAGCCAGCGAGTCCAGGAAGACGTCGAGGGTGCGTCCGGGTGAGTAGGTGACGACGACCACCCGGATCGTGGCGGTCTGCCCCGCGGCGGCACTGGCGGCCGCCGGCGCAGTGGCCGCGGAAGTCACCGGGTCGCGTAGGCGCGGGCGTAGCTGGTGAGGTGCGCCTCGGCGCTGGCCGCCCAGGTGAACTCGTGTGATCGCAACAGCGCGGCCTCCCCCAGGCTGCGGCGCCGCTCGGCATCGTCGAGCAGCGCGGACAGGTCCCGGGCGATGGAGCCGACGTCGGGCTGGGTGTAGGCGACCGCGTCGCCGCCGACCTCCGGCAGCGACAGCCGGAAGGTGGTCAGCACCGGGGCGCCACACGCCATCGCCTCCAGCACCGGCAGCCCGAAGCCCTCGCCGTGGCTGGGGTAGGCGACCACCGTCGCGCCGCCGAGGAAACCGGGCAGATCGGCGAAACGCAGGTAGCCCGGACGCAGCACCCGCAAGTGCGACGGTACGGCGGCGATCGCGGCATCGACCGAGTCATCCCAACCGGAGCCGCCCGCGAGCACCAGCGCCGGCGGCTCGTCGCGCCCATGCACGGCCTCCACCCAGCCCCGGATGAGGTTGGGCACGTTCTTGCGCGGTTCCAACATGCCGAGAAAGGCGACGTACGACGTCCCGTGCAGACCGAGTCGGGACTGCACCCGCAGCCGCTCCGCGTCCGTCGGCGGCCGGAACGTCTGCTGGTCGACCCCGTGGTAGGCGACATCCAGCAGCGTCGGGTCGGCGTCCAGCACCCGGACCAGCTCGTCCCGAGTCGCCTTGGACGGCACGATGCACCGCGTGGCCCGCCGCAGTGACGTCCTGGTCGCTGACCGGAAGAACGTGCCCTTGACCGAGGTGTGCAGGTCCGGCTCGGTGAAGAAGGTCGCGTCGTGCAGCGTGACCAGCACCGGGCGGCCAGCCCGCAGCGGCATGGTGTAGTGCGGGGAGTGCACGACGTCGGCCTCGACCTGGTGGGCGACCAGCGGCAGGCCGGTCTGTTCCCAGGCCAGCCGGGCGGGCCGGTGCGCGATGGCGGCCGGGCCGGGGACGACCCGAGCGGCCGGGGCGATCCGGCTGTAGCGCTCGGCGTCCGCCCGCTGGCAGACGACGGCAATGTCGGCATCGGCACTGTCGAGGGCGGCGATCAGACCGTCGACGTAGCGGCCGACGCCGCCGCGATCGGCCGGCACCGCCGTGGCGTCAACCAGGACGCGGGGCTCAGCCTTGCCGGACAGCGCGGGCTCCTTCCAAGGACAAGTGCGAGCCCTCGAAGCGTAACGCCGCAGCCAGCGGCGCGCAGTCGCTGGCGCGCCCAGCTCACTTAAGGAGCGAGGAGCTCGGCGTACGCCGTCCAGAGCCGACGGGCAGCGTCGTCCCAGGAGTATGCCGCGGCCCGCCGACGACCGGCGGCGGCCAGCCCGCCGCGCAGCGAAGCATCCGCGGCGAGGCGGCCCAGCGCGGCAGCCAGCGCGGCGGCATCTTCGCGCGGCACCACCAGGGCGGCGCCGCCGGCGACCTCCACCAGCGCCGGGGCGTCGGCGATCACGGTCGGCGTCCCCAGCGACATGGCCTCCAGCAGCGGCAGCCCGAACCCCTCGGCGCGCGACGGCAGCACCACCGCAATGGCTCGGGACAGCAGCACGGCCAGGTCGGCGTCGTCAAGCCGGCCGAGCAACCGGAGCCGGTCCGGGGCCAGGCCGCGGGCGGCCGCCGCACCCGGCAGATCCAGACCGCCCCAACCCGGTTGGCCGGCCACCAGCAGCGGCAGCGCCGGCGCCCCCGGCCGGGCCAGGGCGGCGATCGCCACGTCCAGACCCTTACGCGGCTCCAACGTGGCCAACGTTGCCAGGTAACCCCCGGTCGGCAACCGCAGCCGCGCCGCTCGCTGGTCGGCATCGGGCGGGACGACCAGTCCGGCCGAGACGCCTTCCCCGACGACCAGCGGCCGTGCCCGCAGCGGCAGCAGCTCGGCCAGCTCGGTCGCCACCGCCTCGGTCGGTACGACGACCAGGTCGGCTTCCCGGGCCGCCCGCGCGGCGGCCGCCCGGTGCCAGGCCACCCCGCGCGCGGTGAGCGTCTCCGGATGCGTCCATGGGACGGTGTCGTGCATCGTCACCACCAGCGGTCGCCAGCGCCGGGGCGGAAAGAGCAGCGTCGGCGCGTGCACCAGGTCGACCGTGCGAGGCGCCGGCCCGACGCCGCGCTCCCAGGCCGCCGTCAGCGTCCGCCGACCCAGCGGCAGCCGTCTCGGACCGCGAACCCCCGGTACGACGGCGGCGCCCGGGTGCCGGTGCCAAGCCGACCAGCCGGTGACCGTCGAGCCCGGCGGCGCCGACCGGGCCAGCGCCGCGGCGACCTCATAGGCGTACCGCCCGGTGCCGCCGGGCACCGGTGCCAGGCACTGCTCGACGACCAGGCCCACCCGCATCCGCCATTCCTACCGGCTGCGGGCGGTGAAGACACCGGCGCGGCCGGCGGCCGCGGTCGCCACGTCGGCTCTCGCCGCCGACCCGGACGCGCTGCGGGGCGCCTCCGCGGACGCCCGACCGCGGCTGGTCGTGTTCCTGCCCGGTCTGGTCGAGACCGCGGACGCGTGGCGCTACCACGCCGCCCGCCACCACGGTGATCCCCCGCGTCATCTGCGGCACGCTGCTCGAGCGCGACCTCGGCCGCTCCTCCGTCTGGGTCCGGCACAACAGCGGGCTGAGGATCTCGGACAACCGACGCAAGCTAGTGGTGTCCTCGGCGAGCGATGGAAGATCCCGGTGGCGTCAGGCTAGGCTTGCCGCCACACCGTGGGCGAGCTCGCGGTAAACATCGCACGGCGACCACGACGGGGCCGCGCTGAACCAATCCGTCGGCCAGCATGAGGGCATGGACGTTCTGGACGTGACCGGCAGCACCGTCATCGTCACGGGTGCTTCGTCTGGCATCGGTGCGGCCACGGCGCGCCTGCTCCACGAGGCCGGCGCACACCCCG
>Ga0208478_1000109_pt1 | contig 32287 bp, 27 predicted proteins | sample NGESurdeep072012_5_FD_184462 | JGI IMG/M metagenome (GOLD analysis project Ga0208478, IMG submission 184462) | Arctic peat soil microbial communities from Barrow, Alaska - NGEE Surface sample 415-2 deep-072012 (SPAdes) | ecosystem: Environmental > Terrestrial > Soil > Wetlands > Peat ...
CTCGATTCAGTGGCTCGGGTTCGCGTTGACGGAGGCGATCGTGTTCTACGCCTTCATCTTCGGCCTGATCGCCTTCTTCCTCTCATAGCCATGACCGGGCTCGTCACAGCCGCCTCCAGCGGCGGCAACTTCCTCGTCACGCCGAGCCTCGGCCTGATGATCTGGACGCTGCTCACCTTCGGGGTGGCCCTGTACCTGCTCAAGCGGCTCGCGTTTCCCCGCATCGGGGAGGCGCTCGACCGCCGGCAGAAGGCGATCGAGGAGTCGATCGACACCGCGGAGCGCACGCGTGAGCAGGCCGACGAACTGCTCGCCGAGTACCGCGAGCGGCTGAAGGAGGCGCGTGCGCAGGCGGACGACATCGTCGAGCGCGCCCAGAAGGCGGCCGACGTCCACGAGCGCGACGCGCGCGACGCCGCCGTGGCCAAGCGCGAGGAGCTGATGGAGCAGACGCGGCGCGACATCGAAGCCGAGACCCGCCGGGCGATCGAGGACATCCGGCGCGAGGTCGCCGACCTCACTGTGATGGCGACCGAGAAGGTCACGCGCAAGTCGCTGACCCAGGACGATCAGAAACGCCTCGTCGACGAAGCCCTTCGCGAGCTGGACTTCAGCGCGCTCAGCGGGGCAGGAGAGAACAACTAGCAATGGAGGAGATCGCTCAGGTCTACGCTCGCTCCCTGTTCGAGGTCGCCACGGAGCATGGCATCCTCGACCAAGCCAGGGAGCAGGTCGACCAGTTCGCCGATGCGCTGACGGAGAACCGAGACCTGGCGGTCTTCTTCTTCTCGCCGTACTTCTCGACCGAGGAGAAGAAGAGCGGACTCGGCCGCCTCATCGACGGCGCCGAGCCCCTGTTCATGAACTTCCTCGAGGCGCTGGTGGAACGCCACCGGATGCCGGCGATCTTCCGCATCAGGACCGAGTTCGATCATCTCTGGGAGAAGGAGAACAAGCTGCTCCCGGTCGAGGTGACGAGCGCCGTGGAGCTCGACCAGGCGACCGTCAACAGCATCGGCGAGCGGATCGGGGAGCAGACCGGCCGCAAGGTCGAGCTCTCGAGCCGGATCGACCCGGACATCCTGGGTGGAGTCGTCCTCAGAGTGGGCAACTTCATTCTGGATGCATCGATCAGAAACCGTCTGAACCAACTTCGCAAGCAAGTCGCGCAGGCGTAGCGCGCCGCGCCTGTCAAGGAGCCCTGCATGGACATCAAGCCCGACGAGATCACTTCAATCCTCAAGAGCCGCATCGAGGGCCTGGACACGACCAGCGCAGACCTGACCGAGGTCGGGACGGTGCTGTCGGTCGCGGACGGCATCTGCCGCATCCACGGCCTCGAGAACTGCATGTCGTTCGAGATGCTCGAGCTGCCCCACGACGTGACGGGGCTGGCGCTGAACCTCGAGTCCGACAACGTCGGCGCGGTGCTGTTCGGGCCCTGGGAGCACATCTCGGAGGGCGATACGGTCCGGCGCACGAAGCGCCTGCTGGAGATCCCCGTCGGCGAGGAGATGCTGGGACGGATCGTCGACCCGCTCGGCAACGCGCTCGACGGCAAGGGCGAGATCCGGACCAGCACCACGCGGCCCGCCGAGCACAAGGCGCCCGGCGTGGTCCAGCGCCAGCCGGTCAAGGAGCCGATGAACACCGGCCTGAAGGCGATCGACTCGATGATCCCGATCGGCCGCGGCCAGCGCGAGCTGATCATCGGCGACCGCCAGACGGGCAAGACGGCGATCGCGATCGACGCGATCATCAACAACAAGGACCGCGACCTGATCTGCGTGTACGTTGCGATCGGCCAGCGCAAGGCCACCGTCGTGGCGCTGGCCAAGCTGCTCGAGGACGCCGGCGCGCTCGAGAACACGATCATCGTGATGGCCGCGGCCGACGAGTCGGCGCCGATCAAGTTCCTGGCGCCGTACGCCGGCTGCGCGATGGCTGAGCACTTCCTCTACAACGGGAAGGCGGCGCTGGCGATCTACGACGACCTCACCAAGCACGCCTTCGCCTATCGCCAGATGTCGCTGCTGCTGCGCCGGCCGCCGGGTCGCGAGGCGTACCCGGGCGACGTCTTCTACCTGCACTCGCGGCTGCTCGAGCGGGCGGTCAAGCTCAACGACGATCTCGGCGGCGGTTCGCTGACCGCCCTGCCGGTGATCGAGACCCAGGCCGGGGACGTGTCGGCGTACATCCCGACGAACGTGATCTCGATCACCGACGGCCAGATCTTCCTCGAGCCGAAGCTGTTCTACTCGGGCGTGCGGCCGGCGATCAACGTCGGGATCTCGGTCTCACGCGTCGGCGGCAGTGCCCAGATCGCGCCGATGCGCAAGGTCGCGGGGCGCCTGAAGCTCGAGTTGAGCCAGTACCGCGAGCTCGAGGCCTTCGCCCAGTTCGGATCCGAGCTCGACGCCGAGACCCAGAAGACGCTGGCCCGCGGCGAGCGGCTGGTCAAGACGCTCAACCAGAACGAGCGCCACCCGATGCCGGTCGAGGATCAGGTCGTGCAGGTATTCGCGGCCACCAACGGCTACCTGGACAGGATCACCGTCGACAAGGTCGAGAAGTTCCTGGGCCAGCTCGTTCAGGACGTGCGTGGGAACGAGCCCGAGCTGCTCAAGCGGATCGCCGACGGCGATTGGACCGACGAGATCCAGCAGCAGCTCGACGCGGGGATCACCCGCTTCGCCGAGGGCTTCGGCTTCGATCTCGACGAGGAGGGGCACCCGCTCGAGGAGTCCGAGGACGCGCCGCGGCCCACGCAGCGCAGCGAGTCCAAAGAAGCGCCCGCCGATGAGAACGAGAAGGAGACAGAGGCCGTCCCGGCATAGCCGGAGCGGTCTCGACACCCGATGGCCAGCCAGCGCGACGTTCGCAACCGGATCGCTTCGGTCAAGAACATCCAGAAGATCACCCGCGCGATGGAGATGGTCGCCGCCGCGCGGCTCCGCCGCGCCGAGCAGCGGATCGAGGCGCTACGGCCGTACGCCGGCGCGATCCGGCGGATGACCCGTGAGGCTGCCCAGGCCTCCGGCAGTGTCCCCCGCCTGCCGATCCTGGTCGAGCACGACACCGTGAGCAAAGTCGGCCTGCTCCTGATCGCCGGCGACCGAGGACTCGCGGGCGCGTTCAACTCGCAGATCGTGCGCGCCGGGGTGGCCGCCGGGCGTGAGCATCAGGGCGAGAATCGCACCGCGGTCTACTTCGCCTCCGGTCGTCGCGCCGCCTCATCGCTCAGCTTCCGTGGCCTCGAGCTGGCACAGAGCTTCACCGGCTTCTCCGATCGCCCGGCCTTCTCCGACGCGCGGAGGATCGCCGAGACGATGATGGCCGCCTACGTCGACGGCGAGGTCGACCAGGTCGAGGTGCTCTACAACGGATACATCTCGCCGATCTCCCAGGTCGTCCGCCGCGAGGTGCTGTTGCCGTTGCAGCAGGCGACCGTGCTCGAGGACAACGAGGGCGAGGAACAAGAGCAGGAGGAGCAGCCCGGTCAGCGCGCGCTGGTCGAGTACGAGCCCGACCCGGAGCAGATTCTCCAGCGGCTCGTGCCCGACTACGTCGAGATCTCGATCTATCGCGCGCTGCTGGAATCAACCGCGTCCGAGCATGGCGCGCGGATGACTGCGATGCGCAACGCGTCGGACAACGCCGGCGACATCATCGAGGACCTGACTTTGGAGATGAACCGCGCGCGCCAGGCGGAGATCACGCAGGAGATCATGGAAGTCGTCGCCGGCGCTGAAGGCCTCGGCTAGCGCGCAGGACCCGAGAACTAGGAGACACATGTCAGCCACCGTAGACACGAAGACGGAGAACATCGGCCGGATCGAGGAGATCCAGGGCGTGGTGATCGAGGCCGTGTTCCCCCACAAGCTGCCCGAGATCAACCACGCGATCACGATCAAGCGACCCGAGGCCGCGCGGGCCGAGGAGGACGTGGACATCGCCGCCCAGGAGGAGGACGTGCTCGTGTGCGAGGTGCAGCAGCACCTCGGCGATGACCGGGTGCGCGCCGTCGCGATGGACACCACCGACGGCCTCTCACGCGGCACCGAGGTGCTCGACACAGGCCGGCCGATCACGGTCCCGGTGGGCTCCATCACGCTGGGGCGGATCTTCAACGTGCTCGGTGACCCGATCGATCTCGGCGAGGCGCTCCCGGAGGACACCAAGCGCTGGCCGATCCACCGTGCCGCGCCGACGGTCGAGGCGCTGACGCCGACGACCGAGATGTTCGAGACGGGGATCAAGGTGATCGACCTGCTCGCGCCCTATGCCAAGGGCGGCAAGGTCGGCCTGTTCGGCGGCGCCGGCGTGGGCAAGACCGTGATCATCCAGGAGCTGATCAACAACCTCGCCCAGCAGCACGGCGGGCTGTCGGCTTTCTGTGGTGTCGGCGAGCGCTCGCGGGAGGGCAACGACCTGTGGCTGGAGATGAAGGAGTCGGGCGTCATCGACAAGACGATGCTCGTGTTCGGCCAGATGAACGAGCCCCCGGGCGCGCGCATGCGCGTCGCGCTCTCCGGCCTGACCATGGCGGAGTACTTCCGCGATGAGGAGGGCCAGGACGTGCTGTTGTTCATCGACAACATCTTCCGGTTCGTGCAGGCGGGCTCGGAGGTCTCGGCGCTGCTGGGCCGGATGCCCTCACAGGTCGGCTACCAGCCGACGCTGGAGTCCGAGATGGGCCAGCTGCAGGAGCGGATCACGTCGACGCGGAAGGGTTCGGTCACCTCGATCCAGGCGATCTACGTGCCCGCGGACGACCTCACCGACCCGGCGCCCGCCTCGGCGTTCGCCCACCTCAACGCGACGACCACGCTGTCGCGCTCCATCGCCGAGAAGGGGATCTACCCCGCGGTCGACCCGCTCGACTCGACCTCGACGATCCTCAAGGCCGAGATCCTCGGCGAGGAGCACTTCAACGTCGCCAACGAGGTCAAGGAGGTGCTGCAGCGCTATCGCGAGCTGCAGGACATCATCGCCATCCTCGGGATCGACGAGCTCTCCGACGAGGACAAGGTGACCGTGACCCGGGCCCGCAAGCTCGAGCGCTTCCTCTCGCAGCCGTTCCACGTGGCCGAGCAGTTCACCGGCACCAAGGGCGAGTACGTCCCGATCGCCGAGTCGATTCGCGGCTTCAAGGAGATCCTCGAGGGCAAGCACGACGACCTGCCGGAGCGGGCGTTCTTCCTCAAGGGCACGATCGACCAGGTCGTCGAGGACGCCAAGAAGGAGCGGTGATCGGGCTTGGCACGCACGAAATTCCAGGTTGAGGTCCTGACGCCCGAGGGCGAGGTGTTCAACGACGAGGTCGAGATGGTCTCGACGCGCACCGCCGTCGGCTCGATCGGGATCCTGGCCCATCACACGCCGATCCTGGCCATGCTCGATCCGGCCGAGTTGCGGCTGTACAAGTCCGAGTCGGAGATCGTGCACTTCGCGCAGGCCGGGGGCTACATGCAGATGGCCGGCAACCATGCCCTGATCCTGGTCGAGGAGGCGATCCCGCCGGGCGATCTCGACGTCGCCGAGCTGCGCGATCGCCTCTTGGAGGCCGATCGCGAAGCCGAGCGGGCAGGCGACGACACCGAGAAGCAGCGCGTGGCGCAGCGCAACAAGCAGCGCCTCGAGGCGTTCCTGCGGATCGCCGGCAGCGAGTAGCTCCCGCCGGCCGGGCAGGAGCCGTCGCCGGCTCTCCTATGCTTCGCGTCCGATGCTCGACGAACGGATCCTGGCTGAGCGGTTGATCTCCTACGACACCTCGCGGCCGGACGAGTTGACGGCAGCCGCAGGATTCGTCAAGGGTTGGCTCGAATCCCGTGACATCGTAGTGCGTGAGTACGACCACAACGGCCTGCCCGTGCTCGTGGCCGAGGTCGGCGCGGCCGCCGGCGCGGGTCCGTGCGTGGTCCTGCACGGCCACCTCGACGTCGTCCCGGGACGCCCGGAGCAGTTCGAGCCCGTCGTCGACGGCGACCGGTTGATCGGCCGCGGGGCGTACGACATGAAGGGCGGCCTGGCCGCGATGATGTGCGCGCTCAAGGACGTCGAGCGCCAAGACCGGGTGCGGGTGCGGTTCGTGTGCGTCCCCGATGAGGAGTCCGAGGAGATCGATGAGCGCTCCACCGACGGCTTCGTCAAGCTCGGCCTCGGCGGCGATTTCGCGATCACCGGCGAGCCCACGGACCTGCATGTCGGGATCGAGGCCAAGGGCGTGCTGGCGATGCGGATCGACGTGCACGGCCGTGCGGCGCACAGCTCCACGCCCTGGCTCGGCGACAACGCCGTCCTCAAGGCGGTGGACGTGTTCCGGGCGATCGAGTCACTCCCGTTCACGCGTGAGTCCTCGGAGATGTTCCCCCGCCCGTCGATCAACCTGGGCCGGATCGAGGGTGGGGACGCCCTCAACAAGGTGCCCGACCTGTGCACGATGGCGGTCGACATCCGCTATCTGCCCGGTCAGGACCCGGCGGAGATCCTCGACCAGGTCGCGGCCATCCCCGACATCGATGTGATGCGGACGTTCATCCATCCGCCGGTCACCGTGGCCCGGACCGACCCGTACGTGCGGGCGTTGCGCGACGCGGTCGCCCGCTCGATCCGCGGCGAGGTGATGAGCGTCGGCCGCGACGGGGCCTCGGATGCGGCGGCGTTCATCGAGGCGGGGATCCCCGCGGTCGAGTTCGGCCCCGCGGGCGCCGGTCATCACGGACCCGAGGAGTGGGCGTCGCTGACGTCTCTGGCCCGCTACCGGCGCGCGCTCTCGGACTTCGTCCGGGTGCTGCCGATGTGGCTCGAGGACGGCGAGCGGGGCCCAGGGACCCTGCGGGCCGTGGACGGCGGGCGGGCATGAGCTGGATTCCGGGCTCGCGGCGCGGGGCGCTGGCCAGGTTCGCGCTCGGGGCGGCGATCGTGATCGTGTTCACGGCCACCACCACGGCCGTGGCGGGGCTGCTGCAGTTCAAACAGCTGGCCACCGACCTCTCGGCGACCCCCGCGATCAGGCACGCGCAGGTGACGATCCCCAATCCGGGCGACGCCCAGACGATCCTGATCCTGGGCTCCGATCACCGCGCGCACACCCCGCTGAGCGCGTCCAACTCGGACACGATCATCCTCGTCCGGATGGATCCCAACTCTTCGACGATCAACGTGATCTCGATCCCGCGCGACCTGCAGGTGCAGATCCCCGTTCCCGGCGGTGGGGTGCAGACGGCGAAGATCAACGCCGCCTATTCGCTCGGCGGGCCCAATCTGGTGGTCAAGACGCTCAAGGCGAACGTGTTCCCGGGTCTCGCCGTCAACCACATCGTCGACATCAACTTCGCCGGCTTCCGCGATCTCGTCAACGCGATCGGCTGCGTGTACACCGACGTCGACCACCACTACTTCAACCAGAACATCGGGACGGCCGCGACGAACTACTCGAGCATCGACATCGCCGCCGGCTACCAGAAGCTGTGCGGTGACGACGCGCTCGCCTACGTGCGCTACCGGCACACCGACACCGACATCGTGCGCTCCGCGCGCCAGCAGGACTTCATCCGCCAGGCCAAGGACCAGTACGGCCAGTCGAATCTGATCTCCAACCGCGACCGGCTGTTGCGGATCTTCGGTCAGCACACCCAGACAGACCCGAACCTGCACACCACCGACGGGCTGATCAATCTGTTCAACCTCGTCGCCTTCTCCGACGCCCATTCGATCCGCGAGGTCCATTTCCCGGCCAACCTGCTCCCCTGCACACCAACCGCCTGCTTCGTATCGGCGGACCCCGGGGCGGAGGCGCAGGCGTTCCGGCAGTTCATGGCCGTCGTCCCGGCGGCGACGGCGCCGGCCGCCGGGGGCGCTCCGGCCGGGGGCAGCGGGGCCAAGCCGGCGCCCGGACCGGGGTCGTCGCCCGCGGCCGCCGGCCTCAGCGCCGACGTGGGCGACGGGCGCACCCAGGCCGCGGCCCTCCCGCACGCCGGTATGCCGGTCTACTTCCCGCGACTCCTCGTCGCGGGCTCGCAGTACGACGGCCCGACCGCCGGCGAGTATCCGCGCGGGTACACGATCGCCGACCCGCGCGGCCGGCGGTACGCGGCGTACCGGATGGTGGTCGTCCTGAACCCGATCCTCGGCCAGTACTACGGGGTCCAGGGCACGACCTGGGCCAGCCCACCGCTGCTGGCGAGCCCGAGCGAGACGCGGGTTCTCAACGGGCGCACGCTCGAGCTGTTCTTCGACGGGCACAAGCTGCGACTGGTGGCCTGGCGCGGGCCACACGGCGTGTATTGGGTCTCGAACACGCTCAGCCTTGATCTGACCAACGCGCAGATGCTCGGCGTGGCCGGGTCGCTGGTCCGCATCGGCGCCGGCGCGTGAGCGCCGGGACGTCGGCGCACGGCGGTCAGCGGCGCCCCGGCGGGCGGGTCCGGTGTATCGGACCGCGGCCGCCCCTTGTACGCTTCCCGGCCTCATGGCCCCAGAACGTGAACCGATCTCCGTCATCGGCACCGGCTACGTCGGCCTGGTGACCGCGGCCGGATTCGCCGAGCTCGGCAACGACGTGTGGTGCGTCGACGTTGACGCGGAGAAGATCGCGCGCCTGGAGCGCGGCGAGATGCCGATCTGGGAGCCGGGCCTCGAGGAGTGCGTGGCCCGCAACCGCGAGCGGCTGCACTTCTCGACCGAACTCGGTCCGGCGCTCGAGCACACGCGACTGCTGTTCGTGGCCGTCGGCACGCCGCCGACGTACTCGGGCGACGCCGATCTCTCGGCGGTGCACGCCGTCGTGGCATCGATGCCGGCCTCCGATAGCCACGCCCTGGTGATGAAGTCGACGGTCCCGGTCGGCACCGGCGCCTCGATCAAGCGCATTTTTGCCGAGCAGGGAAAATCGGGCTTCGCCTACGTGTCGTGCCCCGAGTTCCTCAAGGAGGGGTCCGCGCTCAAGGACTTCCTGGCCCCGGACCGGGTGGTCGTCGGCGACGACGGCGACTGGGCCGGCGACGCCGTGGTCGATGTCTACGCGCCGCTCTCCTCGCCCCTGGTGCGAACCGACATCGCCAGCGCCGAGATGGTCAAGCTGGCCTCGAACGCCTTCCTGGCCACGAAGATCAGCTTCATCAACGAGATCGCCAACGTGTGCGAGGAGACCGGCGCCGATGTCGCCGAGGTGGCGCGCGGGATGGGCCTCGACCACCGGATCGGCACGCACTTCCTGCGCCCCGGAATCGGCTTTGGCGGCTCGTGCTTCCCCAAGGACGTCTCCGCGCTCAAGCAGCTGGCCGGCAACTCGGGCTACCACTTCCAGCTGCTGACGGCGGTGATCGAGGTCAACGAGCTCCAGAAGCGTCGCGTGATCGCGAAGCTGCAGAAGCACCTCGGCTCGCTCGTGGGCAAGAACATCGCGCTGCTCGGACTGGCCTTCAAGGCGAACACCGACGACATGCGCGAGGCGTCCTCGCTCGTGCTGGCGGCGCGGTTGCAGGCCGACGGTGCGCACGTGCGCGCGTACGACCCGGTGGCCGAGCACGAGGCTCGCAAGCTGCTCGTCGGGGTCGAGTTCGCCGACTCCGCGCTGGCGGCAATGCAGGACGCCGACGCCTGCATCCTCGTCACCGAATGGCCGGAGTTCGCCGACATCTCCTGGCCCGAGGCAGCCGAGGCGATGACGGGACGGCTGGTCGTCGACGGGCGCAACTTCCTCGATCGCGATGCCGTCGGCTCAGCGGGCTTCGTGTACGAGGGCGTCGGTCGCTGAGATGCAGGCCCTGATCCTCGCCGGCGGGGAGGGAACGCGACTGCGGCCCCTCACCTCCACGGTGCCCAAGCCGGTCGTGCCGCTGGTCGGCCGGCCCTTCATCTCCTACATGATCGAGTGGCTCCGAGCCCATGGCGTCGATGACGTGATCATGTCGTGTGGCTTCCTGGCCGCGGGCGTGCGCGACGTGCTCGGGGACGGCTCCGCGCTCGGCGTCCGGCTGCGCTACGTCGAGGAGCCGAAGCCGCTCGGGACGGGTGGAGCGCTGAAGTTCGCCGAGGAGCTGCTCGACGAGCGCTTCTTCATGCTCAACGGCGACGTTCTCACCGACATCGACCTCAGCGCCCAGCTCGCCCAGCACGAGCGCACCGGTGCCCGGGGCACGCTGGCGCTGATCCCGGTCGAGGACCCCTCGGCCTACGGGCTCGTGCGCCGGAACGCCGACCTGTCGGTGAAGGAGTTCGTCGAGAAGCCCGAGGCGGATCAGATCGACACCGACCTGATCAACGCCGGCGCCTACATCCTCGAGCGCGACATCCTCGAGATCATGGCCCCGGCGGGCACCAACATCTCGATCGAGCGCGAGGTCTTCCCCGCCCTCGTGGGCCGTGGGCTCTACGGGTTCGAGTCCAGCGGCTACTGGCTCGACATCGGCACCCCGCATCGCTACCTGCAGGGCACGTTCGACATCCTCGAGGGCAATGTCGACACCGAGGTTGGACGCCTGCTGAAGGCTGCCGGGTGGGCGCTTGTGCACGGCGCCGCGGTGCACGGTCGCGTGGTCGCGCCCGCGCTGGTCGGCGAGGGGTGCGAGATCGCCTCCGGCGCGATCGTCGGCGGCCGCGCCTACCTCGGCACCGGGGTCACGGTGGGGGAGGGGGCCCACGTCGAGAGCTCGGTGGTCCTCGACGGTGCCCGGATCGGGGCGCGGACGACCGTCAGCTCGGCCATCGTCGGGCCCGGAGCCGAGGTCGGCGACCACTGCCGGATCGAGTCGGGGGTCGTCCTCGGCGAGGGGGTCAAGGTCGGACCGGGCAACACGCTCGCGGCCGGCGCGCGTATCTTCCCCGGGGTCGAGCTGCCAGAGGGAGCGATCAAGTTTTGACTGCAACGCGAGAGCTGAACCGCGAGGAGATCTCGAGGGTCGACGTCGGCGGCCAGCTGCACGACATCCTCAGCATGCCCGATCAGCTGCGCGACGCCCTGTGGCGCGTCGAGTCGGCGAACCTCGAGCCCCACGATGCGCCCGGCGGCCTGGTCGTGGCCGGCATGGGCGGCTCGGCGATCGGCGGCGCGCTGGCCCGGGCGGCCCTGGGCGACCGCGCGTCGCGCCCAATCGTGCTCGCGCGCGACTACGCGCTGCCCGCCTGGGCGACGCCCGACACCACCGTCCTGTGCGCCAGCTACTCGGGCAACACCGAGGAGACGCTCGCGGCCTATGACGCCGCCGCCGCGCTCGGCGCGCGCCGGATCGTCGCCACCACCGGCGGCAAGCTGGCCGCGTCGGCCCGGGCCGACAAGGTCCCGGTGATCCCGCTGCCGGGCGGCTTCCAGCCTCGAGCCGCCGTCGCCTACTCGATGGTCGTCGCGCTCGAGGTGGCGTGCATCTGCGGCGCCGGCGAGCACCTGCACTCCGAGATCGATGTCGCCGCCGCCCACGCCGAGCAGCTCGTCGCCGAGTGGGGGCCGGGCGCGCCCGAGAGCTCACTGGCCAAGGAGCTGGCGCGGGGGCTGCACGGGACCGTGCCGCAGATCGCCGGCTCGGGGCTGACCGCTCCCGTCGCCTATCGCTGGAAGACGCAGATCAACGAGAACGCCAAGGCGCCGGCCTTCGCCGCCGAGCTCCCCGAGCTCGACCACAACGAGATCGTGGGGTGGGAGGGCGTGAGCGAGCTCGGCCGGTTCAGCGCCGTGTTCCTCGACGACTCGGACCTGCACCCGCGGGTGCGCCAGCGGATCGAGCTGACCCGTGGCCTGATCGCCGCCAAGGCTGCGGCCACGTATCGGGTCGACAGCGTGGGTGAGAACCGCACCGAGCGGCTGGTCTCGCTGATCCTGCTCGGCGACCTGGTGTCGCTCTACCTCGCGGTTCTGCGCGGGGTCGACCCCTCGCCGGTGAGCGTGATCGAGCGGCTCAAGGGCGAGCTCGCCCGCGGCTGAGGCCGGCCCGCACCGAGCCCCGCAGCAGCCGGGCGGCCTCCTTGATCACCGCGTCGCCGGCCAGGTGGCCGTGCGTCCTTGCAAGATCCGACTCGCACCTTCTGTCTCGGGCGGCTCCCCTGCGCAAACCCTTCCCGCTGCGCCGACGCTCCGCGATGAATGTGACTCCTTGCCCAAGACTATGCCCGTCGGCCAGGCGTCACAGCACGGGGCTGGACAATTGTTGGAGACCGCGGCGATGCCCAACCTTGACACTCTCGTGGTAATGTTGACGACCACGATGGAGGCGCTGACCATCCACGAGGCAGCGCAGACGACCGGCTGGTCGCCGCGGATGCTGCGATACATAGAGCGATCGGGCCTGGTTGCGCCCGCTCGCTCCTCCTCGGGCTACCGCCTCTACGGACCGGCCGAGCTGCAGCGCCTGCGAACGCTCAAGGAGCTGCTCCAGCGCTACGAGATCGGGCTCTCCGATGTGGCGTTCGCAGGACGGATGGCGACCAGCGCGGAGTTGCGCGAGGAGGTCGACGGCTGGCTGTCGGCGACGCCGAGCCGCCCCGCGGATGTCAGCGCAGAGGACTGGCTCCGATTCGAGCAGGACAAGCACGAGAAGCTGCTGGCCGCCGCCTGAGCGACGCGCCCCGGCAGCGATTGACCCCTACTGATGGAGAAACGATGAGCACGACCGCTCTGAAGTCCGACTACAAGGTCGCCGACCTCGAGCTTGCCGGCTTCGGTCGCAAGGAGATCCGGCTGGCCGAGCACGAGATGCCGGGTCTGATGGCGATGCGCCGGGAGTACGCCGAGCGCCAGCCGCTCAAGGGCGCCCGGGTGACCGGCTCGCTGCACATGACCGTCCAGACGGCCGTGCTGATCGAGACGCTGGTGGCGCTCGGGGCGGAGGTCCGCTGGGCCAGCTGCAACATCTTCTCCACCCAGGATCACGCCGCCGCGGCGGTCGTGGTCGGTCCCGGGGGCACGCCGGAGGATCCGCGCGGGGTGCCGGTCTACGCTTGGAAGGGCGAGACGCTCGAGGAGTACTGGTGGTGCACCGAGCAGGCGCTTCGGTGGGTGGGTGGGGATGGATATGACGGTCCGAACATGATCCTCGACGACGGCGGCGACGCCACGATGCTCGTCCACAAGGGCGTCGAGTTCGAGCGCGCCGGCGCGGTGCCGGATCCGGCCGGTGCCGACTCCGAGGAGTTCCAGGTCGTCCTCGAGCTGCTGACCCGCTCGCTGACCGAGAACCCGCAGCGTTGGACCAAGATCGCGGCCCAGATCAAGGGCGTGACCGAGGAGACCACGACCGGCGTGCACCGGCTGTACCAGTTCGCCGAGCAGGGCGAGCTCCTGTTCCCGGCGATCAACGTCAACGACGCCGTGACCAAGTCGAAGTTCGACAACAAGTACGGCTGCCGCCACTCGCTGATCGACGGGATCAACCGGGCCACCGACGTGCTGATCGGCGGCAAGGTGGCCGTCGTGTGCGGCTACGGCGACGTCGGTAAGGGCTGTGCCGAGTCGCTCCGCGGGCAGGGCGCCCGTGTGGTGGTGACGGAGATCGACCCGATCTGCGCGCTCCAGGCTGCGATGGACGGCTACCAGGTGGCGACGCTCGAGGACGTGCTCGACACCGCCGACATCTTCATCACCTCCACGGGCAACAAGGACGTGATCACCGCCGAGCACATGGAGCGCATGAAGCACCAGGCGATCGTCGGCAACATCGGTCACTTCGACAACGAGATCGACATGGCCGGGCTGGGCAAGCTCGACGGGGTCGTGCGGATCAACATCAAACCCCAGGTCGACGAGTGGGTGTTCGCCGACGGCCATTCGATCCTCGTGCTCTCCGAGGGGCGGCTGCTCAATCTCGGCAACGCGACCGGTCACCCCAGCTTCGTGATGTCGAACTCGTTCACCAACCAGGTGATCGCGCAGATCGAGCTGTTCGGTCACACCGAGATCTACGAGCGACGCGTGTACACGCTCCCCAAGCACCTGGACGAGAAGGTGGCCCGGTTGCATCTCGACGCGCTCGGCGTCCGGCTCACGCAGCTCACCCCGGGGCAGGCCGCGTACCTCGGCATTCCCGTCGAGGGGCCGTACAAGTCGGATCACTACCGCTACTAGTGGCCCCCGCGGCGAGGCGGGCGGCTGGTCGGAGGGGTCGCCCGCCGGTCCCGGAATACGAGGTTGCCGACCTGCGCCTCGAGGCCGACGGTGACGCGCGCCTGGAATGGGCCGAGGCGCAGATGCCCGTGCTGCGGAAGGTCCGCGAGCGGTTCGCGGCCGAGCGGCCGCTCGAGGGCATGCGCGTCGCGGCCTGCCTGCACGTCACGGCCGAGACCGCGAACCTGGTCCTGACGCTCCGGGCCGGCGGAGCGATCCCGTCGCTCTGCGCCGCGAACCCGCTCTCGACCCAGGACGACATCGCCGCCGCACTGGTCGCGCGCCACGGCGTCGAGGTCAGGGCAATCCGGGGCGAGGATCTCGACACCTACGCCGGCCACGTGAAGGCGCTCCTGGCCGGCGGCCCGCAGATCACGATCGACGACGGCGCGGACCTGCTGATGAGCGCCCACCTCGCCGGCGGCCCCGCGCTGGCGGTCCTGATCGGGGGCACCGAGGAGACGACGACGGGCCTGCTGCGACTGCGCCGCCTGCAGGCCGAGGATGCCCTGAGGTGTCCGGTGCTGGCCGTCAACGAGGCCCGCACCGAGCGCGCGCTCAACGATCGCCATGGAACCGGTCAGTCGGCGCTCGACGGGATCGTGCGCGCCAGCAACGTGCTGCTCGCCGGGCACACGGTGGTCGTGATCGGCTACGGCTGGGCCGGGCTCGGGGTCGCGGAGCGCGCCCGCGGGGCCGGCGCGGCGGTGATCGTGTGCGAGATCGACCCGTTGCGGGCGCTGGAGGCGCGGATGGCCGGCTACGAGGTGATGCCCGCGCTCGCGGCGGCCGAGCGGGGGGATGTGTTCGTGACCGTCACCGGCTCGCGTCGGGTGCTGCGCGGCGAGCACTTCGAGCGGATGAAGGACGGCGCGCTGCTGGCCAACGCCGGCCACTTCGACGTCGAGATCGACCTGACCGAGCTGCGGGCGCTGGCCAACGGCGGCGTCCGCACCGTGCGGCCGCTGGTCGAGCAGTACGAGCTCGAGGGGCGGCGGCTGAACCTGCTCGCCCACGGCCGTGTGGTCAACCTCGCCGCCGCGGAGGGGCACCCCGCCGCGGTGATGGACGTCTCGTTCACGCTCCAGGCGCTGTGCGTCGAGGAGCTGGTCGCGAACCGGGCCGCACTGCCCCCCGGGGTGCTTCCCGTTCCCGCGGCGATCGACCTGGAGGTGGGCCGGCTGAAGCTGGCGGCGCTCGGGGTGGAGATCGACGAGCCGACCGCCGACCAGGCCGACTACCGCGAATCGTGGGGCTGACCGAGCCGGCGTGACGTCTCGGTGCGGCGCCCGAGCGCGACGGATTGGTGGATTGGGCCGTCAGGTTCCCGGCTAGGATCCGTGGGAATGGCAACGGCGACCCGGACCCGTACGGCCCGCGGCGGCATCGACCTGGGCGGGACCAAGATCGAAGCCGTCGTCGTCGACGGCCGCAACCAGGTGATCGGATCGGCACGACGGCCGACGCCGACCACGGGCGGCCCGCGGGACGTGGCCAAGGAGCTCGCGCGGGCGCTCCGAGACGCGGTCGCCGACGCCGGTCTCGAGACCTCTGATCTCAGTGGCGCCGGCGTCGGCTCTCCCGGTGCGATCGACGCCGACGCGGGAACCGTCTCGAGCGCCGGCAACCTGCCCGGCTGGAAGGGATCGTTTGCGCTCGGCCCCGCGCTGGAGGCCGAGCTCGGGACGCCGGTGACGATCGGCAACGACGTTTCCGTGGCGACCGAGGCGGAGTTCAGGCTCGGCGCGGGTCGGCCGTACCGCTCGCTGCTTGGCGTGTTCTGGGGCACGGGCGTGGGTGGCGGCCTGATCCTCGAGCGCAAGCCGTGGCTCGGGCGCGGGTCCTCGGCCGAGATCGGGCACATGGTCGTCAAGATCGGCGGCGCGCGCTGTGGGTGCGGGCGAGAGGGCTGCCTCGAGGCCTACGCCGGACGCGGCTCGATGGAGAACCGGGCTCGCAAGTATGTCGATCAGGGCCGGCGGACCGACCTGTTCAAGCTGATGAAGGAGCGTGGGCGCACGCGGCTCACGAGCGGCGTCTGGGCGAAGGCGATCGAGCGCGAGGACAAGCTGGCGATCGAGATCGTCGACACGGCGATCGGGGCCCTCGGCGCCGCCGTCGCGTCGGCGGTCAATCTGCTCGACATCGAGGCGGTGGTGATCGGGGGCGGGCTGGGCATTCGCTTCGGCCAGCCCTACGCCGACCGTATCCTCGGCGCGATGAAGCCGCACCTGTTCGTCGACGAGAACCCCCCGGCGGTCCGCGTCGCCGAGCTCGGCGATCTCGGCGGTGCGATCGGGGCGTCCCTGCTCGCGCGCCGCACCGCCCGCTGAACGGATGCCCGCGGCGCCACTGGGCTCAGTTGCGGCCGTGCTCTGCCTACTGGCGGCGCTCTCGGGCTGCGGGGGCTCGAGCTCGAGCACATCGTCGCGCGTTCCGGGCGCCACCGGCACGAGCACGGCGGCGCCGACGCCGAGTGCCTCGCTGACGAGTGGCGCCCCGGCCACGACCACCGGCGCCTCCAGCACGACCGTGCATCCGGCCCCCCGCCGGCGCCGGACGAGGGCACCGGGCACGATCTCCAACGATCAGGTGGGCGAGACCGTGCTCACGCTGACCCCCGCACAACTGCGGCGCCGCCTCGGTCCGCCGGCCAGCGCGTACCTCGACGCAGGTGGCAATCCGTGCGTGTACTACGAGGTCGCGAGCACCCCCGGCCGGGGCTGGCGCTTCTGCTTCCACGGCCAGAAGATGCTCAGCGCCACGGGAAATCAACCTCGACCCGGTCCGGTCCGCTAGGTTGCAGACCATATGAGAGCCATGGTCCTCGCCGCCGGCCTCGGTACGCGGCTGCGCCCCCTCACCTACGAGCTGCCCAAGCCGATGGTGCCGGTGCTCGACCGGCCCGTGATGGCCCACATCCTCGACCTGCTCGACAGGCACGGATTCGACGATGTGATCGCCAACCTGCACTACTTCCCCGACACGATTCGCGACCACTTCGGCGACCGCCTCAGCTACCGCTACGAGGACGAGCTGCTCGGGACCGCCGGCGGCGTGCGCAACTGCGCGGACTTCCTGACCCAGGACGGAGCATTCCTGATCATCTCCGGCGACGCGCTCACCGACATCGACCTGCGCCGGTTCGCCGAGCGCCACCGGAGCGCCGGCGGCCTGGCCACGCTCGCCGTCAAGCGGGTGCCCGACACACGTGAGTACGGCGTCGTCGTGCATGACGCCGACGGCCGCATCTCGGGCTTTCAGGAGAAGCCCGAGCCGGAGGACGCGCTCTCGGACCTCGGCAACTGCGGCATGTATATCTTCGAGCCCGAGATCTTCGACTACTTCCCGCCCGAGCCGTTCGTCGACTGGGCCAAGGACGTGTTCCCGCGGCTGCTCGAGGCCGACGTCCCGTTCTACATCCACGAACTCGACGAGTACTGGAACGACGTGGGCTCGCTGGACGAGCTCAAGTCGGGGACGTTCGATGCGCTCACCGGAGCGCTGTCGCTACAGATCGCCGGTGAGGAGATCGCCGAGGGCGTGCGCGCGGGGGAGGGCGCCCGCTTCGACGGCGTGGCCAACATCGAGCCCCCGGTATGGATCGGGGCCGACGTCGCGATCGCCCCCGACGTCAGGCTGCAGGGCCCGCTGGCGATCGGCGACGGCTCGCGCATCGGCGAGGGCGCCGCGCTCAAGGACTCGATCGTGCTCCCGGGGACCGAGGTCGCTCCGGGCGCGATCCTGATCGGCGCGATCGCCGGTCACACCGGGATTCTCGCCAGCCTTCGGCGCAGCTGAGTCGGGCGGGTCCCGCGGCAGCCCGCGGGCGGGTTCCGCGGCAGCCCGCGGGCGGGTCCCGCGGCTCAGGCGACCTCGAAGCGCTCGGCGCGCTGGGCTTCGCGCTCGGACTCGCCCAGCATCCGGACGAAGATCACCACGAGCGCGATCCCCATCACGATCGACTGCTCGAGCGCCATCTCCAGGCCGGCCATGGACTGATCCTCAGAGGGCGACAGTCCCCAGTAGTGGGGATGGTGGGCGTAGTAGGGGTAGAACGAGGCCGGCGCGAACGCGAGCACGATCCCCAGCACGCCGACCAGCAGCTTCGTGCTGACCATGTAGCCGATCGGGCCCATCCCGGCCATCCGGTAGCGGCTACGGATCGGCGAGATCAGATGCCACCAGTACAGCGTCCCGGCGACGACGAAGCAGACATGCTCGAGCGCGTGCACCCACGAGTTGCCGAGCGCCTCGTCGTACATCGCGGGGATGTGCCACAGCCACATGATCCCGACGTAGAGGAGCACCGCGAACACGGGATGGGCGAGGAATCCGGCCCGGCGCTCGATCGCGTGCACGCGCCGCGTCGCGGGGCGCATCAGTCCCTTCGTGAGGCCGAGGATCAGCAGGATCGGCACGATGTCGAGCAGCAGCAGATGCTGGGCCATGTGCATCACCAGCAGCTGCTGGCCGAGCCCGTCGATCGGCGAGACGAGCGCCGCGAGGATCGCCAGCAGCCCCCCGAAGTAGAGCGCCAGGCGCCCCCAGCCGGGCGGGTGCGGAGCCCCGGGCTCGCGGGCGCGCCGCCACCAGGTCACGTAGACGGCCGCCAGAACCACGACTCCGAGCAGCACGCTGGGATCGAACGACCAGGAAATGTACGGACTCACGATGGTGGATTGTCGCAATCGACAAACGAGGTGCGCAGGAATAGTCTCAGGGGTACACCGCACATCAATCCGCCTACAAGGGGGTCAGTCGTGCGAATCGAGGTCAAAGGCCGGAACCTGCCCGTCTCGGACGAGCTCAGGGAGCACGTCGAGAAGCGCTTCCGCAAGGTATCCCGCCAGGTGTCCGAGTTGGCCGAGCTCGAGGTCGAGGTGTTCGAGGAGCGTAATCCGGCGATCGCCGACTCCCAGGTCGCGGAGGCGACCCTGCACCTGAAAGGGGTGACGCTGCGGGCACGTGATGCCTCGGCGGACCTCGTGCACTCGATCAACCTCTGCGCCGACGAGCTCGCCGTGCAGGTCAAGCGCCACCGCGACAAGCGCCGCAAGCGGCGGGAGTCTCGATTGGCCGCGACGCCCCAGGCCCCGGAGGAGGCCGGGGTGCCGCCGGTGCCCGGAGACGTGTCTCCGGCGGCCTGAGCCCCCACCCCGGCAGCCCGAGGGCCGCTGATACCCTAGGCACATGTCGTTCCTGGACCGCGCGCTTCGCATGGGCGAAGCGAAGAAGTTCAAGTCCTACGAGCAGCGCGTCAAACGGATCAATGCCTTCGAGGAGGAGTTCCAGCATCTCACCGATGCCGAGCTCCGGGAGGCCACTGACGCCTTGCGAGAGCGTGCCCGCGGCGGCGAGACCCTCGACGAGCTCCTGCACGAAGCCTTCGCGCTGACCCGCGAGGCGGGCAAGCGGGCGATGGGCATGCGGCACTTCGACGTGCAGCTGATCGGCGGCATGGTGCTCCACGACGGCGCGATCGCGGAGATGAAGACGGGCGAGGGCAAGACCCTGACCGCGACGCTTGCGGTGGTGCTCAACTCGCTCGGTGGCCGGGGCGTGCACGTGGTGACGGTCAACGACTACCTCGCCCGGCGCGATGCGCTGTGGATGAAGCCGATCTACGACACGCTCGGCGTCAAGATCGGGATTCTGCAGAACATGCAGCCCTACGAGGAGAAGCGCGACGCCTACGCCGCCGACGTCACCTACGGGACGAACTCCGAGTTCGGCTTCGACTACCTGCGCGACAACATGGCCACCACGCTCGAGGAGAAGGTCCAGCACGGCGGGCGCCCGAAGCCCGAGGAGGGCAAGTCGCCCTACCACACGTTCGCGATCGTCGACGAGGTCGACAACATCCTGATCGACGAGGCCCGCACACCGCTGATCATCTCCGGCGCGCCCGAACAGGCGGCCGACCTCTACGCCAAGTTCGCCAAGCTCGCGCCGAAGCTCGAGGCCGGCACGACGCCCGAGGGCATGGACCCGAGGACGAAGAAGGACTTTGTGGCCGACTTCGACTACGAGTTCGAGGAGAAGCACAAGACGGTCGCGGTGACCGAGCGCGGCGTCGCCAAGGCCGAGCGCTTCCTCGGGATCGACCACCTGTACCGGGCCGAGAACGGCCACCTGGTCAACCATCTGATCCAATCGCTGAAGGCCGAGTCGCTGTACAAGCGCGACGTCGACTACGCGGTGATCGACGGTGAGGTCAAGATCATCGACGAGTTCACCGGCCGCATCCTCGAGGGGCGGCGCTGGTCCGAGGGCCTGCACCAGGCGGTCGAGGCCAAGGAGGGCGTGCGCGTCCAGGAGGAGAACCAGACGCTCGCGACGATCACGCTGCAGAACTACTTCCGGATGTACGACAAGCTCGCCGGGATGACCGGGACGGCCCTGACCGAGGCCACCGAGTTCATGAAGATCTACAAGCTCGCCGTGGTCCAGATCCCGACCAACCGCCCGATGGTCCGCGCCGACCGCAACGATCAGGTCTACAAGACCAAGGACGGAAAGTGGGCGGCCGTTGTCAACGAGATCGCGATGCGCAGCGAGGCGGGACAGCCCGTGCTCGTGGGCACGATCTCGGTCGAGGTGTCCGAGCTGCTCTCCGATCGCCTGACCCGTCGCGGGATCAGGCACACCGTCCTCAACGCCAAGCCCGAGCACGCCGAGCGCGAGGGCGAGATCATCGCGGAGGCGGGAGCGCCCCGAGCCGTGACGATCGCCACCAACATGGCCGGTCGCGGCGTCGACATCAAGCTCGGCGGCAACGCCGAGCACCTGGCGCAGCTGGAGCTGGTCAAGCTCGGCCTGCAGACGGGCATGCCGGATTTCGACGAGCACTACGCCAAGGTGCTGCCCGAGATCGACCAGCGCGTGGAGTCGCTCCGGGCCGAGGTCCTCGAGGCCGGGGGGCTGTTCATCATCGGCACCGAGCGCCACGAGTCGCGCCGGATCGATAACCAGCTGCGCGGACGCTCGGGACGCCAGGGTGACCCCGGCGAGTCCCGCTTCTTCCTCTCGGCCCAGGACGACCTCGTGCGGCTGTTCGCCGGCGAGCGGATCTACAAGATCCTCGACCGGCTCGGAACCCTCGACGAGGAGGGCAACGAGGAGCCGATCGAGGCCGGGATGCTCTCCAAGCAGATCGAGAAGGCGCAGAAGAAGGTCGAGGAGCAGCACTTCCTGATGCGCAAGCACACGCTCGAGTACGACGACGTGCTCAACCAGCAGCGCGAGGTGATCTACACCTATCGCGACGAGGTGCTCGAGGGTCGCGACATGAGCGACGCGGCGCGCGAAGAGGTCATCAACCTGATCCACCGGCTCGTGGACGAGTACACCGCGGGTGACTTCGTCGAGGACTGGGACATCGACGGCCTGCTGCGCCGGATCGAGGAGATCCTGCCCGAGGGCGCCGAGCTGGTCGAGGTCGATCCCAACCGGATCGATCGCGAGGAGCTCAAGCAGCGCCTGCAGGAGGCGGCACTGGCCCAGTACGACCGGCGCGAGGAGGAGCTCGGCGATGAGCTGATGCGCGCGCTGGAGCGCTTCCTGCTGTTGCAGATCATCGATCAGCGCTGGCGCGAGCACCTGTACGACATGGACTACCTGCGCGAGGGCATCCACCTGCGCGGCTTCGCCCAGATCGAGCCGCTCGTGGCGTACAAGAACGAGGCTTTCGAGCTGTTCCGCGACCTGATGAACAGCGTCTGGGCCGATTTCTCGCGGATGATCTTCCACGTCGAGGTGACCATCGAGGGTGAGGAGGGCGGCGCTCCGCAGCCGCCTCCGGTCCGGCCCAGCCGCAGCTCCAGCTCATCCACCGCGGGCGGCAACGTGACCTACTCCGGCGGCAGCGCGCAGCAGCCGAGCGCGCTCGCCATGGCGGCCGCCGCCGGCGGCGCCGAGGGCTACGTCGCCGAGGAGGCGCCCGTTGCGCCCCCGGTCGAGCAGCGCCGCGTCGACGAGACCGAGCAGATCGGCCGCAACGACCCGTGCTGGTGCGGCTCGGGCAAGAAGTACAAGAAATGTCACGGCGCGTAGCGCCGTGACCATTGGTCAAGCGAGGCCGGAGGCCGAGCATCGGGTCAGGACGCGGGCCTGGATGGCCCGCGGAGCAGACTCATACGGCGCGTAGCGCGCTGAGCGGGCTCATACGCGGTGGCGCCGGGGTCGTGCAGTAGGCTAGGTGACGATGGCTAGCGCCCCTTCCGAGCCGCTGTCCCAGCGCCTCGCGGCGATCCGCGACCAGCTCAAGCTGCTCGCGGACTATCTTTGACCCCGCTTCACTGAGCGAGCGCGCGACGGCGCTCGAAGACGAGATGGGGGCGCCCGGGTTCTGGGATGACCAGGAGCGCGCCGCACGGGTGAGTGCGGAGCATTCGCGCGCCACGCGCAAGCTGACCGTGTTCCACGACCTCGAGCGCGACGTCGAGGACCTCGAGCCGCTCGCTGAGCTGGCCGAGGAGGACCCGGAGCTCGAGGCCGAGCTCGAGGAGCAGATCACGACCGTGCAGGGGCGCCTGGACGCGCTGGAGGAGGAGCGGCTGTTCTCCGGTCGCTACGACTCCGGCGACGCGCTCGTCACGGTCAACGCGGGCGCCGGCGGCACCGACGCGCAGGACTGGGCCGAGATGGTGCTGCGGATGGAGATGCGCTGGGCCGAGAAGCGCGGCTTCACCGTCGAGCTGCTCGAGGCCTCGCCCGGGGAGGAAGCCGGCATCAAGTCGGCCACGTTCCGGGTCAGCGGCGAGAACGCCTACGGGCTCTACGGGAGCGAGAAGGGGGTACACCGCCTGGTGCGCCTGTCCCCGTTCGATTCGGCCAACCGGCGCCAGACGAGCTTCGCCGGGGTCGAGGTCTCGCCGGTGGTGCAGGAGACGGGCGAGGTCGAGATCGACGACGATGACCTGCAGGTGGACACCTACCGGGCCAGCGGCGCCGGCGGCCAGCACGTCAACAAGACCGATTCTGCGGTCCGCATCACCCACAAGCCGTCCGGGATCGTCGTGCAGTGCCAGAACGAGCGCTCGCAGTCCTCCAACAAGGCGACCGCGATGGCGATGCTGCGCTCCAAGCTGGTCGAGCTCGAGGAGCGCAAGCGCCGCGAGGAGATTGCGCGCGAGAAGGGCGAGGCCCAGGACGTCAACTTCGGCTCGCAGATCCGCTCCTACGTGCTGCACCCGTACACGATGGTCAAGGACCACCGGACCGACTACGAGATGGGTGACGCCAACCGCGTGCTCGACGGCGACCTGGACGGATTCGTCCGGGCCTACCTGCTCGAGGCGGCGAAATCCGGATGAGCCGGGGCGCGCCGGAGCAGCCGACCACGCCATACCTGGACGCCCTCGTCGCGTATGGGTTCCGGGGCTCGAACCGCCTCCATGTGCCGGGACACAAGGGTGGCGCCGGCTCGGATCCGGGGCTCCTGAGCGCGCTCGGACATCGCGCGCTCGCACTCGACATCTCCCAGGACATCGATGGGGTCGATGTCGGTCCGTCGCCCACGCCCTACGAACGGGCCGAGTTGCTGGCCGCGAAGGCGTACGGCGCCGGGCAGACGTGGTTTCTCACCAACGGCGCCACGCAGGGCAACCATGCCCTGTGCCTGTCGCTCGCCCGGCCGGGCGAGCACGTGCTGGTGCAGCGCAACTCGCACGCCAGCATCGTCGACGGGCTGGTGCTGAGCGGCGGATCGGCCGGTTTCGTCGCGCCCGAGTACGACTCCGAGCTCGGGATGGCCCACGGCGTCACGCCCGAGGCGCTCGAGCGGGCGCTCGAGCGTGACTCGCGAACGCGGGCCGCGTTCATCGTCTCGCCGACCTATTACGGCATGGCGGCGGATATCGAGGCCTGCGCCGAGGTCGCGCACGCGGCCGGCGCGGCGCTCGTGGTCGACAACGCCTGGGGCGCGCACTTCGGCTTTCACCCGGCGCTGCCGGAGTCGCCGCTGCGGCTCGGGGCCGACGCCGTCCTCGCCTCGACCCACAAGACCGTCGGCAGCCTGACGCAATCGGCGATGCTCCACGTCGCGCGCGAGGGGAGAGTCGACGCCGATGCGGTGGGACGGGCGGTGCGGCTCGTGCGCACGACCAGCCCCAGCTCGCTGCTGCTGGCCTCGCTGGACAGCGCCCGCCGGCAGTTGGCCGTGCACGGCGAGGCCCTGCTGGAACGGACGCTGGCCGCCTCGGCTGCGGCCCGGGAGGCGATCGACGAAGTGCCCGGCTGCTCGGTCGTGGGCGAGGGGTTGGTGGGTCGCCCCGGCATCGCCGGGTGGGATCCGCTGCGGATCGTGATCGACGTGCGCGGGACCGGATGCACCGGCTACGAGGTGGCCGAGGCGCTGCGCGACTCCTACGACATCTACGTCGAGCTGGCCACCCACGCCACGATCGTGCTCGTGCTCGGGATCGCACAGCCGGTGGAACCGCTCCTGCACTTCGCGCACGACTTCGCCGAAACGGTGCGCCGGATCAGCCGTGAGGGCTGGGAGCACGAGATCGCGCGGCCGCCGGCCGCCCTCGAGCACGAAACCGTGATCCCGCTCCGGGCCGCCTTCCTCGGCGAGGGCGAGACGGTGCCCGTCGAGGAGGCGATCGGGCGCATCTCGTGTGAGTCGATCGCCGGCTATCCGCCCGGCGTGCCCGCGCTGCTGCCCGGCGAGCGCGTGACCGCGGAGGTGGTCGGCTACCTGCGCGAGCTCCGAGACGCCGGCGCGCGGCTCCACGGCGCCGCGGATCCGAGCTTCGAGACCGTCCGCGTCCTGGTGGAGTAGAGGACGCGCGGAGAGACGCGGCGGGCGCCCGGGCGCGGATGCGCCCGGACGCCCGTATGCGTCAGTTCGTGACCGTGATCGTCCCCTGCATGAACGGGTGGATCAGGCACTGGTAGTGATACGTGCCCGGCTGGTTGAACTGGATCTGCCTGTCGACCGGGATCGGCGTGGTGCTGTCCACGTCCAGCAACCCGGTGTTCGCGAATCCGTTGCCGTGCGTCGTCTGTGTCAACTTGATCGGGTTGACCGTGCCCTGATCGCTCGGGTAGACACCCTGCTGGTCCCACGGAGGGGGCCCGCCCAGCGAGTTGGCCAGCATGTTCCGGTAGTCCTGCGGCCCGAATGTCGCCGAGTGGACCTCACGCGAGAGCGGCGTCATCGAGAACCTGACCACCGTGCCCTGCTTGACCGTCAGGTTGTTCGGGAACATCGCGAACACCTCGACGCCCTGGGGTCCCGCGGACCCGATATCGACGTTGTTGCCGGTCGCGACCGTCTGTGACAGGCGCTTGGCGATCCTGACCGCCCGGTTGACCTGCCGGTTCAGCGCCCGCGCATCCTGCGCGGCCGACGGGATCGGCCGGCTCGGCTCGCGCACCACGATCGTGCCCTGCATCCCCGCGTGCACGTCACAGAAGTACGTGTACGTGCCCGCCTTGGTGAACGTGACCTTGTACCCGGCCGGCGGTCCCAGCGGGAGTCCCGAGTCGACGCGCGCGGTCCCGTTGAACGTCGAGCCGCCGCTCGGGCCGAACAGCGCCGGGTTGAGGTTGAGGCTCGGCACCTTGTCGTTGAACCAGAACGGGTTGCCGGCCGCGTCGAGGACGCCGGTGACTGTCGGTCCCGGCAGGATCAGCGGCAGGTCACCCTGCCCGACGGGCGGGATGTCGACCGTGTGGAAGCCCTGAAACGCCCACTCGATCGTGTCGCCCTCGTGGATCGTGATCTTCTGGCGGAAGAAATTGTTGACGTCAGCGCCGTACTGCTGCAGCGCGGGCTGCGCCGACGGCGGCGGACCGACATAGACCGTCTTCAGCGCCGCGCTGGCCGCGGCGGGCAGGGCGACGGCCGCGACAGCGAACACTGCCACGAAGACCCCGGTTCTCCGGACCATGAAACCCCCCATTGGTGTTGAAACTACGCCAAAGCTCACCTTATCCGCAAGCACGGCCAAGATGCAAGGGCAGTTCACGGGTCGGTCGCAACCGTGGCGGGCGGGGCCGCGGGCGGCACCCCGTATCCTCGCCGTCATGGACGAGCGGGAGATCACCGCGGTGGTCGGCGGGGCCCTGGCCGAGGATGTCGGCGCCGGGGATGTGACCACGGCGGCGACGGTGCCGGGCGATCTGCGTGCCCGCGCCGTGATCACCCAGAAGGCGCCCGGGGTCGTGTTCGGACTCGATGTCGCCGAGGCCACGTTTCGGGTGCTGGATCCGGACGTCGTCGTGCGGCGGCTCGGGCCCGAGGGGCAGTGGCGCGAAGGCGGCCCCGTGCTCGAGGTGGTCGGTGCGGCCCGGGCGCTGCTCAGCGCCGAGCGCACGGCGCTCAACTTCCTGCAGCGGCTCTCGGGCGTGGCCACGCTCACCGCGCGGTGCGTCGAGGCCGTGGCCGGCACCGGGGCCCGGATCCTCGACACCCGCAAGACAACGCCCGGGTTGCGCCGGCTGGAGAAGGCGGCCGTCGCCGCCGGCGGCGGCACCAACCATCGCGCCGGTCTGTACGACGCGATCCTGATCAAGGAGAACCACGCCGAGCTGGCCGGGGGGGTCGGCGAGGCGGTCAGGCGCGCGCGCGCCGAGGCGCCGGGGCTGCCGCTCGAGGTCGAGTGCCGCACGAGCGCCGAGGTCGACGAGGCGCTGGCCGCCGGCGCACCGCGGATCCTGCTTGACAACATGAGCCCGACCGAGCTGCGCGCCGCCGTCGCGCAGGTCGGCGGCCGGGCCGAGCTCGAGGCCAGCGGGGGCGTGACGCTCCAGACGCTCGGAGAGGTCGCGGCCACCGGCGTAGACTTTGTATCGGTCGGTGCGCTCACTCACAGCGCCCCGGCGCTGGACCTCTCCCTGATCCTGGAACGATTGCCATGAACCTCCCCGTGCTGACCCCGGCCGCGGCACCGCTGCTGCTCGAGAACATCCCCGCTTTGCAGGAGGAAGTTCGCGAGCTCGCGCGCGCCCGCGGGGCCGTGATCCTCGCCCACAACTACCAGCTCCCTGAGATCCAGGACGTCGCGGACTACGTCGGCGACTCGCTCGGGCTCTCCCAGCAGGCGGCCCGGACCGATGCCGCCACGATCGTCTTCTGCGGCGTGCATTTCATGGCCGAGACCGCCTCGGTGCTGTGTCCACAGAAGCGCGTGCTGATCCCGGATCTCGACGCCGGCTGCTCGCTGGCGGACTCGATCACCGCCGAGCAGCTCCGCGCCTGGAAGGCGGAGCACCCGGGCGCGATCGTGGTCATGTACGTGAACACGACCGCTGAGGTCAAGGCCGAGACCGACTACTGCTGCACGTCGGCGAACGCGGTCGGCGTCGTCGAGCACATCTATCGCGAGCGCGGCCCCGACACGGAGATCCTGTTCGGCCCCGACATGTTCCTCGGCGCCTACGTCGAGAAGACACTCGGCCGGAGCATGCACGTGTGGGACGGCGAGTGCCACGTGCACGCCGGCATCCGGCCCACCGACATCAACGCCGTGCGGGCCGCCCATCCCGGGGCCGAGTTTCTGATCCACCCCGAGTGCGGCTGCTCCACGAGCGTGATGGAGTACGTCGCCGCCGGCGACGTCGACTCCGAGGGCGTGCACATGCTCTCGACCGGCGGGATGCTCTCCTTCGCACGGGAGCACCGGGCCCACCGCCCGGATGGCGGCGCCGGGACGGCGATCGTGGCCACCGAGACCGGGATGCTCTACCCGCTGCGCCAGGCCGATCCGGACACCGAGTTCATCGCCGCCAACGAAGCCGCCAGCTGCCGCTTCATGAAGAGGATCACGCTGCCCAAGGTCAGAGACGCTCTGCGCGACGACGTCCACGAGGTCAAGGTCGATCCCGCGATCGCCGACTGGGCCCGGGTGCCGATCGAGCGCATGGTCGCGATCGCCTGACCGCGGACGCGCTACTCAGCGAGCAGATCGAGGCCGAACTCGGCGGTCTGACGCACGATCGGCATCGAGAAGCGCTTGCGCTCGAACTCGGCCGGGGTGTAGCAATGGACGTCGGCCGTGGCGCCCATCTCGAGCGAGTCCCACAGCGATCCGGCCTGATAGACCCGCTCGAGCCACGGCACGCCGTCGAACGCCCCGGAGACGAGCACGACCACGAACTCCGGTCCGCGCTCGCGCTGCGGTGGTGCGCCCTGCTCGTCGGCGACGCGGGCGCCGCCGAGGAGGGCCATCTGCACCGGCCAGCGGTCACCGATGCGCCTCAGGTAGCCGTATAGCTCGCGCCGGTTGAGCCCGGTGCCCGTTTCCACGAGGTCGATTCTTGCGGGTCGCCGGGGCCCGCGCAAACGAGGTCCCAGGATGGACTCATCGATGGTGCGGGTCCAACCGCACGAGGTCGGCGACGATCCGGCTCAGCAGTTCCACGCCGCGCTCGTTGCCGGGGCCGTCGATGAACACCGCGAACGCAAGCCGGTCGCCGCCCGGAGCGCTGCAGTACCCGGCCAGATTGGTCACGTAGTCGAGGGTTCCGGTCTTGGCCGTGCAGCGACCCTGGGCGTCGGTATTGCGGCCGATCCGGATCGTGGTGCCGTTCACGCCGGTGACCGGGAGGGACGCCGCGAGCACGCCGCCGACCGGGGAGTCGGCCAGGGCCTGGAGCAGCTTGACCACCTGCCGCGGCGAGGAGCGGTTGGCGCGGGAGAGCCCCGAGCCGTCGACGACGGTCGGATGCACGCCGTAGACGTCGAGCTCCTGCGCGATGACGTGGGCGCCGGCCGTGGTGGTGCCCGAGCCGCCGAAGCGCGCGCCGAGCTGCTTGGTCAGCAGCTCCGCATAGAGGTCATCGGACGGCACGTCCATCAACCGGAGCATCGTCGACAGCCGTGGCGAGGGGACCACCGCGAGCGTGCGCGCGTCGTGAGGCGCCACGCCGGTCGGCGTTCGCGGGCCGATCGTCAGCTGAACGTGGGCGGCGCGCAACGACAGCGCCAGCTGGCGGGCGGCGAATGCCTCGGGCGACATGCCGACCGCGGCGCCGTGGTTGTAGGTCAGCGCGCTCAGCTGTCCGCCGAGGTCGGGGGTATCGGCGGCGTAGCCGCTCCCCGGGCCGCCGCGCCGGTCGTCGAACAGCGATGCGTCGGCGATGACGGCACCGGTGACGCTCGTGATGCCGCGGCGGCGGAGTTGATCGACGAGCGCCGAGACCGTCGAGCCGTAGCCCAGCTCCCACGTGCGGTTGAAGACCTCCGAGCCGAAGGTGGGGTCGCCGGCGCCGCGCAGGTACAGGTCGCCATGCCACATGCCGCCGCGACCGAGCGAGCCCGCGCCGAGCACCTTCGTGTGCAGGCGGGCGTCGGGCCCGAGTTCGTCGAGGAGCGCGACCGAGGTGTAGATCTTCTCCACCGAGGCCGGGGCTCGCCCGACGTCGGCCCCGAGCGCGAACAGCGGGGTCCCGGTGGTGAGATCGACGACGTATGCGCCGGTCATCGCGCCCGCCCGGCCCATCCAGTGGCGCATGGCGGCTTGCAGCGCCGCCGCGCGGGGGTCGACGCGGGCGACCGCCGACGCGGTGGTCGCCGTGGGGGCGATGGTGGCGGCCCCGAGCGCCGCCACCTGCGTCGTGGGCCTGGGGGCGTGAGTGCCGCCGCCGCACCCGGCCACAGTTACGAGCGCCGCCGCGAGGGCGGCGGTCAGTGGCCGTGGAAGACGGGGGCGATACGGCAGGGAGAGATGCGGCCTGCGCGACATCGCCCCCCAGTGTGGCTGGTCCACCGGCGGGTCGCGACAGGAGCGGTTGGGGGCTAGGCGAAGTCCTCGGCTGTGTGCGGGCCGACGAGCGCCAGCGAGAGCTCGTCGGCGACCTCGGCCGCCACCTCGGTCACCTGCGCGCGGGTGACCGCGTCCAGCAGGGCGATCGTGGTGTCGGGATTGACGTCCTCGCCGTACAGGATCTTCTGCTGCGCGGCATACCGGGCCACGGCGCCGCCGTTCTCGAACGCGATCGTCCGAGCCCCGGCGGCGTACGCGCGCGCGCGCTCGATCTCGGACTCCGTCGGACCGTCCGTGCGCAGCTCGGTCACGATCTCGCGCATGCGCGTGTAGGCCTCGACGGTCTTGGTCGAGTCGAGGCCGGCGGACAGCTGCAGCACGGGGACGTCGGCGTACGCGTGGGCGATCGCGTGGACCGAGTAGGCGAGACCGCGCTGCTCGCGGATCTCGTCGAACAGGCGGGAGCCCATCGTGCCGCCGAGCAGCGTCGAGTAGATCGTCAGCGCCGCGCGCCGCGCGGGATCGGAGATGTCGACCGCGGGCCGGTAGGACATGCGCAGGTGCGACTGGTTGGAGTCTCGCTCCTCGACGAGCACACGGGGCTCGAGCGGCGGCGCCGGCTCATAGGGCTCGGGCAGCGGCTCCTGCGGGAAACGGGTGAACAGCTCGGCCAGCGCCCCGTTCTCGGGCAGGCCGCTCAGGTTGCCGACCACGAACGCGCCGCCACGCTCGGGCGCCCATTGGCGGCCGCGGAAGGCGAGGATGCCCTCTCGCGTGAACGTGTCGCGGATGTGCTCGGCCGGCCCGAGCACCGGGCGGCCGAGCGGGTGGTCGCCGAACGCGGCCCGGTCGATCAGGTGCTCGGCGACCATCGAGGGCTGGTCGTTGGCGCGGGCGATCTCCTGGACGACGACACCGCGCTCGCGGTTGAGCTCACCGGCGTCGATCCGCGAGCGGCCGACGAAGTCGGTGAGCAGGTCCGCGGCCTCGAGCGCACGCTCGGCGCGCGCCGTAATGTGGAAGGCGACCAGGTCGTGGCTGGTGTACGCGTTGAGGACGGCGCCGATGCGCTCGGCGGCCTCGTTGACATCGCGGTAGGTCGGGAACTTCTCGCCGCCCTTGAACACGAGATGCTCGAGGAAATGAGCCATCCCGTTTTCCTCGGGTCGCTCCGTGCGCGCGCCCGCGTCGAACAGCGTCACGCCGCCCTCGTCCTCAAGCAGGTAGACGTTCATCGTCTTCATCGGGAAGCCGCCGCGCACGATCCACACACCATCCGCGATCCGTTCAGGAACCCGTGCGTGGATCCGCGAGACGATCTTCGTCCGTGCGTTGGCCAGCGACGCCAGGCGGGCCTCGGCGGGCGAACCGGTCGCGGGCAGGAAGCCGAGTTGGCGCGCGATCTCACCGCTGTCCACGTAGGCGTCGTTGTGCTCGATCTTCTCGCCGGCGACGGTGACCACGTCACAGCCTTCGAACTCGACCCGGGCGCCGTTGGGCGCGAGGCCCTGGAACATCCCCGGACCGGCGAAGATCCCCCGAGCGCGCCAGCGCACCGCGACACGGCCGCGCCCCGTTGTGGTCTCGAGGACCTCGAGCCTCAAGTCGGGGAAGGCCGCGTACAGGGAGGCGAAGTAACCCCGGACACCGTCGGGCGCGATCAGCTCCTGCTGGCCCACGAACCGGTCCACGCCGCCCGGCACCCAGCAGGCGACGGCGGCGTCGAGGTCGTGAGCGGATAGCGCGGCGAAGTAACGCTTGGCCACATCAGAGGCAGACATCGGCAAGCCGCAGTCTACGCGTCGCCACTATCTTCCGCGGGATGTGCGGTCGCCACACGCTGTCCTCCCGGGCGTGAACAACCGGCGCGAGCTCGGACGCGGCGCCGTGCGCGCAGTCCACGACCACCTTCAGGCCCTTGATCGGGTTCGGGGTGGCGACGAGTAGATGATCGAGGTAGCGGCGGTCCGCGTCGGTGGCGTACCGGATCCGGCCGACTCCCTCACCCGTCGGCAGATCACCGGGATAGAGCATGGCCGCCTCGATGGCGTCCTCGACCGCGTCGTCCAGCTTCAGCCCGCCAGCGGCGAAGATCTTGATGCCGTTGTCCGGCATGGCATTGTGTGAGGCGGAGATCACCACGCCGAGGTCGGCGCCGAGGTCCTCGGTGAGGAACGCCACTGCGGGCGTGGGCAGCACCCCGAGCAGCAGCACGTCGACTCCGGCGGATGCCAGACCCGCCGCGACCGCAGCCTCCAGCATCTCGCCGCTGGCCCTGGGATCTCGTCCGACGACCGCAAGCGGGCGACCGGACGGCACTGCGTTGGCGACCGCAACCCTTGACGAGCCGGGAACTTCGACGCCGTCGAGCGACAGCTCCGAGGCGATCGGCCGCCTTTCCACCAGGACCTTTGCCGCTGCGGTCGCCAGGCTCAGCGCAAGGTGCGGCGTCAGGTCCGCGTTGGCCAGCCCC
>Ga0208478_1000110_pt1 | contig 31922 bp, 30 predicted proteins | sample NGESurdeep072012_5_FD_184462 | JGI IMG/M metagenome (GOLD analysis project Ga0208478, IMG submission 184462) | Arctic peat soil microbial communities from Barrow, Alaska - NGEE Surface sample 415-2 deep-072012 (SPAdes) | ecosystem: Environmental > Terrestrial > Soil > Wetlands > Peat ...
GCCCGCCGGCCACCCTCGAGGGGCGAGCCGGCCCATCCTGACGAGCGTGACGGGGCGGACGGGGAGCGCGACGAGTCGCGCTTGGAGCGGCTTGACCGCAACACCGTCGAGCTGCTCAACGAACTGCGGGTCGCGGGCACCGGCATCCAGGTGCTGTTCGCATTTCTGCTCGTCGTCCCGTTCAACACCGGCTTCAGCCGCCTCTCAGCGACCGACCGCTACATCTATTTCGCCACGCTCCTGTGCATCGCGGTCGCGGCGACGCTGCTGATCGCGCCTTCGATTCACCACCGGATCCTGTTCCGGCGGGCTCAGAAGCCGTACATCGCGCCCGTCGTCTCGGCCTCGGCCCCGAGCACCGCGACCGAGACGGCGGCCAGGACGCTGGCATTCCAGGTCCGGAAGTCCTTGGCCGAGAACCCGCCGCCGGTCACCTCCTTGATTCGGTCGTTGAGGTCGTTGGAACGCAGTTCGACCCAGCGCCGGCCGTTCCGGTACGCGAGCAGCCTCTCGCCGCCGTAGCGCCGGCGTTTGCACTGCGCAACCACCGCCCGGACGGCGGGATCCGCGATCGCCTGCACACGCCGTCGTCCACCCTTCCCCTCGTAGTCGAACACGAGCTGGTCGCGCTCGAGCCGCACGTGCTCCTTGAGCATCGTGGCCAGGCCGTAGCTCCCGTTCTGCTCGGCATAGCTCTCGGAGCCGATCCGAAAGAAGCCGAGGTCGAGCAGCAGCAGCCCGCAGGCGACGACTCGCTCGTAGGTCAGCTCCTCGCCGCGCAGATCACGCCGCGCGCGGCGGCGCAGGCGGGGCAGCGTGGGGGCGAACTCGAGCGTCACGTCGAACTTCGCCCGGTCGCGCCGCTCTCGCCAGAGCGGGTGGTAGAGGTACTGCTTGCGGCCGGCGGCGTCGATCCCCGTGGCCCGGATGTGGCCGAGCGGGTCGGGACAGATCCAGGCATCGGTCCAGGCCGGCGGGATCGCCAGCTCGCCGATGCGGGTGAGCTCGGCCTCGTCGCGCAGCCGGTCACCAGCCCGAGGTCGAACATCTGCTGCCGCGTGACCGCGAGCTTGACCGGCCGGTCGGTGACCTTCGCGCACAGCGCGGCGAGCACGACGTGCGGCCGGGGCGTGCCCTTGGAGCCGAAGCCGCCCCCCACGTGCGGAGAGATGACACGCACCTGTTGCGGGTCGAGACCCAGCACCTTGGCCACGGATTCCCGGGCCGACGGAGCGCCCTGCGTGGAGTCGTACAGCGTCAGCGCGCCGCCGTCCCACACGGCCATCGTCGCGTGCGGCTCCATCGGATTGTTGTGGGTCGCGGCCGTGGTGTACGTCGCGTCGAGCTGCACCGCCGCCTGGGCGAACGCGGCGTCGCAGTCGCCCTGCTCGGTGTCGGTCGGGAAGCGAGGGTTGACGACGTCGGGCTTGTAGAGCTTCGGATGCTGCGGCGTGAGCATGACGTCGTGGCCGCCGTCGTCGTAGCCGATCCGCACCAGCGCGGCGGCCTCGCGCGCCGCCTCGAGCGTCTCGGCCACGACCGCGCCGATGATCTGGCCGCGGTAGGACACCTCGGGCGACTGCAGGATGGACAGCTCGCCGTCGGGCACCGGCTGCAGCTCAGGCGCGTTCTCGTGCGTGAGGATCGCGATCACTCCGGGCGCCGCGAGGGCCGGGCCGGCGTCGATCGAGCGGATCGTGCCCCGCGCGATGGTGGCGCCGATGATCCAGCCGTAGGCGGCATCCTCGCGCGGGTGCTCGTAGGCGTACCGGGCTGCGCCGGTGACCTTCTCTCGCGCCTCGAGTCGCTGCGCCCGGGAGCCGAGCGCCGGCGAGGCGGTGGCCGGGACGGCCATCAGGCGCCCAGCTCGCTCAACGTGGCGACGATCAGGTTGCGCGCGAGCGCGACCTTGTAGCCGTTGTCGCGCAACGGCTCGGCCTGCGCGAGCTCGGCGTCGGCCGCGCGGGCGAATGCCTCCGGCGTGGCGGGCGCGCCGCGCAGCTCGCCCTCGCCGCGCTCGGCGCGCCACGGCGCATGAGCGACACCACCGAGGGCGATCCGGCAGTCGCGCACGATCCCGTCCTCGACGGTGAGGAGCGCGGCCACGGAGACGAGGGCGAAGGCGAACGAGGATCGCTCGCGCACCTTGCGGTAGCGCGCGCGGAGCCCGGGGCCCGGGGCGGGAAGCGTGACGGCCGTGATCAGCTCGGTGGGCTCGAGCACTGTGTCGCACTCGGGCTCTCGCTCCGGCAGCCGGTGCAGACCGGGCATCGGAATCACCCGCTCACCCTCGTGCCCGCGGACATGAACGCGGGCGCCGATCGCTGTCAGCGCGACCGCCATGTCCGACGGATGGGTGGCCACGCAGGACGGGGAATGGCCGAGGATCGCGAGGTTGCGGTGCTCACCCTCGCGCGCCGGGCAGCCGGTTCCGGGGGTGCGCTTGTTGCACGGCTTGGTGGCCTCTTGGAAGTAGGAGCAGCGCGTGCGTTGGAGTAGATTGCCGCCGACCGTGGCGAGGTTGCGCAGCTGACCCGAGGCGCCATTGAGCAGAGCTTCGGCGAGAAGAGGGTGATCGCGCCGGACGAGCCCATCGGCGGCCAGCTCGCTGTTGGTCACGGCGGCGCCGATGTGCAGGCCACCGTCGTCGGTGGGCTCGATCCGGTCGTGGCCGAGCCTCGAGACGTCGATCAGGTGGGCCGGGCGCTCGACGCCCAGGCGCATCAGGTCGACGAGGTTGGTCCCGCCGCCGAGATAGCGCACGCCGCCGTTGCCGGCGTGGGCGACGCCGGACGCAACCGCCGCGTCGGCATCTACCGCCCGCTCGTAGGTGAACGGCCTCATCCGGCCGCCTGCTTGACCGCGGCCACGATGCCGGGGTAGGCGCCGCAGCGGCAGATGTTGCCGCTCAGCCGCTCGGAGATCTCGGGCTCGGAGAGCTCCGGCGTAGCGCCGAGGTCGGGCGTGGCGGCGCTCGGCCAGCCCGCGGCCAGCTCCGAGAGCATCCCCACGGCCGAGCAGATCTGCCCGGGCGTGCAGTAGCCGCATTGGAATCCGTCCTGCTCGACGAACGCCCTCTGAACCGGATGCAACTGCTCACCGTCGGCCAGCCCCTCGATCGTCGTCACCTCCGACCCGTCGCGAGCGACGGCGAGGACGAGGCAGCTGTTGACCCGCCGGCCGTCGAGCAGGACCGTGCAGGCCCCGCACTGACCGTGGTCACAGCCCTTCTTTGAGCCCGGCAGGTCGAGCTGCTCGCGCAGCACGTCGAGCAGCGACGAGCGCGTGTCGATGGTCAGGCGGCGATCCTCGCCGTTGACGCGGAGCGTGATCTCGGAGAGCTGAGCGGGATCGGACATCGTCTGCGGCTCCAGACCGACTATCGCAGACCGGTTTCGTCCAACCGCGAGCACAGCTCGGCCACCGACTCGAACACCTCGACCGCGCCGGCCTCGCGTAGCTCCTCGGCGCCGAAGCCGCCGCTCAGCACGGCCAGCGTCGGGACGTCGGCCCGGCGGGCCGCCTCGATGTCCCACGGCGTGTCGCCGACCATCACCGCATGGCGGCTGCCGCCGGCGCTGAGCGCCGCCTGCACCAGGTCGGGCTCGGGTTTCGTGGCCTCGACGTCGGCCGAGGTGGTCCACGCGTCGGCGAGCTCGCGCGCGTCGAGCAGGTCGAGGTAGTGATCGACCTCGTCGGCCTTGGCGGAGCTGGCCAGGACGACGGGGTGTCCACGCTGCTTGAGCTCCGCGATCAGCTCACGTGAGCCCTCCATCGTCTCCACCTCGCCGATCAGCTTTCCGTACAGCGAGCCCTCGGTGGAGCGGAGTTCGTCACCGAGCTCCGTCTCGGTGCGCTCGTCGGTGAGCGCTTCGACGAGCTGATCACCGCCCATGCCCAGGTGACGGTGGATGCGCCACAGCGGCAGCACGATCCCGTGCCGGCGGAAGGCCCGGAACCAGGCGACCGCGTGGTGGTAGTTGGTGTCCACGAGCGTGCCGTCGATGTCGAGGACGGCGATGGTGGGCTCTGTGGAGGCTGACATCGCTCACCCCCTACCCGTCCGCCGGGTGGTCCAAGCGGGATGTGGGCCCGGCGGCGTTTGGCCTCGAACTTCGGGGGTAGGTTGCGCGCGATGCCCGGAGCCGAAGCAGATCGCGAGCCCACCGAGCTCGACCGCGAGCTCGTCGAGCACGCCGAGCACGGCGACGGGCACGCCGCCCGCCGGATCCTTCAGGACGCCTCGCCCGAGCAGAGCGACGATCGTGCACGGGACGCCGGCGAGGCGGACTTCGAGCGCTCCAGCGAGCGCGACGGCCAGAACTGACATCTCCGCGCCGGGGGCCGGCGCGGTCCGCGGACGTGGCTCGTTTCACCCCCTGCCGCTTGGGTAGGCGAAGGGGGACACGACAGAGCTGTACTTCGGCCATCTCGGTGGCGACGGAGGCGAGCCCGAGGGCCGCTTCGCCGAGCTCACGGGCGTGTCGATCCGACGGGGTCGCCCCCGCGGGGGCCCCACTAGATCTCCTCGTGGACGCGGATCGAGCGCTCGAGGTGAAGTCCCCCCTCGCGCTCTGACCCGAGCTTGTCCTCGAGCAGTGAGTTGGCGATCGCGTCGAGCTTGCGCTGGATCGCGCGCTCGGAGCGCAGCTCGGCGTTCTTGACCAATGCGACCAGGCCGAGCGTCATCGCCGACATCAGCCCGGCGGCACCGGCCTCGAAGCGGTCGCTGGCCCCGAGCGCAAACCCGGCCGCCCAGACGAGCACCACGAGCGCGCAGATGACGAAGAAGTGGGGAGAGCTGGCCAGGAACGACACTCGCTCCGCCAGTCGCTCGAACCCCCCGCGCTGGTGGCCTTCCGTCCGGTCGGCGGGGTGTTGGATCGCGGTGCCGATCCGCTTGCGTTTCGTATGCGCCACGTTCGAGCGCTACCCGGCCTGGCCTCAGGCAAATCACGGCTGAAGAACAAGGCGGACGGCGCTCGCAGCGAGCCACGCCGCCTGCCTCGCCGGAGAGAGAGTGCCGGAGACGTGACCGACGCGTGGTCCCAGATACCCTGCTCACAGGCCGCCAAAACGGTTCTTTGGCCGGGCGGACTCGCGGGCCCCGGCGCGAGTAGGATGCCGCGTCCGTCAGATCCCTGGGGATGATTATGGCCGACCGCAGCGACATCGAGTTCAGCTATTCGTTGACCGACCGGGTAGTGCGACTCGGACTCGGGGAGCTTGCCGATTTCAGCGGCGCGCGCTACGACGGTGACTTCACGCTCAGCCTCGAGCAGGCCCAGCGGCGCAAGCACGAGTACATCGCCGAGCAGATCGGGATCGAGCCGGGTCGGCGGGTGCTGGATCTCGGCTGTGGCTGGGGCGGCCTGCTCAACTACATCCGCAACCGTGGCGCGCGCGGGCTCGGCGTCACCCTGTCCTCCGCCCAGGAGATGTCGTGCCGCCGACACGGACTGGACGTGGTCCTGCAGGACGCCAGGACCGTCACCCGGGACACCTTCGGTCCCTTCGACGCGGCGACCAGCCTGGGTGCGTTCGAGCATTTCTGCTCGCCCGAGGACTACGACGCGGGCCGCCAGGACGACGTCTACCGCAGGTTCTTCGAGCACGTCGCCACCGTGCTGCCGGACAAGGGCCGGTTCTACCTGCAGACGATGGTCTTCGGGCGCAATATGCCCCCACCGGAGACCGTCGACCGCAGCGCACCGAAGGGATCCGACGAGTGGGTTCTGGCCGTCATGGCAGCGGCATTCCCGGGCTCGTGGCTGCCGTTCGGCTCCGAGCAGGTGGTCCGCTGCGCCGAGCCGCACTTCCGCCTCGTCTCGCGCGAGAGCGGCCGTCTCGACTACATCGAGACGATCAATCAGTGGGACAAGCGGATCGACGCCTGGAACCCGCGCATGGCGCTGCTCAAGCTCAGGCTCCTGCCCCGCTGGCTCACGAGCCCGGACTTCCGGTTCGCCTACACGTCGGGCGGCAGCTCGAACCGCGAGTGCTTCGAGCGGGAGCTGATGGACCACTATCGGCTCGTGTTCGAGAAGGTCTGAGGCGGGGGCGTGAGCGGACCCGGCTCCGACCTCTCCGTTCCCGACCGGCTGCTGCTGGGGTCCGGCCCCAGTCCGGTACCCGAGCGCGTCCTGCGTGCGCTGGCGCAGCCGACGATCGGGCATCTGGACCCGGCCTTCGGGGCGCTGATGGAGGAGACGATGGAGCGCCTGCGGCGGACGATGCTGACCGAGAACCGGGCCACGCTGGCCGTCTCCGGCACCGGCAGCGCCGGCATGGAGGCGATGGTGGTCAATTTCGTCGCCCCGGGTGAGCGCGTCGTCTGCGGCGTGAACGGCCTGTTCGGCGAACGCATGGCCGACGAGCTGAAGCGCAACGGGGCGATCGTCGAGCGCGTCGACGGCGAGTGGGGGCGGGCGATCGAGGTCGAGCGGCTGATCGCGGCGCTCGACGAGCGCACGGCGGCACTATTCGTCGTCCACGGCGAGACTTCGACCGGCGTCTGTCAGCCCCTCGACGGCCTCGCCGATGCCTGCCACGCCGTGGATGCGCTGCTGCTCGTCGACTGCGTCACCTCGTTGTCAGGCCAGCGGTTGGCGATCGACGCCGCCGGCGTCGATGTCGCCTTCAGCGGCACCCAGAAATGCCTCAACTGCCCGCCCGGACTGGCGCCGTTCACCGTCTCGACCCGGGCGTCCGAGCGCCTCTTCGCTGGCAGCGAGCCATGCCGGTCGTGGTACTTCGACCTCCGCGCGATCCTCGCCTACTGGCGCGAGGACGCCGAGGGCGCGCCGCCGCGGGTCTATCACCACACCGCGCCGATCAACATGGTCTACGCGCTGTGGGAGGCCCTCGGGCTCGTGCTCGATGAGGGGCTGGAAGCTCGCTGGGCCCGGCACGAGCGGGCGCACGAGGCGTTGCGCTCGGCGCTCGAATCGCTCGGCCTGCGCCGGCTCGCCCCCGAGGGCGAGGCGCTGTGGCCGCTGCTGGCGGTCACCGTCCCCGACGGCGTCGACGAGGCCGCGGTCCGCCGGCGCCTACTGCTCGAGCACGGGATCGAGATCTCGGGCGGCTTGGGGCCGTTGGCCGGGCGGGCGTGGCGGATCGGGGTGATGGGCGTTGGGGCCGCGCCCGAACCGCAGCGCCGGCTGGTGGCGGCGCTGGCGGCGCTCGTCGGTGAGGGGGCCGGCGAGGCGGTCGAGAGGTTGGAGGCGGGCTGGGCGTAAGGGCTCGTTGGTGCCGAATTGGCACAACGCGTGACCCACGTGTGACGTTTTCCGCGGGACGATCGGTGGCGTGGATGAGGACCGCGAGCGCGAGGAAGCCGAGGGTGGGCAGATTCCGGCCAAGGGGCGGCCGGAATCTGCCCACCCTGTGCGGGAGGCGGCGATCGTGGCCCTGCTTGCCCGCCAATACGGGATCGCGAGCGTCGGGCAGCTGGAGGGCCTAGGCCTCAGCAAGCGCGCGACCCGCCACCGCGTCGCGACCGGCCGCTTGCACCGCATCCACCAGGGCGTCTACGCCCTGACCCGACCCTCATTGCTCACCCGCGAAGGGCACTGGCTCGCTGCCGTGTTGGCGTGTGGCCCAGACGCCGTCCTCTCGCATCGCTCGGCCGCAGCCCTCCTGCAGCTGCGTCCGACCGCCCCCAATTCCGTCGACGTCATCACCGTCGGCCGCCGGGGCCGCTCACGCCCCGGCATCACCGTGCACCGCGGATCGCTGGATCCACCCGACGTCACCACCATCCGCGGCATCCCCTGCACGTCCCTGGCCCGCACCGCGGTCGACCTCGCCGACGTCGTGGACCGCCGCAGCGTCGAGCGCTTCCTGGAGGCAGGCCGAGATCCAGCACCGCTTCGATTTCATCACCCTGCAATCCCAACTCAGCCGACATCCAACCCGCCGCGGCGTCCCCGTCGTCGCCGCCATCCTGGCCGAGCTCGTCGAGCCGCGCCTGACCCGCAGCGAGCTCGAGGAGCGCTTCCTGGCCCTGGTCCGAGAGGCCGGACTGCCCGTGCCGGAGGTCAATACGCGCCTCACGCTGACCGACGGCTCGGTCATCGAGGTCGACTTCCTGTTCCGCTCCGCGCGGCTCATCGTCGAGACCGACGGCCGGGCGACGCACGCCACGCGGTGGGCGTTCGAGCAGGACCGGCGCCGGGATCAGCTCCTGCGGCTCTCCGGCTTCACCGTGATCCGCTTCACCTACACCCAGGTGGTGAACCGCCCGGGCGAGGTCTGCGCCACCCTCGCTCGCCTACTCGTCGGCTAGCTCGTCCCGGAGCCGCGCCGCGACCCGGCTGTGGCGCCGGCCCGTGTCCGGTGTGCGAGCGGCGCGCTGGATCACCTCACGCGTGCCGACGATCACCGTCGCGAGCTTGGCCCGGGTGATGGCCGTGTAGAGCATCTCGCGTCGCAGGAAGAAGGCGCCGGCGGCAGGATGCGCGACGATGATCGCGACCGGGAGCTCGATCCCCTGGCCGCGGTGGACCGAGCACGCGTAGGCCAGCTTCAGCCGCTCGGCGTCGTCGGCCGGCAGCCGGAAGATCGCCTCCTCGGCGCTCAGCAGCAGGGCGGGGTCGTCGTCGCCGTCGGAGCCGATCTCGTCCAACAGCCGCAGCAGCATGCCGTTCATCAACCCGAGGTCGTGCAGGTTGCGGCCGGTCAACATCAGCTTGTCGCCGATCCGGAAACGGCCGCCCCTCACCGCGGCGCCGTCGGGATTCAGCGCCGCGCGCAGCGCCTCGTTGAGCCGGTCGATGCCGAGCTCGCCCCGGTACACGGGGGCGAACACCTGGATGTCGGCGATCGGGTCGATCCCGTAGTGCGCCGGCAGGCGGGAGGCGACCAGCGACACGATCTCCTCGCGTGCCGCAATCGGATCGGACCGCTCGATCAGGAACAGGTCGCGCCGCATGTCAGCGCCGCCGGCGCTGAAGTCGGGCGCCTCGCCGCGGCGCACCGCGTGCGCGCCCTGGACGATCATGCTCCCGGCGGCCTGGCGGAAGATGTGTGTCAGGCGGGCCGTGGGGATGAGCTCGGTGCCGATGAGCTCGGCGAACGGCTTGCCGGCGCCGACGGGCGCGAGCTGATCGGCGTCGCCGACGAGCACGACGGAGGTCTTCGGCCCGACCGCCCGGAGCAGCATGACCATCAGCTCGAGGTTGGCCATCGAGGACTCGTCGACGATCAGCAGGTCGCAGGCAAGCGGGTCCTCCTCGTCGTGCGTCGGTCCCTCGCCGGGGATCCACCCGAGCGCCGAGTGCACTGTGCGTGCGGTGATGCCGGTCGCCTCGGTCATCCGGATCGCCGCCCGGCCGGTCGGGGCCACGAGCATCACGCGCGCCCCCTGGGCGACGCCGACCGCGCCGATCGTCCGGATCGTTGCCGTCTTGCCGGTGCCGGGGCCGCCGGTGATCAGCGACAGCCGGTGCACGAACGCGGCCCTGACGGCGGCGAGCTGCTCGGGGGTCAGGACCGGCGCCGCCGCGGCGTCATCCGGCTCACCCTCGGCGGCGCCCAGGCCCGGGTCCGCCAGCCGTCCCCCGGGCGTCCCCGCGATGAGCTCGCGCACTCGCTCGGCGAGCTCCGCCTCGAGCTCCGCCGTCGTGCGCCGGTAGATCCATTCGCCGGCCCGGGCCAGGTCACCCGCGGCGACGAGCTCGTCGATGAAGCTCTCGCCGGGCGGATCGGAGACGGCGAGCAGCTCGCCGAGTTCGCGCCGCAGCGTGCCGAACGCCATGCACGTGCTGCCGCTGCGCTCGGCCTCGCCGAGCAGGTGCAGCACCCCCGCGCGAGCGCGCTCGCGCGCGTCGGGCGCCGTCCCCGCGCCGGCCGCGATCCGGTCGGCGATCTGAAAGCCGACGCCGAACACGCTGGTCAGCTCGTAGGGCCGGGCGGTGACGATCCGGGCCGCGCCCTCGCCGAAGTGCTCCTGCACGCGCCCGACCAGGTAGGCCAGGCCGTGCGGCGCGAGCATCAGGTGCAGCCGCCGCATCGCCCGCAGCCCGTCCCACGAGCGGGTCGCCTCCTCGGCTCGTGCCGGGCCGAGCCCGACGCCGGCGAACGCCGCGGTCGGATCGCGATCGATCGCGTCGAGCAGGGCGTCGGCCCCGAACCGGTCCACCAGGGCGGCGGCGCGCCGGGCACCGACGTGGCGGACCCGTCGCAGGTAGGCGATCAGCGCCTCGGCGTCCGAGGGCGGCAGGGGATGGGCCTCGGTCACCTTGACCTGCCGGCCGAAGCGGCTGTCGTCGACCCAGGTCCCGATCACGCGGGCCCGCTCGCGATCCTCGAGGTGCACGAGCGGCCCGACGAGCACGACAGCCGCGCCGTCCTCGGCGGCGGCGTCGAGGACTGCCCAGCCCGACGACTCGTTGACGTAGCGCGCCCGGCGCACGGTCACCACGGCATCGAAGCTCGTCATCCGTCACGACGTTAGCCGCCGCGGCAGCGTGGGCGCTCAATTGGCTCAAACGTGACACAGACCGGCGGGCCGGAAAAGCTCGACGGCAAGATCATCGCGATCGCCTCCGTGGAGGTGATCGGGGCGATCATGTCGATCCTCGATACGGCGATCGTCAACGTCGCCCTCGCGACGCTCGGGCGCGACCTGCACGCCAGCCTGGCGACGATCCAGTGGGTCTCCACCGGCTACCTGGGCTGGCGACGATCGTGTTCGGGCTCTCGGAGACGGCCAGCTACGGCGGCCTGTCCTCGCCCACGGCGTTCCTCCCGATCCTGGGCGGCCTCGCGCTGGTCGCCGCATTCGTCTACCACGCGCAGCATACCTCCGTGCGTCCGCTGCTCGATCTGACGTTGTTCCGCGCGCCCGGCTTCGCAGCGGCCGCCGCCGTGGTGTTCCTGATCGGGGCGGCGCTGCTCGCCGTCGTGCTCCAGGACCAGATCAAGGTGCGCGGCTCAGCTCCCGGGGCCGCGGCCCCCGAGCCGCCGGGCGCAGCGCAAGCCGCCTGAGCGACTTCATCTCCGCGCGCGACGGTAGCTCCGCTCGGCGTGGCGGACCGCCGCTTCGATGCCCTCGCTGGCGACCAGGTGCTGGGAGGCGGCGATGAGCGGCCGCACGGCGGCCAGGCCGAACCGGGCCTCACGGTCCACCGGGGCGATCCGCGCTTCGGAGAACAGCGCCGCGCCGCCGGGTTGCGACTCGACCCAGCTCGCCAGCATCACCCGCACCGTCCCGCGCGCCGACCAGTGGCGGAACTCCTCGGGATCGTCGAGCTCCGGATAGTCGCGGCGCAGGGTCCAGATCCGGCCCACGAGCCCGGAGACCAGGGCGCCGTCGTCGTCGCACAGGACCGAGAACGGGGCGCTGCGGAACAGTGTGTCGAACTCGAGCTCGGGCGTCAGGCCGGGAATCCGCCAGCGCACCAGGCGCCCCAGCGTGCGCGTATCGGACAGGCGCACCTCTCGGGCGGCCCTCCACAGCTCGTCCGGAGCGACTCGGGCCTCGCGGCGGTGGTGGACCCGGACAGCGGGGTCCGGGAGCCAATGGTCGAGATCGGGGCGCACGAGTCGGTTCTACACTCCGTCCGCCATCATCCGCGCGTGCTCAGTCATGCGCTCGCCCCACTGGTGCCGTCGCTCGCCCGTGGGCTCGGCATCCCGCGCCGGCTGGAGGATCACGCAGGCGTGGCGCTCACCTTCGACGACGGCCCGCATCCCCAGGGAACGCCGGCGATGCTTGAGATCCTCGCGCGCGAGGGCGCACGAGCGACGTTCTTCATGATCGGCGAGCAGGTGGAGCGCCGGCCGGAACTGGCGGCCGAGGTGGTCGCCGCCGGTCACGCCGTGGCCCTGCACGGGTACCGGCACCGGCTGCAGCTGCGGCTGTCCCCCGGTGACGTGAGAACCGACCTCCAGCGCGGGGCGGCGGCGATCGAGGACGCGACCGGGATCTCGCCCGCGCTGCAGCGGCCGCCGTTCGGAATCTACAGCGCCGCCGGCCTGGCGTTCGCCCGGGAGCGCTTCCGGCCGCTCCTGTGGTCGCGTTGGGGCAAGGATTGGCGAAAGTTCACCACTCCGGGTCGGATCGCCGCCCGCGCGACCCGCGCTCTTGCTCCGGGCGACGTGATTCTCCTGCACGACGCCGACTTTTACTCCTCCCGCCGCTCGCACGAGCGCACGGCCCTGGCGCTGCCCCTGATCCTGGCAGAGCTGAAACGCTCGGAAACCGCTACCGTCCTGCCTGTCTGACAGGCTTGTCGGTGCGCACGACGCCTCAGACGATGCTCTGCACGCGGGGTTTGGCGCTTGGCCGGCCGGACGGCGCCGCCGGTGCAGGAGCGCACGCCGCCGAAAGACATGACGACCGCTTCCAGACACAGCGTGCCCGAGCGGAGCGCGCCTGACTTCGCGAGGTTCGCGATCGGGTTCGATCAACGTGATCGAACGCGCCTCCATGCGCTGATCGACGAGGTCCTCGACTCCGACCGCTGGTCCGAGGCGGACATGCAGAGCCGCTTCGAGGCGGCGTGGGAAGCCCACAACGGCGTGCCCGCGGTGGCGTGCTCGAGCTGGGCCGGCGGTGCGCTCGCCGCCCTCGACTTCGCCGGGGTCGCGGGGGAGACGGTGCTGTGCCCGTCGAACACCTTCATGGCGACGCCGCTCGCCGCCGTGCGGGCCGGCGCTGACGTGCAGTTCGTCGACTGCAACCGGGACGACCTGTGCATGTCCTTCCGCGACTTCGAGGCCAAGGCCGAGCGCCACAAGCCCAAGGCGGCGCTGCTGGTTCACATCGGCGGCCACATCGCGTTCGAGGTCGAGGCGATCGCCGACTACTGCCGTGAGCACGACATCTTCCTGATTGAGGATTGCGCGCATGCGCACGGTGCGAGCTGGAACGGGCGCCGGCCCGGCACCTACGGCGACGCGGGCGTGTACTCACTGTACGCCACCAAGACGATCTCGACCGGCGAGGGAGGCGTGCTCGTGAGCAGCCGGCCCGAGATGCTCGAGCATGCGCGGCTGTACCGCAACTACAGCAAGCCGAACTTCGAGATCGCCGGGCTCAACTTCCGCATGAGCGAGTTCACGGCCGCGCTCGGCCTGATCCAAATCGAGCGACTGCCCGAGATCGTGGCGTGGAAGAATGACGTCGGCCGCACGCATCTTGACCCGGTCAACCCGGCCCGCCTGGAGCTGCCCGCGGGGATGACCTCGGGCCTCTACAAGTACATCGTGTTCGACTGGCTGGAGAAGTCGACCGGTCGCGTCTATGACGAGCCGTGCCATCGGATCATGGGTCATGACGTCGAGCTGCCGAATACCGACTGGGTGGCGCGAAACCATTCCTGCGTTCCGCTGTACTACCGGCCGAGCGAGGGGGCATGACGATGTCGAGCGATCAGGGTGGATGCGAAGGCATGAGAGTTCTGGTCACCGGCGGATCCGGCTTCATCGGCTCGCACGTGGTCGACAAGCTGCGCCTGCGTGGCTACGAGCCGGTGATCTACGACCTCCGCCCGTCGCCGTGGCACGAGCCCGGGAGCGTGGAGACCGTGCTCGGCTCGATCACCGACCGCGAGGCACTCGAGCGGGCCCTGCAGGGCTGCGACGCCGTGGCCCACCTCGCCGCCGTGGCCGACGTCAACGACGTTCACGCCGAGCCCGAGGACGCCGAGCGGGTCAACGCCCGCGGCACGGTCGCCGTGCTCGAGGCCGCGCGCCGCTCCGGAGTCAAGCGGATCGTCTACGCGAGCACGATCTGGGTGTACTCCGACTGCGCGGGCGAGGAGGTCGACGAGGACACCCTCCTGCCGCCGCCCAGCCACCTCTACACGAGCACCAAGCTCGCCGGCGAGCTGTACTGCAAGGCCTACCAGGAGCTGTACGGGATCGACTACACGATCCTGCGCTTCGGCATTCCCTACGGTCCCCGCGCCCGTGAGGCGGCGGTGATTCCGGCGTTCGTCAACAAGGCGCTCAAGGGCGAGCCGCTCACGTTGGCCGGCGACGGCAGCCAATCGCGGCGTTTCGTCTACGTCGAGGATCTCGCCGACGGCGTCGCCGTCGGGCTCGACGAGGTCGCGCTCAACCGCGTCTACAACCTGGCCAGCGACGAGACCGTCACGATCAAGCAGATCGCCGAGACCGTGAAGGAGATCATCGGCGACGTCGAGATCGTGCACATGCCGGCCCGCCCGGGCGACTTCGGCGGGAAGCTCGTCTCCAGCGAGCGGGCCGAGCGCGAGCTTGGCTGGACGGCCGCGACGCCGTTCTCCGAAGGCGTGCGCCGCTACGTCGACTGGCGCCGCGAGCAGGCGGCGATCGCCGCCGAGCAGGCCGCGCTACCGCCGCTGCCGATCGAGGAGCCCGATGCCGAGGCGCCGCCGCGCAAGGTGCTGCTGATCTCGGCCGACATCGGCGAGGGTCACGACCTGCCCGCCCGCTCGGTTGCCCGCGAGTTCGCCGACGAGGACCCCGACGCCCGCGTCTCGATCGTCAACGGGCTGCCGGCGATGGGGCCGCTGCTGACCAAGGTCCTGCGCGAGAACTCGGCCTTCATGTTCGTGTGGCTGCCGTGGCTGTTCGACTTCCAGTACTCGCTGTTCATGAACTTCGCGCCGACGCGCTGGCTCTCGCAGCGCCTGCTGTACATGTTCGGCCGCCGCGGCCTGATGCGCCTGATCAAGGCGCACGATCCCGATGTGATCGTCTCCACCTATCCCGGCGTGACGGCGATCCTGGGCGAGCTGCGCCGCAAGGGCAAGCTTTCGGTTCCGTGCTTCTCCTCGATCACCGACCTCGCCGGGCTGCGCTTCTGGGCCCATCCGGGGATCGATCTGCATTTCGTGACCCACCCCGAGTCGGTGGAGGAGGTCGAGCACATCGCCGGCCCCGGCAGCGTGCGCTGGGCCAAGCCGCCCACCTCGCCGGCCTTCCTGGTCCCGCGCTCGCGCAAGGACGCCCGCCACGAGTTGGGTCTGCCGGACGACGTTCAGGTGATCGCCGTCTCCGGTGGCGGCTGGGGCGTCGGCAACCTGGTCGAGGCGGTCGAGGTGGCGCTCGAGGTGCCCGACGCGATCGTGCTCGCGCTGTGTGGCCGCAACGACAAGCTGCGGGCTCGCCTGGCCAAGCGATACCCGAACGAGCCGAGGCTCCGCCTGATGGGCTTCACCGACCGGATGGGCGACGTGCTCGCCGCCGGCGACGCGCTCGTGCATTCCTCGGCCGGCCTGACGGTGCTCGAGGCGATCATCCGCGGCTGTCCGGTGGTCTCGTTCGGCTTCGGGGTCGGCCACGTACGGGCCAGCAACGCCGCGTTCGAGCGCTTCGGCCTGGCCCAGGTGGCGCGCAAGCGCGCCGACCTCGGACCGGCGATCGAGCGGGCACTGGCGAGCCACCCCGAACCCGACGGCTCGTTCGCGCTCCGGCCGTCGACCGCGTCGCTCGTGTTCACCGAGGAGCGGCGCGCCACCCCGGTTCCGGCCTGGCGCCTGCGCGCAGCCCGGGCGGCGACGACGATGGTGGCCGCCGGTGCGCTGGCCGCGTGGACGCTTACCACCGGCGCCTCCTACAGCCTGATGTCCCACTTCGCGCACATCCGGCCCACGACCGCGGTGGAGACGAGCCGTCCCGAGGTCGGGGTCCTCGTCGACGCGCCGCCGGGCCAGGAGCCCGCGCTCGCCGGCGCTCTGCTGGCCAGCGGCATGCACGTCTCGTTCACGCTCGACCATGCGCCGACGGCGTCCGAGCTGGGCATCGTGCGCCTCGGCGACCAGGCCGTCCCGCGGCTGCCGACCGGCGGCCTCGTACGGTGGCTCGGGACCCGCGCACAGCTCCACCGCCTGGTCTCCTCGATGGGCTACACCAGGCACTTCCTGTACGCCTCGCGCGGCCCGAGCGTCGGTCAGTGGCTGCTCGCCCACGGTGCCGGAGGACTGCCGGTCGCGGGCGCCGTGCGGCTTGACCGCGGGGAGTCGATCGGCACGCTTCGCGCCGGTCAGGTGGTCGAGATCTCGATCGCCAGCGCCTCACAGCTGGATCCGCTGCTGTCAGAGCTCCGCTCGGCGCTGGAAGCGCAGCATCTCACCGCGGTGCCGGTGGGCAAGCTGATGCATGACGCCGGCTCGTCGGCGTAGCGCCGCTGTACGCGTCAGCAACCTCGGTCGCGCGGGCGCGGGCGACGCGGGCGGATCGCCCCCGCGATCGAGCTCATGACCCAGGCCCGGCCCGGATCCGGGGCCGCCTTCGCGGGCGCCCCCGCTCCGGGGTCGGAACCGCTGGTGCTCGAGCCGCCGCGCTCCTAGACGCTCTCGAGGGCGTCCGCCGCCGCCTCGGCGGCGGTCAGCTGCTCTTCCACGAGCGTGAGCCCGGCGTCCCAGAAGCCGGGGTCGGCGAGGTCGATGCCGACGATCGCGGCCAGGTCCTCAGGGCTGCGCGAGCCGCCGGCCGCGAGCAGCTCGAGGTACCGCGGGACGAACGTCTCCCCCTCCTCGACGTAACGCCGGTAGACCGACAGGGCCATTAGCTGGCCGTAGGCGTAGGCGTACACGTACCCGGGCGTGTTGATGAAGTGGGGCACGTAGGACCACCACATCCGGTAGCCGTCGGTCACCTCGACCGCGTCTCCGAGCAGCTCGACCTGCGTCTCGGTCCACAGCTCGTTGATCCGGTCCAGCGACAGCTCGCCCTCGGCTCGCCGGCGCGTGTGGACCAGGTGCTCGAAGCGGTTCATCGCCATCTGGCGGAACACGGTGGCCACAGCGCCGTCGAGGCGCTCGGTCAGCAGGCTGAGTCGTGAGCGAGGGCTGTCGGCGTCCTTCAGCATGCGCCCGAACACGAGCGCCTCGCCGAACACCGACGCCGTCTCGGCCAGCGTCAACGGCGTCGACTGGTGAAAGACGCCCTGCGGCTGGGCCAGCGCCGCATGCAGGCCGTGGCCGAGCTCATGCGCCATCGTCAGCACGTCGCGCCGGGTGGCGGTGAAGTTGAGCAGCACGTACGGATGAACGCTCGGCACGGTGTAGGAGCAGAACGCCCCGCCCCGCTTACCGGGTCGTACGGGCGCGTCGATCCAGTGCTCGTCGAAGAAGCGGCGGGTGATCCGTCCCGCCTGGGGCGAGAACGAGTCGTAGGTGTCGAGCACGAGCTCGCGGGCCTCGGTGAAGCTGAAGCTGACGTCCTCGGGCAGGATCGGCGCGGCGCGGTCGTAGTCGGCCAGCTTCGGGACGCCGAGCAGCTTGGCCTTGAGCGCGTACCAGCGCTGGGGGATGTCGTAGCGACCGCGCACCGCCCCGATCAGCGCCATGACCGATTCGTCGGAGGCCTCGTTGGACAGGTTCCGGCTGGCCAGCCAGTGCGGATAGGTGCGCAGCCGGTCGTCGACCGCCTTGTCGTGAACGAGCGTGTTGTAGATGAAACCGCGTGTCCGCAGACCGGGCTCGAGCGCCGTCGTGACCGCCTCGGCAGCGCGGCGGCGGACCTCGCGCTCCGGGGACTGCAGGCGGCTCAGCGCCACGTCGAGCGAGACGTCGTCGCCTTCGCCGAGCTCCACCGCGAGCGCCGCCGTGAGCTCGCCGAACAGCCGGCCCCACGCGCTGCGGCTGGAGATCGCCTTCTCGGCCAGCACCTTCTCCTCGGGCTCGGAGAGCAGGTGGGGCCGGTAGCGCCGTACGCTGCGCAGATAGTGGCGGCAGAAGTCGAGCCCGTCGTGCGCGAGCAGCTCGTCCGCTCGCTCGTCCTCGAGTGCGGCCCACTCGAGCTCGAAGAACAGCAGCATCGTCTCAATCGCCGTCGCGCGCTCCTGCACGAGCTGCAGCAGGGCGCCGCGGGCGGGATCGGCGGTGTCGGTGGCGAAGCGCAGCGAGGCGTAGGAGCCGGCCTTGCCGACGAGCTCGTGAATCTCCGCCAGTTCGTGCATGGCCGAGCCGAGAGCGCCGGCATCGAGCTCGCCGATCGTGCCGGCGTACGCGCGGGCGAACTCATCCGAGCGGCGGGTGGCTTCCTCGAGCTCGCGCTCGACGCCCGCATCTCCATCGCCGTCGACCAGCGGGCTCAGGTCCCACTCGGTCCCGAGCAGCTCGGGATCCTGCAGATGCTCGCTCGTGATGCTCACGTCCCCCGCAGAGTAGCCGCCACGCCGGAACCGACGCGTGCCGACGGGCGTCGCCGTGACCCTGGGCTCCGGGCCGCCGCCTACGCTTCGGTTCATGAGCATGGGCGAGCAGTCCAGCGCACGCGGTCTGACGCTCGACGAGGAGCTGCTCCTCTGGCTCGGCGACGAGCCACCGGAGGTGCGACTCGCCGACGCCGGCCGCGTCAGGGAGATCGCGGCCGAGTTCGCACGTGGCTTCTCCGCGCTGGCCGGGCTGCCGCGCGCGGTGACCGTGGTCGGATCCGCGCGGACGCCGCCCGACCATCCTGACTATGCGCTCGTGCGCGCCGTCGCCGGCGCGCTGGGCCGGGCGGGCTACGCGATCATCACCGGCGGTGGCCCCGGCCTGATGGAGGCGGCCAATCGGGGCGCGCGTGACGCAGCGGCGCTGTCGGTGGGTTGCAACATCGAGCTGCCGCACGAGCAGCGGTCCAACGACTACGTCGACATCGGGCTGCGCTTCCGGCACTTCTTCGCGCGCAAGGTGATGTTCGTTCGCTACGCGTGCGCCTTCGTGATCGGCCCGGGCGGCTTCGGCACGCTCGACGAGTTGTTCGAGGCGCTGACCTTGATCCAGACCGCGACCATCCGCCACTTCCCGGTGATCCTGCTCGGCGACGGGGAATGGGAGGGCTTGCTGGAGTGGCTGCGCGTGCGGGCCCTGTCGGCGCTGCGCGTCGACGCCGCCGACCTCGACCTGCTGCACGTCGCGAGGGAGCCCGCGGAGGTGTGCGCGCTGGTCGACTCGGCCTACCTGCGGCAGGCCGAGCTTCGCGCCGCTCAGCGGCAGCCGGCGGGACTCAGCGGTCCCGACAGCCGGTAGACGGAAATCGGTCGTCCCAGGGCCCGGTGGCTGAACACGAGGCGCGCGGCGGGGTCGGCCGCGGTCCAGGCCGCTTCGGGTGAGGGCAGCAGAGTCCGCGGGTGCCAGGGGTCGCGGCCCGGCGTCGTGACCACGTAGCGGTAGGCGCCGTCGTCGATCAGCCGCCGCCACTGCGCGCACGAGGTCACGGGCGTGAACGAGCCGTGCGGCCCGCGGCGCCCGATGTACTGCACCCGGTTGGACGCGTCGAGGCCGAACAGCGGATAGGAGAAGAAGCCCCCGAATGTCCCGGCGAGCGCGACGGGCTGATCGTGCACGGAGCGGAACCAGGCCCACAGCATCGACAGCGACGAGACCCCGGGTTGGTAGGTGTAGCGCCCGCGGAGGTAGTGGCGCTGCCCGCTGTAGCCCGCCGCGGCGGCGGTTCCGGCGAGCAGGATCAGCCCGGCGATGAGCACCGCGCGCGCTCCCGAGCGAATCCCGGGCCCAGTGCCCGGTCGCGACCGGCCCAGACGCCGCCACGGAACGAGCGCCGTGGCGCCCACCACCAGGCCCACGACGACGGCGCCGGCGATGTGGGCCCCCGGCCACAGTCGCGCCTGCGCCACCGTCGCCACCAGCGCGGCCACGAGGAAGAGCAGGGTGCCCAGCCGGCGCCGAGGACCGTCGAGCGCCGGGGCAAGCGGAAGCGTGACCAGCGAGAGCGTCAGCGCCGGCGCGGCATAGCGGAGATTGAACGCGAAGCCCGACGGGGCGCCGGCCGGACCGGCGGCGCTCTCGGGCGTGACCAGGTAGCCGACGATCGCGGCGAGGGCGACGAGTCCGAGCATGCGGACCGTCCGGTCCGAGCCGAGCACGCACACGAGCGGTCCGATCACGGCCGCGGCCAGGATCAGCGGCCACCACGGTCCGAGGCCGTCGGCCAGGCCGGGTTGGAAATAGCGCGTCCAGATGTGCGTGTCGGTCAGATAGTGAGCGACCGAGAACGCGGTGTGCTGCTGGAGCGGCGGGTCCGGCGTCGGCAGCACGCCGAGGCTCAGCCAGGGCAGCGGGTTGCCCACGGCGATCAGATTGCGCACGTACCAGTAGCCGCCGCCGACCGCGAGGCCGGCGATCCACACCGCCGCCGTCCGGCGCCGCGGCGTCTTCAGCACGACGACGCCGACGGTGAGCGCCAGGACCGGCGCCAGCAAGCTCAGCTTGACCGCGATCGCGAGCCCCGCCGAGAGCGCCGCGAGCGCCAGTGCCCCGCGCTCGTCGTCCCCGCGGAGGTTGACAACCACGGCGATCGCAGCCAGCAGGAAAAACACCCCGGCGACATCGTTGGCGGCGCTGCCGGCCTGCGAGAAGCGCATCATCGGCGTGGCCATGGCGAGCGCCGCGCCGCACGTGGTGAGCGCCCCGAGCCCTCGCGGGCGACCGATGCACCATGCTGCGAGCATCACCAGTCCGAGCCAGAACAGGTTGAGCGCCGGCGACAGCGTGTCGCGACCCAGCAGCACGATCCCGAGGCCGTGGACGAGCTCGGCGCCGGCGGGGTAGAACGCGGTCAGGTACTCGACATCGGTAAAGCGCAGGGTGGCGATGTGGCCGGTCTGCGCGAACGATGCCGCCCACGGCAGGTGGTACCAGAGCGAGTCGAAGGCGCGGATGCCGATGTCGTAGGAGCTGAAGGTCGGGACAGCCCATTCGGCCATCACGATCGCCGTCACGGCGGCGGCGATCGCGATCTGAACGCGCGGGGGGCCGGCGCGGGCATCCGCCGCCGCTGCGTCGCGGATCCCCCGCGTCGCCCATACCGTCACCGCGGCGCTGGCCACGCTGGCGAGGACGATCGGGACGAGCCGGAAGAGACCGACCGTGCCGAGCAGCTCGAGGATCGCCGTCATCACCGCGAGTCCGAGCACGATCTCGCTCAGGCGCGCCGAGGCTCCGTCCCAGGCGGGGAGAAGCCGTCGCCGCAGGGCGAGTGCCGTCGTGGCCACGCCCCCGATCGTGATCGCCAGGGAGAGAATGCCGATGACGTAGCGGGCGGCGCTCACGCGCGGCTCGCGACCCGGCAGCCGGGCTGCCTGGGGCTGGGCCTCAGGCAGCCGGGCTGCCTGGGGCTGGGCCTCGAGAGCTCGGCTACGCTTGCGCTGCACCCCATGACCGGCGGAACTGTAAGAGACTCTCGGCCGTGTCGACGTGCGGCAGTGAGAGGGATCGCCCTGTTGCTCGTGCTCGGGACGGTGCTCGCGGGCTGTGGTGGGCACGGGGCCACGCGCAGTCCGCAGGCCAGCGCGCTGCCGCTCGTCACCGGCAGCAGGGTCGTCACCCGGGTCCGGCAATGCGACTCGGGCGCGAATGCCTACTGCGCGGTCGAGATGGTCGTGACCGCGCCCGGGCTCAGCACCTCGGGCGAGCTCGTCAGGCTCGAGCGCCAGACGCTGTACGCGCAGGGCTGGACGTGGGCGCACGCCGACACCGGCGATGAGCTCGCGGCCGATTCACCGGGTCAGAAGATCCACCTCAGCTACTCCACCGCCTACGGCGACCTGAAGGGCCTCGACCTCGGCTGGATCCACCGCTCCGGAGTGATCGAGCTGGCCCTCTCGCGGGCTATGTTCGCTCGTGTCCCGACGATGTCGCTGATGATGGAGCTGGGTCCCAACTAGCGGCGGTCTCGGCTTGGGCGCGGGTCGGCGCGGGGGTGAGCTCGAGGCGACGCCCGCGCCCGACGGCGACCGCGCTGCGCCCGGCCAGGAGCTCGCGCAGGTCGACGCCCACCAGCTCGCGGCGCCAGCCGCCGAGCGTGCGGACCGGTGGCTCGGGGTCGCCGCGCCGCGCCGCGGCGACGATCAGATCGAGCTCCGAGCGCGAGGCGATCAGCTCGTACGCGAGTCCGGCGTCCATCGCGCGCGCGCGCAGGAGGGCCTCGGCCAGCGCGATCAGCGGGGCGTCGGCGGGATCGGAGACGCCGCGCCGCTCGTCCCGGGGCATCGGCGGACCCTCGAGGCCGCGGACGATCGCGGCGATGATCGCCTCGCCGCGGCGCTTGATGCCCGACGGATGCACGCCGCGGATGTTCTCGAGGCCCTGATTGTTCGACGGCCGCCGCTTGGCGATCTCGACCAGGGCCGGATCAGCGAGGACGGAGCTGACCGGGCGGTCCTCGCTCGAGGCCGTGCGCTCACGCCAGGCCGCGAGCTCCTTGGCCACCGCCCGCGAGCGTGAATCGAGCTGACCGACGCGGGGCAGGCGCTCCCAGGCCGTCTCCGGATCGCGCTCATCGGTCGCGGCCTCCAGCCGGCGGCACTCCTCGCGGGCCCACTCCAGCCGGCCGCTCTCCAGCAGCCGCCGCTGGATCTCGTCCGAGAGCTCGAGCAGATGGGCGACGTCCTCGGCCGCGTAGCTGAGCTGCTCGGCGGTGAGCGGCCGCACGTCCCAGCGCGTGTAGCTGGCGGTCTTCCCAACCCGGCGGCCGAGCATCGAGCCGAGCAGGTTCCCGTACCCGGACTGGGCACTGGCGCCGGCGAACCCGGCGGCGATCTGCGTATCGAAGATGTTCGTCAGCTCGGTCTTCCAGGCCCGGCGCAGGATCGCCACATCCTGGCGACCGGCGTGGAGCACGATCTCGATGGCGGGATCGGCGAGCAGGGCGGCGAGCGGCTCGACCTCGACGTCGCCGCGGACCGAGTCGATCAGGATGATCCGGGGGCCGGTCTGCGCGCTCGGGACATCGACCGCGACCTGCACCAGGCACAGGAGGGCGCGGTAGCGGCCCTCGGACATGAACTCGGTGTCGATTCCGAGTCGTCCGGCGGCACGGGCGACCGCCGCCACCTCCGCCACGTCGGCCGACGATGCCAGCGCCGGCGGCATCGCGTCATCCACGATCCGACCTGACCCTGCGCCTGTCCACAGCCATAGTTCCCCCGTCGTGCCAACAGCCCTCGGTCCGCGGCGAATCCTATTGGACTTCGTGACAAATGTCGCCAGTTTGTACACCGAGCAACAATCCACCGCGTCCCGGACTTCAGCTATACCGACCCCGCTGGTAGGATTTAGAACGTGATCTTCTCCTCGAAAGCCGAGTACGGAGTCCGGCTGATGGTCGAGCTCGGACGTCAGTCACCCGAGCACCCCACCAGCCTGAAGGCGATCGCCGAGGCCGAAGGGCTGCCGCTCGCCTACCTCGAGCAGGTCGTGGCCAGGCTGCGCAAGGCCGGCCTGGTGATGAGCGCTCGCGGGGCCCACGGCGGCTACTGGCTGTCGCGCCCGGCGGAGGCGATCGCGATGGACGAAGTGGTGCAGGCGCTCGAAGGCTCGATCGCCCCGATGGAGTGCTTCGTCAACGACCACACCGAGCGGGTGCTGTGCTCGCATGAGCCCGATGCCGGGCGCGGCTGTGCCACGAAGCTGCTCTGGACGCGCGTTCAGGGCGGCATCATCCGCTCGCTGCAGACCACGACGCTGGCCGAGCTGGTCGAGTTCTCGCGGCGCGGCGATCGCGCCCCCACGGCCGCCTGACCGTCACGGGCGGCCGGCCCCCACAACCAACCGAAAGCTGAGATGGCAGAGCTAGAGATCCGAAACCTCCACGTCCGAGCAGGCGAGAAAGAGATCCTGCGCGGCCTCGACCTGACCGTGGGCAGCGGCCAGATCCACGCGCTGATGGGACCCAATGGGTCGGGCAAGTCGACGCTCGCCAACGTGATCATGGGTCACCCCAACCTCGAGGTGACCGAAGGGCAGATCGTGCTCGACGGCCGGGACATCACCGAGGCGGATCCCGACGAGCGCTCCCGGCTGGGCCTGTTTCTCGCCTTCCAGTACCCGATCTCCGTTCCCGGCGTGACGGTTACCAAGTACCTGCGCACGGTCCTCAACGCCCACCGCGAGTCGCGCGGGGAGGAGCCGATTCCGCTGAAGGAGTTCCGCCAGACCGTCGAGGCGGCGATGAAGCTCACCGACGTCCCGCGGGACTTCTCCAGCCGCTACCTCAACGAAGGCTTCTCCGGCGGCGAGAAGAAGCGGATGGAGATCCTCCAGCTCGCCCTCCAGCAACCCAAGCTGGCTATCCTCGACGAGACCGACTCCGGGCTCGACATCGACGCCCTGCGGGTTGTCGCCAACGGTGTCAACGCGGTGGCCGGTCCCGACATGGGGGTGTTGATCATCACCCACTACCAGCGCATCCTGCACCTCGTGCAGCCCAGCCACGTGCATGTCATGTACAAGGGCCGCATCGTCAAGGAGGGCGGCACCGAGCTGGTCGAGCAGCTCGAGCGCGTCGGCTACGGCTGGATCCGCGACGAGTTCGACGAGGAAGCAGCGCCGGAGGCGGCATGACTGCGACGCAGGCCACATCGTCGCTGGCCGAGCTGGCCGCCGAGTTCCCGGTCCTGGAGCGGGAGTTCGCCGGCCGGCCCGTCGTCTACCTCGACTCGGCCGCGACCTCGCAGACTCCGCAGCCGGTGATCGACGCGATGACCCGCTACTACACGGAGTCACGGGCGAGCGTCCATCGCGGCGTGTATCCGCTCGCCGTCGAGGCGACCGACCTGTTCGAGGGGGCTCGGCAGCGGATAGCGGACTGGCTCGGCTCGATGCCCGAGGAGACGATCTTCACCGCCAACGCGACCGCGGCGATCAACCTCGTCGCCTACTCGTGGGGCCGTCCGAACGTCGGCCCCGGGGACCTCGTCGTGGTGACCGAGATGGAGCATCACGCCAACGTGGTGCCATGGCAGCAGCTGTGTCTGGAGCGCGAGGCGGAGCTGGCCTACGTTCCGGTCACCGACGAGGGCGAGCTCGATCTCGGCGCGCTGGACGCGCTGCTCGAGCGTGGTCCGAAGCTGGTGTGCGTCGCGCACATCTCGAACGTGCTCGGGACGATCAACCCCGTCATCGAGATCGCCCGCCGCGTGCATGCCGCCGGCGCACTGCTGCTCGTCGACGGCGCCCAGGCCGTCCCGCAAGTCCCGGTTCGGCTACGCGAGATCGACGCCGACTTCTACGCCTGGACCGGCCACAAGGCCTACGGCCCGACTGGGATCGGGGTCCTGCACGCCCGGCGCGAGCTGCTCGAGCAGATGCCGCCGTTCATCAGCGGCGGCCACATGATCCGGACCGTCGGCGTGACGGAGTCGACCTGGACCGACCTGCCGTGGAAGTTCGAGGCCGGCACCTCCCAGATCGCCGAGGCGATCGGGCTCGGGGCCGCCGTCGACTGGATGCGGGCGATCGGGAGTGAGCGGATCCGCGCCCACGAGGAGGCCCTCGTGAGCGAGACGCTGCGCCGGCTGGCGGGCGTGCCAGGGCTCGCGCTTCAGGGTCCCGCGCGGGCCGGTGAGCGCGGCGCGCTCGTGTCCTTCACGCTCGAGGGCGCCCACCCGCACGACATCGGCGAGATCCTCGGCCGGGACGGCGTGTGCGTGCGTGCCGGGCATCACTGCGCGCAGCCGCTGATGCGGCGGCTGGGGACCTCGGCCACGACGCGGGCCTCCTTTGCCGTGCACAACTCGCTCTCGGACGTCGACCGGTTGCTCGAAGGTTTGGACGACGTGCGACGAGTACTCCAGCTGTAGCGCGGCGCCCACGGCGATCGCTACTGTCACTTCAGATGGACGAGCTCTACCGCGAATACATCCTCGAGCACTACAAGCGCCCCCACAACTGGGGCGAGCTCGACCATGTCGATCTCCAGTTCCATGACCTCAACCCGCTCTGCGGCGACGAGCTGATGGTGCAGCTCGCGATCGACGACGAGGGGCAGATCGAGGACATCCGCTTCTCCGGCCACGGCTGTGCGATCTCGCAGGCCGCCGCCTCGATGGCCTCCGACGAGGTCAAGGGGATGAAGGTCGACGACCTGCTGAAGCTCGACCGCTCGTTCATCCTCGACCTGCTCGGGATCGACATCTCGGCCACGCGGATGAAGTGCGCGCTGCTGTCGCTGAAGGTGCTCAAGGGCGCCACGCTCGGCCAGAGCGTCGGCTGGGAGGCCGAGACGCCCGAGGCCAACGGCAACCCGGGCGCGACTTAACGAGCGAGCCGGGTTCAGGCCGCGAGGTGGGCCTAGTCGACGCCGGAGGAGCGCAGCAGCCAGCGTCTCGGCGTCGCTGACGAACTCGGCGACCGTGCGCTTGCCCATGCCGCGCTAGCGCTAGGCTAGCTCCCGCGGGCGCTCCCGGCGGGAGTTGTATGATGGTCGGAGTAAATCCGATCAATCCGCTAGGACATACGGTACGTGCCGCAGATCATCGAAGTCTGTCCCCTGAGTGAGCTCCCGCCGGGCGAGATGCGCCTGGTCGAATGGGACGAGCTCGAAATCGGCGTGTTCAACTGCGCCGGGACCGTGTACGCGATCGAGGATCGCTGCTCGCACGATGACGGTCCGCTCGTCGAGGGCGGGCTCGACCAGGAGAATTGCACCGTCGAGTGCCCCCGTCACGGGTCGCGGTTCGATCTGCGCACCGGCAAGCCGTTGACGCTGCCGGCCTACGTACCTGTGGACACGTTCCCGGTCATCATCGAGGACCAGACGATCAAGCTGGAGGTGGAGTAGTGGCTGTCCCAGAGACGCGCGCGCTCACGGAGAACGAGCAGCTCGCAGGCATCAATGCCGACTACACGGAGCGCTACGGCTTCCACGATGCCGAGAACTACCTGTACAAGGCACCGAAGGGCCTCAACCGCGAGATCGTCGAGAAGATCTCCGAGTTCAAGTCCGAGCCGCAGTGGATGCGCGCGTTCCGCCTCAAGGCACTCGACCACTTCCTGTCGCGGCCCCAGCCGACCTGGGGCTCGCCGATGATGGCCGAGGTCGACTACGACGACATCCACTACTTCGTGCGCGCGTCCGAGCGTGCCGAGCGCTCCTGGGACGACGTGCCCGAGGATGTCAAGAAGACCTTCGACCGGCTCGGCATTCCCGAGGCGGAGCGCAAGTTCCTGTCCGGCGTCGGCGCCCAGTACGAGTCCGAGGTCGTCTACCACCAGGTGCACAAGGATCTCGAGGCCCAGGGCGTGATCTTCACCGACATGGACACCGCGCTGCGCGAGCACGAGGACCTCGTCCGCGAGTACTTCGCGACGATCATCCCCGCCAACGACAACAAGCTCGCGGCGCTCAACTCGGCCGTGTGGTCCGGCGGGTCGTTTGTCTACGTGCCGCCCGGCGTGACCGTCGAGATGCCGCTGCAGGCGTACTTCCGGATCAACACAGAGTCGATGGGGCAGTTTGAGCGGACCCTGATCATCGCCGACGAGGGCTCGCACGTGCACTACGTCGAGGGCTGCACCGCGCCGACCTACAGCAAGTCCTCGCTGCACTCGGCCGTGGTCGAGCTGATCGCCAAGCCCGGCGCCCGGATTCGCTACACGACGGTGCAGAACTGGTCCACGAACGTGTTCAACCTCGTGACCAAGCGCGCCGTCGCCCACGAGGACGCCACGGTCGAGTGGGTGGACTGCAACCTCGGCTCCAAGCTGACGATGAAGTTCCCCAGCGTGTACCTGATGGGCGAGCGCGCCCACGGCGAGATCCTCTCGATCGCCTTCGCCGGCAAGGGTCAGCACCAGGACGCCGGCGGCAAGATCATCCACGCCGCCCCCAACACGACCTCCAACATCTTCGCCAAGTCGATCTCCAAGGACGGCGGACGCGGGTCCTACCGGGGCCTGCTCGAGGTGGCCAAGGGCGCCCACGGCTCCAAGTCCAAGGTCGTGTGCGACGCGCTGCTGCTCGACGACCACTCGCGTTCGGACACCTATCCGACGATCCGGATCGGCGACGATGACGTCAACGTCGGTCACGAGGCGACCGTCTCGCGGGTCGGCGAGGACCAGCTCTTCTACCTGATGTCACACGGCATCCCGGAGGAGGAGGCGTCGAAGCTGATCGTCAACGGCTTCATCGAGCCGATCACCAAGGAGCTCCCGATGGAGTATGCGGTCGAGATGAACCGCCTGATCGAGCTGCAGATGGAGGGCTCGATTGGTTGACACCGCTCAGGCGGAGCCCGGGTTCCTGGCGGCGCGCCGCGAGCGCGCCGCCCGTCTGAGCGCGACCCTCGAACTGCCGCAATTCAAGGGCAACGCCGGCTGGGAGTTCACCGACATCTCGGGGCTCGACCTGGACGCCTTCTCGCCCGCCCCGGACGCCGAGGCGGCCGGGACGGCCGACCCCGCGCCGATGTTCCGCCCCGAGGGCGCGGCCGAGCTGCGCCAGGTGGACGCCGGCGCCGCCACGCTCACCGGCGAGCTGCCCGCCGGCGTGATCGTCACCTCGCTGGAGCAGGCGGCCCGCGATCACGCGGAGCTCGTCGAGCGCCACCTCGGCACGGTGATCACCGGCGAGGACGTGTTCGTCGCGCGCAACGAGGCCGCATTCCGGGGAGGAGTGTTCGTCTACGTGCCGCGCGGCGTCGCGCTCGAGCAGCCGATCCTGCTCACCGCGATCCAGAGCGCCGGCGGCAACGAGCTCAACCGGCGCACGCTGATCGTGATCGACGAGGGCGCCCAGGCCGAGGTCTGGGAGCAGTACCTGTCGGCCTCGCCCGACGGCGAGGGCCTGTTCAACACCGTCGTCGAGCTCGTCGTCTCCCAGAACGCCCGGCTCCGCTTCGTCTGCGGCCAGGATCTGTCGGAGAAGAGCTGGATCTTCGGCACTCAGCGGGCCGAGATCGCCCGCGACGGCCGGCTCGACTGGGTCGCGCTCGGCTTCGGCTCCGCCCGCGGCCGGGTGCGGATGGACACCCGGCTCGGCGGGGAGGGCGCCGACGCCCGCGTCACCGGCGCCTACGCCGGCCACGCGCGCCAGCACATCGATTTCGACACCACCCAGGAGCACGCGGCGCCGAACACGACCTCGGACCTCGCCTTCCGCGGGGTCCTGCAGGGACGCTCGAGCGCCGTCTGGCGAGGCAACATCATCGTCGATCCCGGAGCGCAGAAGACCGACGCGTTCCAGGAGTCGCGCAATCTCCTGCTCTCCAAGCGCGCCCACGCGGATGCCATCCCCGGCCTCGAGATCCAGGCCGACGACGTCCGCTGCACGCACGCCGCGGCGATCGCCCAGGTCGACCCCGAGCAGCTCTTCTACCTGCGCTCCCACGGCCTCGGCGAGGAGGCCGCGAAGCGGCTCGTGATCGAGGGCTTCCTCGCCGCGCTCGTCGAGCGCTTCGAGGAGGGCCCGGTGCGCGAGCTTCTCGGCCGCGCGCTCGAGCGTCGGCTGAACCTGGTTCTGGGCGTCGAGTAGGGAGGGGCGGCTGGGCACCGTCGCGCCGGCGATGGGCGGCTCCAACGAGAGCCTGTTCCTGATCGGCGCGCTTCTGGCGGCCCAGGCACGGCCGCTTGTCGCTGCGTCGAGACCCGCGAGGCTGAGCGCACCGCTGCCCGCGAGGGCTGAGCGCGCCGCGTCTCGGTTTACGATTGAGCCCATGGCACGGGCCACGCCGCCGCTGGTCGCACTTGGTTACGGCAAGTTCGTGCGCGCGGACCGGATCTACGCGCTCGTGCCGCTGGAGGCGCCGGCGCGCGGCGACGGGCGCCGCACGCTCGTCCACGTCGAGGGCATCGACGAGCCGCTCGTGGCCTCGCGCTCCGAAGGGGCGATCGCCGAGGACCTGGCCGCCGCCCTGGGCCAGGATTCGCCGCGGGGACGGCGGTCGGGGGCCGGGCTGGACGAACAGGAAGCCCTGTTCTAATAGGGTGGCGCGCATGAACATCTCTGATCGCCAGCGCGCCGCGCTCGAAGACATCTGCGACACGTTCTGCCCCTCCGGCGACGGGCTCCCCAGCGCTCGCGAGCTGGGTGTCGCGGATGCCGTGATCGACGCCGTGGGCCAGAACCCGCGCGTGTCCGAGCGCCGCCAGCTCCAGGCGCTGCTCGGGTTGTGGGACACCCCCGTCGTCGGCGCGCTCGGCGGCGCCGGATTCAAGCGCTTCAGCGATCTGCCGCCCGAGCAGCGCGAACGGGTGCTGCTGTCATGGGGCGAGTCGCGCCTGCCGCAGCAGCGGGCCGTGTTCCAGGCTCTGCGCAAGGGCGCGCTGCTCTTCTACTACATGCTGCCCGGGCCCCACAACACCCGCAATCCGGTCTGGGATGCGATCGGCTACGACGGCCCGCTGGGCAGGCTCGACGGCGCCGCGCCCAAGACGCTGCGGCCGACCATCATCGATCGTGACACGACGCTCGAGTGCGATGTCGTGATCGTCGGCTCTGGTGCCGGCGGCGGGACCGCGGCAGCGGTGCTCGCGGCGGCCGGCCGCGACGTCATCGTGATCGAGTCCGGGGACTACTACGACGATCAGGACTTCGACGGCAGCGAGGTCGGTGCGCTGACGCGCTACTACATGGGCGCCCCCGCGGCGACCGTTGACCAGAGCGTCACGCTGATCGCCGGCTCCTGCCTCGGCGGCGGCACGGTGGTCAACTACTCGACCTCGTTCCGCACCCCGGACGATATCCGGGCGCAATGGGCCTCGCACGGCGTGCCGGCGTTCACCTCCGAGGACTACACGGCGAGCCTGGATGCCGTCTGCGAGCGGCTCGGCGTCAACCAGGAGCACAACGAGCCCTCGACCCGGGACCGGAAGCTGCAGGAGGGCTGCGTCAAGCTCGGCTGGCACGTCGACGCGATGCCCCGCGGCGTGCGCCAGTGCGCTCAGGGCAAGGAGTGCGGGTATTGCGGGCTCGGCTGCCGCGTCGGGGGCAAGCAGTCGGTGGTCAAGACGTGGCTCGCCGATGCCAATGCGCTCGGAACGCGCATGATCGTGCGCACGAAGATCAAGCGCGTGCTCGTCGAGGGGGGCGCGGCGCGCGGGGTGGAGGGCCAGACCGTCGAGGGCCACAGCCTCACGGTCCGCTCGCGCGCGGTGATCGCCGCCTGCGGCGCACTGCACACGCCGGCGCTGCTGCGCCGCTCGGGCCTCTCGAACGCGAACATCGGCAAGCACCTCAAGCTGCACCCGGCCGGGGTCGTGTTCGGCGTCTTCGACGAGGAGCTGAAGCCCTGGGAGGGGACGATGCAGGCGCTCTACTCAGACCAGTTCCGGGACCTGCACGACGGCTACGGGCTCAAGTACGAGACCGCGCCGATGCACCCCCACCTGTTCATCCCATTCAGTCCGTGGCGCGGATCGGGCCACCATCTCGACCTCATGCAGGCGATCTCCTCGAGCGTCCCGATGGGCCTGCTGCTGCGCGACCGTGACGGTGGCGAGGTCCGCGTGGGGCGCGACGGCGAGCCGATCGTCAACTACAAGCTGTCGGACTTCGATGCCGGGCACATGCGCACCGGCATCGACGGCGCGGCGCAGATCTTCGAGGCCGCGGGTGCCAAGCGGATCTACTCCTCACACGCCAAATGGGTCGGCTATGACCCCGGGACCTCGGGCGATCGCGCCCAGTTCATGCGCGACGCCGACGCCGCCGGCTACGGCGCGGGTCAGTTCAGCCTCGGCTCGTTCCACATCATGGGCTCGGCTCGCATGGGCGGCTCGGCCGAGATGTCGGCCTGTGATCCGACCGGACAGACCTGGGATGTCCGCGACCTGTACGTGTGTGACGGCTCGGCGTTCCCGACCGCCTCGGGCGTGAACCCCCAGATCTCGATTCAGTCGATCGCCCACTTGAGTGCCCGCGGGCTCGCCGCCCGTCTGGCCGGCTGAGCGCAGAACGCCTCAGCGCGGCCGAAGGCCGGCCCGTCCGGTGGCGGGCGCGCGCTTGCGTCGCCGCGGGGCGCTGCCGCTATGGTGGGCGTGGTGACGGTGCCGAGCTCGAGGCACACGGCGTATCCGCCCTACGGACCAGGGCGCCGGCGCCGCAGGCGGGGCCCGGGGCGACGCAGACGCGGACGCCTGCTCGTGCCCATGGCGCTGCTCGTCCTGGCGGCGCTGGCCGCGCTCGCGGTCGCCGCATGGCCGAGCGGTCCCCGCGCGAGTCCGGAGGCCCATGCCTCCCGCGCGGCCGGCGCCGGC
>Ga0208478_1000111_pt1 | contig 31901 bp, 34 predicted proteins | sample NGESurdeep072012_5_FD_184462 | JGI IMG/M metagenome (GOLD analysis project Ga0208478, IMG submission 184462) | Arctic peat soil microbial communities from Barrow, Alaska - NGEE Surface sample 415-2 deep-072012 (SPAdes) | ecosystem: Environmental > Terrestrial > Soil > Wetlands > Peat ...
GACGCGTCGAGCGGCAGCGCGTCGAGATCCTCAAGCTGCTGGCGTGTCAGCTCTCTTCGGGTTCCAAGCGAGGTACCGGTCAAGCGCGTCAACCTACCGGCAGCCGAAACCGCAGAGTCCCACGGGCCCCGCCCTCGCGAGCCCGCACGTGGTTCTTGTGCAGAGCGCTCTCGCGCTCGCGCCCCGGAAGACCTGCTTTCACCCTGCGGCGAGTCTCGGCTGTCATCGCGGAGCAGACCCCCTTCGCGCGGAAAGCGAGCAAACCGCGAGCGAGCGCTTTCGTCATCAGGGACACCGCAGATCCGCACGATCGCATCGGCGACCAAAGCGCCATCGTGCTCCCGAGGTGCGCTGCTCGTCAAGCTGCGCCGATCTTCCTTTCGGCCCAAGCGATTGCGATGTCCCGGGCGGCCCCGAGAAGCCCATCCCGCACCGCGATCAGCTTCGACCGCTTATCGCTATCGCTGGTGCGTTCGATCTCAGTATCCAGCGCCGCCGTCAGTTCATCGAGCACATCCTGAGCGGCGCTGATAGGCCAGCCAGCAAACATCCGGAGCGCAGGAATCCCGGGCCGGACCATTCGAGGCCCGTCGGCACTTTCCCACGTCACATCGAGATAGCCGGCTCGGGCGAGCTCGAACAGCAAAGCCCGGGTGGCTCGGCCGTGGTCAGGGTCCTCAAGCTGCGGCAGCATGTCGACGCCCATGTCCGGAGCGCCGGCACCGCTGTACGCCTCGAAGATCTGCTTCAGCAGCGGACGCGCAACTGTCCAATCGAGGTTCACGGGGACCGGGACGCGGCTTATCTCCGCGACCCGCCTTCGCCAGGCGCGCTGGCCCTCGGCGCGCAGCGCGAAATGCCTGACCTTTCCGTCGGCGTGAGTCACCCGCACCCAGCCGAACTCAGCCATGTTGTCCACCTGAACGTCGGTCGGGACTGGCGCGTCATCGGCCACGCCTGAGACGCCGACGAATGCCGGGTCGTTCGGACCGCTCCAAGTGATCACGAAGGTCTGAGCGCGGCCAGCGGCCTCATCAGCAGCTACAAGAGTGCCGAGCAGATCGTAATAAGCGTCATCGAGGTCCACGAGTTACTAACGGTAACCCTGAGGCACGACGCGAACGCAGCGCCTCGCCGCGGGTCGCGCATCTGCCTTCGCCGGGAGCAGCGCCCGGATGCCTCGGGTCCGGACGAGTGCGCAGCGACAGCTCCGCCGCTGGCGACTGCCTTGGCGACACCACAATCGTCCGGACCTCCCGGCGCGCGGGGTCACCCGGTCCTGACTTGGCCGATCAGCGGGCGTCACCGCGACGATTGGTGGACGCCTGCTCGCGCGGTGCCATTCAGCGCGTCGCTGCCCCGCAGGTCGTCACAGTCCGGCCAGCACCTGCACCGCCCGCCCGTGCTGTCGACGTTCAACGCGGACAATGTGGTTCTGGATGTCGGGCACGGCGTAGTCGACGGCGACCTCTGCAATCGCCTTGCGGGATCCGCGGCGCCGGCGAGACTCCTCATATGCGTATTCAGCGATCCCGACTAGGGTGCCGCTCCCGCGCGGCGCCGGGGCGTACAAGACCGAGCCGGTATTGATGGGTGCCAGCGTGATCTCCGGCCCATGAATGGCGACCAGAGATGAGGTCCGAACCACAAGGACGAGATGCTCTCTATCTTTGTATTCGCCAGCGCCGAGCAACTCGTCGACGCGCTGCTCCGTAGGCCAAAAGAAGACCTTGCGGTTCAGCAACTGGAGCCACTGTGTGACCGTCATATCCGTCAGACAGCCGGCCAGCTTTCCGGCGTGGAGCGGCTTCTGGTCGCGGATCTCGAACTCCCCGATATCCGCGTCGGAGAGGCGCACGGTGTCAGGCCGGCGTTCCGCCTCGATCCGTCCGCGCCGGTCCGAATCGATGTACATCAAGTCGAGTATCGCCGTCACGCTCCGCAACCCATGGCGCTCAATCGTCGGCCAAGCGGACGACGAAGTCATGTGAAACAGGCGCGGGTAACGCGCAACAAAGTCGTCGACCCTCACTCGCCAATCATCTTTGATCGAGCAACCCCGCTCGGCGAGCCTGCTCCCTGACGACCGCATTCGCTAGGCATTCCGCGACGAGTGCGCGATCTGATTGGCGACTGACGACTGTCTCCGGCTCGCCGGCGCCGCACGAGTCCTCTAGGACGAACGCGATCGCAAGCCCCACGCGACTCGGGCAGTCGAAATCGCGGAGCGCTCGCCCGACGGGCTCGGATCGGCGCACCGAGCCACGCCTCGGGCTCGGCCGCCGGCTACGCTCAGAGCGGCTCGTGGTCCGTCCGGCCGTCCTCGCCGGAGAGTTCCTCGATCCCGTCTGCGACGCAAGTTCACGTAGCGTCGCGCTGGCGAACCGTCCACTCGTCGAGGTCCGCTCGGCGGTAGCGCCAATGCTTCCCGATCTTGAACGCGGGCAGCACCCCTCGCCGGCTCAGGTCGAGGACAGTCGAGTGGCGGATCTTGAGCAGCTGGGCGACCTCGTGAGGCTCGAGGATGCCGAGCTCCGCCATTACGTCGATCGAGGTTTCCGTGGTCATGGCAAGCGCGAAGGATGCGGAGGGGGACTGGTAGTCAGGTATTGCCCCGGCGACGGAGAGTCCCGCTGCGCCTACGTGAAGACTCCGTATGACAGGCCGAGCGCGAAATCGATCATCCGCTTGTAGCGTCCTTCGGCGATCTCGTCGAGAGGGTTGGCGCCGCCGAGGACGTCGATTGAAGCGTCGAGCCACCCGGCCAGGGCGTCGCCGCGAACGTTGAGCGCCATCTCTTGGACGAACGCCACAAGCTCTGTCAGCCGCTGGGCGTGCAGCCCGTTGGGAGCCTCCCGACGCTCGAGCCATGCTGCAACTGTCGCCCGGTCAGCCCGGGTCGCTCGCGCGATCTGCGCTTCGCTCATGGGGACGCGCTGCCGTAGCGCGACCAGACGATCCGCCAGCGCGATCGTCGGAGCCGGGCCGTTCGCGGTCATCACACGCTCAGAGAGCCCCGCGCCGCTTGCCAATAGCCGATCACGAGCCGCGGAGAGCCGTCGTCCCGCCTTCGCCACGCCTCGGCGATCCCGTGCTCGGTCTCGTCGCAGACGCGCACCATCTCGTCGACGATCGCACCCCTTCGCCGGGCCGTTATGCGCTGCGAGCCCGAGCGCTCGAGCACGGCGAGGAGCTCGCCGTTCGGGTCGCAGAAGCCGGCTCGGATCTCGATCTCCACGGTCCCAGGATACGACCGGCCGCCGGCGATCCGACCGGGATCGGCGGCGCCGTCGACGCTCCGAGCGGCATGCGTGATTCCCGCGACGTCCGTACCACTACCTAAGTCACCGGGCGAAATCGGCGTCTACTCCGCTCTAGGTCCCGAGGTAATGCCTGCAAACGCCGGTTTCCGGCCTGGGGGAGGGGTCCGAACCTAAAGCCGACCTAGAGCGGAGTTGGACGATTCAGGCCCAACTCCGCACTAGGTCATAGAAAGCCCTGCAAAACGTTACTTTCCAAGCGCCAGACGGCGTTGACTTAGTGCGGAGTTGGACCGACCTAATGCGGAGAAGACGGCACCTTTTGCATTTGGCCCAAAAGTCGATCCAGCGCGTGCGGTATCTCCGCACTAGCCCGTCAACACGGGGATGACGCTGGCAAGCGTGGCCGAGCGCTTGCAGCTTCACGATGTTTGCGCCTAAACTCAAGCATCGCAGTTTTGCAAGAATCTACTAGCACTGAACCGATCGAGATCAGGATTGGGAAGGTCCGGGCGTCGCTGTCGATTGATGGCAGACGCATGGTCTCGTTTGTGGTCCGACGCGTCGATGTCTTGACTCGCACCGGCGCGGAAGGTCTCGCCGACGAGGCTCGCCATTCCCGTCGCCCCCTGATGATCGCGTTCGAGCGTTCTTCGCCGGAGGCACGGGCGGTGTTGCGCGAGCGTCGGGCGTCCTACGCGGCGGGGGACGGAGAGCTGTTCGTATACGCACCGCCCGTGTTTGTCGAGCGGCCGCCGCGACGGAAGGTCGTGCCGGTCGGCGCGGCGCCGGCGGCGCCCTTCGCAAACCGCGCGAGCCGCGTGCCGCGCTGGCTGCTTCTCCACGCTAACGACCAACCGTCGTTTCGTGAACTCGCGACCCGGCTTGAGCTGAGCGAAGCGATGGTCTCGCGCACGATGCGCGCCCTGGCAGACGATGGCCTTGTGGCGATCGGGTCCGACCCACGGGACGCTCGGCTGCGACTCGCTCGGCTGCCGGAGCCTGCACGGCTGCTCGACGCCTTCGAGCGGGCCGTCGCGCTGCGCCGGCCGCGGCGCGTCACGTGGGAAATCGGCGCGCGCGACGCGCCGGACGCCATGAAGGCTCTCCAGGCAGCGGCTCACAAACTCAACGTGCCGTACGCCGTCGGCGGGGTGGCCGGAGCCTCGTTCGTCCGCCCCGCGGTCGAGCCCGTCGACGCGGTCGTCTGGATCCGGCGAGACGATGCTGACCTCTGGGCCAAACGGCTCGCGGCAACGCCGTCCAGGCCGGCCCCTGGTCGGGTCACGATGCAGATGAGTCGAGATCCGTTCGTCCTGTCACTCGCCAGCAACCGCAACGGGATCCAAGTCGCCGATCCAGTGCAGCTCTACCTCGACTGTCGATCGGCGGGCGAACGCGCCCTTGAGGCCGCGGAGGCGATTCGAGCCGAGATGGGCTGGTGACAATTGCCGCTGCCCTGAGACCGCCAAGGCTCCGGCAGGGTGGCAAGAGCGACTGGTGAAGCGCGACGTGCCCTCTCGACCGGGTTCGGCGGGGACGATCGTCGCTTGCACAAGATCGACCGGACCGGGCTCACCATCGGGCGAGACGACTTCGGCCTCTCGCCATCGCGCCTCAGGAGCGCTGCCGTCCGTCCGGTGAGCTAGAAACGTCCGGTGGGCAAGAACAACCGGCAGCGACGAGCGGCCAAAGTTCGTAAGCGCGCTCAGACGCAGCGTTCGTCCCGCGAGTCCCGCGGCGCTGGTAGCTGGTCGCAGTCGGCGTCTCACAGTCGGGCCTTCGCGCCCGCCGATCTGTCGCTCTCGCCCAGGGAGCTGTTCCTAGCGGCGGTCTGGGCCCAGCAGTTGGGTGACGCCGAGCGTGTCGCACACGTTGTCGCCATCCTCGCCGGTGAGTCGTCGGCTCAGATCGCCAAGGAAGTCGCCGAATGCATGGAGAGCCATGTCGGCGACCTGTGGGAGCACGGCTGGCAGCCGGCCGATGTCGACCGGATCGTGCGCCAGCGCCTGGGCTCAGACGAAACCCGCCTGGTTCGCTGGACGATCGCATCGCAGTCTCGGGCCTATGAGACGCTCGGTCGACAGGTCCAACCGGGGTGGATGGGCCAGCTCGAGCAGATCGGAGCGCGGCCCGATCGGCCCGCCGATCGCGCCTCCCTTCGCCAGCTTGGCGGCGAGTGGCCTGATGCTCTGGCCGCCGCGGTGGCGCTCATGGCGCTGCTGATGTCGCTCCCCCGCTTGGCGCACCTCGTCGACCCGCCGGGCCGCTGGAGCTCGGGAACGCTGGCCGAGGACCCCGGCGTGCCACCGGCGATGCTCGGCAAGGTCCGGGCGCTCCTAGCGAAGGCCGAGTCGACCACCTTTGATGCCGAGGCCGAGGCGCTGACCGCCAAGGCTCAGGAGCTGATGGCTCTTCACCGCATCGACCGTGCCGTGCTCGAGCACGACTTCCATGCGTCGCGGACGAGCCCTGTCGGGCGGCGGCTCGCCGTCGATGACCCCTACGCTGAGGCCAAGGCTCTCATGCTCGGGGAGATCGCCGCCGCCAACGGCTGCCACTCGGTGTGGTCGAAAGGTCTGGGGTTCAGCACCGCGTTCGGCTTTGCCGACGAGCTCGACGCGGTCGAGGAGCTCTTCACCTCGCTGCTCGTCCAGGCCGCGGTGGCTTTGCGGCGCGCGGGCTCCAAGTTCGACCGTGACGGGCGCAGCCGCACCACCCGGTTTCGGCGCTCCTTCCTCGTGGCCTTCGGCATGCGGATTGGCCAGCGACTGCGCGACACCGTCGCGGCGACGGTGACGGCCGCGGACGCCGAGACATCCGTCGCCCTAATCCCGATCCTCGCCGAGCGTGACGCAGCCGCCAAGCGGGCGGCGTCGGCGGCGTTTCCTGGGGCCGGCCTCGTCTCACCGGCGGCCACCGACGGCGAAGGGTGGTACGCCGGAACGCTGTTCGGCGACCTGGCCGACCTGGGCATCGGATCCATCGAGTCCGAGCGCGCCGCCTGACCTCGGCTGGGCGCCCACGCAGCGCCCGCCCTCAGGCGTTTCCGGCTCTCGGGTGATCCCCGAGCGGGCGATCGTCGCGGTCGCCTGGCAGTTCCGGTTGCCGTGCGGGGTTGACGGCAAGGTCGCGAGCCGGTGGATGGCGCCAGGTACCCGGCACCGATCTTCTTGCGAACGTGGCCTCGATCCCGATGACGTCGCCGTCATGGCGCTCAATCACGACGTGGACCTCGCGCTGCTGCTTGTCGCGGTAGTGAAAGAGCTGGAGCGGCCGCTCGGTCCATTCGGCCTGGCGCAGGAGCTCCATCGCAACGAAGCTCTCGACGACTGCCCCAGCTACGCCGCCACCCACGGCGATTCGCCGTTCATCGGCCGGGTTAGGTGCGCGCCGAGCTGGTTTCCCCGGGGTGCGGCGTGCCTAGGCGCGACGGCGCTGGGCGGCGGCGGCGTGGCCCACACCGACGTGCACGCAGAGGCGAAGTCCGGGGTGGGCGGTGGCGACTCTCCGAGTTAGCTGGAGCAGATTTGCCGAGTTAACCGCTGGTGTTTTCCGAGTTGGCGGACATCCCTTCATCCGAGGCGTTCATCGAGCGGAGCATCGCTCCGGTCGTCGTCGACGCCATGCAGAACGCCCGGGCGGTCGCGCTGCTCGGCGCTCGTCAGGCGGGCAAGAGCACTCTCGCCCGCGTGCTCGCCGGCGGTCCGATCCCGGCGGACTACGTGACGCTCGACAGCGATCCGGTCCGAGCCGCGGCCCAGGCCGATCCGGAGGGTTTCGTGGCCACGCTCGGGCGGTCCACGGTAATCGACGAGGTGCAGCGCGCGCCAGATCTGCTGCTCGCGGTCAAGGCGCGCCTTGACCGCGACCGCAGGCGCGGACAGTTTCTGCTCACCGGCTCCGCGAACCTTCGCCGAATCCCAGCAGTCGCCGACGCGCTCCCTGGACGTGTCGACCACCTGACCCTCTGGCCATTGACGCAGGGCGAGATCGAAGGTCGCCGCGAGGACTTCCTCGACGGCTTGTTCGACGGCAAGGTGCCGATGCTGACCGATGCGCCGGTCGGTCGCAGCGAATATGCCCGGAGGCTGCTCACCGGCGGGTTCCCGGAGTCGCTCACCAGGACAGGAGCCGCCCGGGCCCGGTTCTTCGAGAGCTACGTCGGCTCGATCCTCGACCGCGATCTGGCCGATGCCGCGCGTGTCCATGACCCGGGCTCGGTCGGGACGGTGCCGCGACTCATCGCCGCTCGGTCGGCTGCGCTCGCCCGCTACAAGACGCTCGGTCGAGACGCCGGCATCGACGGCAAGACCGCGAAGAGCCACATCGACGTGCTCGAGCGGCTCTTTCTCGTGCGGGTTCGGCGTCCCTGGCACGCCAACCTCGGCAAGCGGCAGGTCAAAGCGCCGAAAGCGTACGTCGCCGACACCGGGCTGCTTGCGGGGCTGATCGGCATCGACGAACAGCGCATACACGCCGACGACGGAGTCGCCGGGGCGTTGTTCGAGACGTTCGTCGCGACCGAGCTCGAGCGCCAGGCCTCTTGGTCGGTGGCGCCACTGACGTTCTGGCACGACCGAGAGCAGGAACGCGAGGTCGACATCATCGCCGAGCGCACCTCCGGCGAGCTGGTCGGCATCGAGGTAAGAGCGTCGGCGACTGTCCGGGAACGCGACTTCCAAGGGCTCAAGCACATGCGCGATCAGCTCGGGTCACGACTACGAGCCGGAATCGTCGTCTACATCGGTCAACGCACGCTGCCGTTCGGTGAGCGCCTCTTTGCGGTGCCGCTCGAGGGCCTTTGGCGCTGACGGCCCGCCGCGACGACGAGCTCGTTCCCCGTCCGCACGTACGCGCTCGCAAGCTGCTCTTACGCTCGATGGCGTTTGCCGCAGCGTGCGGCTTTCGCCTTGGACCCTCCCGTCACAGGGCGATTAGGCTCCCAACGGTGAGCAAGGGCAAGCGAAGTCGTCGACCGAGCGGCCATCCCGCCAAGGTCGCGGTCCGGCGCGAACGTGACGCGGCTCGGCGGGCGGGCGCCCCTGCCGGACCCGACAGCGTCGCCCGCCGGATCGTACGGGAGGCGCAGGAGCTGACGAGCCCGCTCGACGCCGAACTCTGGGCGTCGCACCTGCTCGGCGTGCTCTGGGATCAGCGGTACACGCTGTCGCTCGAGGAGGCGGCGTCGCCCGACTACAGCCTGATCCTCGGCGAGCCGCTGATCGAGGCTGCCGCCAAACTGGGCGGCGAGGGCGCCCGGACAGCCCTGAGCATCGTCTCTGCGGTGGACGACGGTGAGCTCGGCATGCGCGCCGGCCAACTCGCCGAGCAGCTCGAGTTGGGTTCAGGCGACGGGGGACCGAGCTGGCTCGGCGAGGTCGGCGACGCGGAGATCACCGGGGCGGCCGTCATGCGGGAGGACGTGTTCGACGACGCCTGCACCGTGTTCCTCGAGGCTCGCCATGCGAGCGGCGAGACCCACGCGGTCGGCGTGCTGATCGACAACAACCTCGGCGCGATGGCCAAGGACATCCTGCTCGCCGACTCGATCGATCGCGTGGCCGAGGTGATGCGCAACCACCCGCGGCGCGACGGGGAGCTGACGCTCGAGCGGATCACGCCGGGGGTCGCGGCGGGACGGATCGACGCGGCGATCGCGCTGACCGAGATGACGCTGGATCCGCCCGTGGCGGATGACTATGCACGGCTGCGGGGACTCGCCCTGCTGCGGGTTGACGAGGTGTCTCACTTCGAGCCGGTGCCCGAGCGGGACGAGATGCCGTCCGAGGAGCGCGACGTGCTACGCGACGAGTTCCTTGCGTCATCGGAGGGAAGGGACTTCGCGCCCGACGCTGATGACGCCTGGGCCGTCTCGTTGGCAATCAACTTCTGTGCCGATTACGTCGACGGGCGTCCGTTGCGCTGGAGCCCAGTCGTCGTCGAGCTGTTCATGGCCAACTGGATCCCGAGGAAGGTGCTCGCCGACGAGGGCCTGTTCGAGCGGCTGCCGTCAGCGCTCGACGCGTGGGTGCGGTTCGCGGGACGCAAGGCGGGCACGCCCGAATGGGCCGTGGAGGAGACGCGGAAGGCGATCCCGCGCTGGCGCGAGGCAATGATTGAGCGCGGCAGCGATCCGGCGGCCGGCGGTCCCGCGAAGCAGTTCCTGACGGCCGCCAAGGCAGCCGGCGTCGACGTCGAGGACGCCGGCGCGTTGGACACCTTCATGGCCGGCTGGAACGCGCGCAGCGAGGCTCCGTAGCCTCAAGCGGCGCCGGGATGGACCGACCGGTCATGCTGTGTGCCAGATCGCGTTTTCCGCTGCGAGGTCGAGTTCGAGCCATCTGCGTGCGAGCGCATAGTCGCGCCCCGAGATGTCATCCGGGATGAAGACTTCGTACGCGCCCGGCCGTCGTGCCTTTCGACCCCCGTACGCGCCCGGGTCAGCGGGCCACAGCCGCTTCTCGGCGTAGCCGAGCGGGACCGTCGGGATCGGCTGGGAGATGCTTGGGATCGACGCGCGAACCTTTCAGAGCTTCCGGAGCTTTGTAAGGATTGATGAGGATCCTTACGGAACGATCTGAGCTCTGAAACGTTCGTAGCCTGGCGCAGGCACAGCGTCCGAGTATCGCCGGCGGCCTCGTGCGATCCAGAGGTGTCAGTTGAGTGGCGTCAGCTCGAGCCACTCTTCGTAGGCGGCGATCGTCACCGTGAACTGGTCGAAGAAGCCGGTCAGGCCAAGGAGTCCAAACGAAGGGGTCCATGGCTCGCAGAACCAGACGGACGCCGACCAGGTGAGCTGCTGGGAGCCGTCGTCGATCTCGAGAGTGACTTCCGCCATGAGCGCGGTGACGACTGCGCCCCCGACGGCGAGGCGCGCCTGCGGTGCATCCTGCAGATCAATCCCGCAGATGTCTGCGACGTGCCCACCGAAGCGCACTGCCGTCGCGCCGCTGTCCAGGAGGCATGCCTGCGGCGCAATGTCGAGGCCGTCAACGACGACGTCAACAATGGGACGCGGCCGGACGCTACCTGTGCGGGGATCCGGTATGTCCCGGAACGGGAGCCTCACAGAGGTGCGAGCCCGGTCGCGGAAAGCTCGTCTCCCGGTACTCGAAACATGCTGTCCGCCTTCTGCCCATGCCGGTTGAGCCACGCGACGAGCTCCTGTGGAGACTCCGTCGAATGCAGAACGTCGTCATCTCGGATCGCGACCCAGCTGCCAGCGAAGGGCCGCAACCGATCAGCCAGAGGTAGGGAGTCCATCGCTGGCTGGCGGCGGGAAGGCCCCGAAGCGATGCTCGTTGTTCGAGCGGGTCGGCGGCCTGCTGAGAACCCGAGGCGGATTAGGGTTCGCCTCGCGTGGTGGGTGGTGAAATCGGCTCGATCAACGCCGGTGAGCGCGCTGATGATCTGTTTGGGAGGAAAGCGCCGCGTGCCGACTACCACGTAATGGCTGGTGATCGGCTCGGGGTCGACTCGCCGCATCGCGCGGACCACGTCGCTGCTCCTCAGGACGAAAGGATGGCCGGCGATCTTGACTTCGCGGGCGGTCGATATCTCTGCCATGGATTCTCTGAGGTGGTTTCTCTAATACGTCTCTGCAAAGTTTAGCGCCTATCGGCAGAGGCCTGCCGCGACGAATCGCGCTCGACTGGGGGCCCGAGGTCGGAGCGCCTGATCAACCTGAGTCCTGCTCGTCGCCCACGAGCCGCAGCTGTGGAGAGGCGACGACGGGAGTGCGCCTGAGAGCGACGGCGCCTTCGAAGATCTCGGGCTCGAGAAAGGCCCGCATCAGCTTGTGGTGGGCGCGGTGGCGAAGCGTCTGGGCTTCGTGGCGGACGGCGGCTGAGTACTCGGCGGGGTCATTAGGTCGCTCTTCGGGCAGCCGTCTGGCGAGGATCTGTTCGGCGGCCCACGCGTACACGGCGTTTGCGGCGGCCTCGACCTCGAGCATCCGGTAGGGGACATACTCGGGCACGCGCTTCTTGCCGTAGCTGGCCTTGCGGGCGGCGCGTTCGAGCTCGCGGAATTCGCGGCGGCCCTCGTAAACGGTGACGATCCCCGTCTCGGGGTCGAACTCGGCCTCGGTCACCTGGTCCTCGTTCTTACGGGCGATCTCGCGGACCCACCCGGAGGCGCGGTGGCGAACGATCACGACTTCCAGTTCGCAGGCGTGCTCACCGGCGGCCGCCAGGACCACGAGCCGAGAGCCGGGCTCGACCGTCACCTTGGCGCGGATGACGACTTGGAGGGTGCTGTAGCCGCGGGCGCCCGGCGCCGGGACCTCGGGTGAGCGGAGCGTCAGCGATAGTCCGGGGTCGGCCTCCATCTCGACGATCGCTCCGACGGGAACGTGTGCCGGGTCGGCGTACAGGGTGACGGTCCGCTTCTCGCCGGGGTGAAGCCGCACCGGTGACTGCTTAAACCAGAGCGGCTGCACCACCGGCGCCGGCGGGGCGGAAGGCCCGGTCTCAAACTCGTCGGACACGCGGTCGTCCTCCGCACCCAACTCGCTGTCGGCGGGTTGCGTCGGCGGCTTGCTCGCTGCAGCCGTGCCGGGCTGGGCGCCAGCGCTGCCGGGTTGGTCGAACGCGGCCTTGAGGAGGTCGTTCAGGGCACGAAGGCCGACCTGGTCGCGGGCGGTCACGGCGCGAGCAGCTCCGATCAGGTGGGCGCCGGCACGCCGCTCCTCGGCGGCAACGATCGGTCGCAGCACGCGGTCGATCGCGACGTAGAGTCGCTCGACGATGGGATGGTGCTGGTTAAGGCCCGTGCGGTCGACTTTGACGACGAGCTCGGGGCGCGGCTTGTCGAGCGCGTCGCGCTGCAGCTGCTCGATTGCATCGCAGAAAACCTCGCCATAGAGGTGTCGGGCACCCGGTCGCCCCTCGAAGCCGGCAAGGATCGTCTCGTGCGCGGCGCGACCGGAGCGGATCACCAGCCCGCCCCGCCGCGTCGCGCGCGAGAAGCCCTGCGAGAGCGGCTCCTTCGCTCGACGCACGGTGATTCTGGCGCTGACCTCCGGGGTGATCTGGACGTCCTCGTCAAACAACACCGGGCGCTCAACGTCGGGCTCGGGGGCCGGATAGGTGACCAGCGCCGGGGTATGCCCCGGCTGCTCGAGCAAGATGGCACGGGTCGGATCCTCCAGGATCGGTCGCAACTGCACGAGCTGCGAGACGAGCGCTCGCAGCCGTCCCGCGGCCGGAAGCCTCGCCGCGGACAGCGGCACCGTTACCCGCGTCCCCGACACGCTGACACCGAGCGCGGTGAGATCCGGCGCGGTCGCGGCCCGGTCATGGACGTGCACGAACGCGTACGGCTCATCTCCGGGGGCGGGGAAGAACCACGACTCGACGAGTCGGCCCCCGCGGATCCCCTCTATCCGGCCGGCGCCCTGCGCGAGCCACACATCCCGCAGGCCGCGTCCGAACAGGCCGCGCTGACCCGCTCTCGGCGGCTCGACGCCGAGCGCGCCAAGCCGACGGTCGATCATGTCGGCGTCTACGCCCTCGCCGTCATCGGTGCAGCGCAGCTCGTGCTTCCAGGACAGCAACGCCGGCGAGCGCAGCGACCGCATCCGCGCCCGCCACGCCGTCACGAACTCCGCCTCGGGCGCGGCAACCGTCAGCACGATCCTGCCCGACGGTCGGCCCGAAGCGGCGATCGCTGCGTCGGCGTTCGTGACCAGCTCCGGGATGATCTGGACGAGGTCGACTCCGCCCTGCGCGAAGTTCTCGCGGAAGTACCGGCCGCGCGCGGTGCCGAACCTCACCGCCGAACGATCCAAGGCCTGCGCTGAGCTCATCGGCGGGAAGTGTCTAACGGACCGCGGACAGAACGTCGACAGCCTGGCGACGGATCCGTCCGGACCAGCAATTACCGTCAGGTCGCGATGAGCGATCCCGCGCGGTTACGAGTGTCCAACGAGGAGCTCGCGACTGTTCGCGAAGCGATGCGCGAGCTCGGCCGACTGCTCGAGCAGCTCGAGGAGGGCGAGCTCGAGAAGGTCGTCCTGACGCAGCGCAACCAGATGCGCGCGGTACTGATCACAGTCGAGCGCTACAGCGAACTCGAACGTGACGTGGCATGAGCGGCCGTCCGGAATGGGCTGCGCGCCGCTGCCGAAACGGGTACCAAACGGGTACCAAAACAAGCAAATCTAACCTCTCGCAACGGGATCCAATTTCAGGAAAGCCCTGCAAATTCGCAGGTACCCAACACCCCTGACGCGACTCGCTGGCGGTTCGGGTCGCCGCCGCGGGTCTCGAGATTGGCGAGTAGCAGGGTGCACCTCGGCGTTTGGACGAGTCTCGCATTCGTGGTCGCGCGGGCACCGTGGCGCGTGTCCGTCTTTGGCGCGGTACGTGGCGGGCGTCCAGTCGAGGTGAAATTGTCGTCTCCTGAAGCTGCTGTTGGTCATCGGGTCTCCTCGTCTGCGCCATTGCTGGCCGCGGCGGTGCGCTTCGCGGCCCACATGATCAGCACGACCGGGATCGCCCAGTTGAGGATCAGGTTCGCCTTGTGGGTGTCGATCGCGCCGGCGATCACGTGAGCGGGGACCATGGCGGCGAACACGGTCGCCCACATCGTGGTGAGCTGGCGGTTGGTCTGCTTGAAGCGTGGTGAGGACCAGAACTGCCGCGGCACCGATTCGCGGGCGTACTGCTCGGTGAACGGGATGAACAGCAATGAGCCGAACGCGATCAGTGAAAGGAGCGTGGCTGCGATCGCGCGGGCGTAGCGGGCGACCCATTCGCTGGTGGTTGCATCGGCGTTGAAGGCGACCAGGGTGAATCCGGCGAACGCGAGGATCGCTCCGAGTTCGAGCAGCTTCGGGCGACCTTTGAGCAGCGACGGGAGCGCGATCGCCCCCGAGACTGCGATCGCCGCGATCGCGGCAAGTTTCAGCGTTGAGTGCTGGGCGATGAAGGCGAACAGCACCCACGGGATGAATGCAAGGTAGATACCGAACCCGGCTTCTTTGTGCTCGGCTCGCGCCTGTTGGTGCGTTGAGATCTGGGTCGTCGACATAGCTTCGTTCCTTTCGCTGGGACCCGTGGTCGGGCTCCGCGGGGGCTTGGGTCTGGGGTGATGTCAGAAGCGTGCCGTGCGCGGTCGGCACTGTCTTGAGTGAGCGACTACTTAACTTTGCGATGGGCGGGGGTCGCACCGGACAAGCGAGACGGGTTTCTGCGCGCCGGGCTCGGTACTTTGGAGGGGTGGACGAGCTCAGGACCGAACGGGTGTTGCTGCGGCGCTGGCGCGCCGAGGACGAGCGGGAGATGGCGCGGATCAACCGAGAGCCCGAGGTCGCGCGGTATCTGAATCGTCCGGTTGACGAGGGTGCGATCGCCGGCTTCTACGCGGTGATCTGTGCTCATTGGGAACAGCACGGCTTCGGTCCGTGGGCGCTTGAGTCCCTGGAGCCCGAGCGGAGCGGAGCGTTTCTCGGGTTCGCGGGTTTGGCGTTCGTCCCGTCGTTTTTGTCGGCTGCGGGGTCGGCGCCTGAGGTGGGCTGGCGGCTTGACCCGGCGGTGTGGGGGCGGGGGTTGGCGACCGAGGCGTCGATCGCGGCGCGTGATGATGCGCTCGGGCGACTCGAGCAGCCGGAGCTGATCTCTGTGATCCATCCTCAGAACGAGCGCTCGCAGCGAGTGGCGATCAAGCTCAGGATGCGGCGTGAGCGCCAAATCGAGAACCCTGCCCTCGGCATTCCGGTCGACGTCTGGCATCTCCGCGCCGATCAAGCGGCGGCGGGATCCAGGTGAGCAACGGCTGTCGCTAGTGCCCGCCCGACCGTCAGCGCCGTTGGTGGGTCGCGCAGGCGAGTTGGAACAGATCGCGCTGGCGCGGGCCGAGGACCGTCCGGCCGTCGTCCTGGGCGGCCCGTCCGGGGTCGGCAAGTCGCGGCTGGCCCGGGACGCCGTGAACGCCACGCAAGACGCCGGCGCCGCTGTCCACTGGATTCACGCCACGCGGAGCGCTGCAAGTCTTCCGCTTGGGGCGTTTGTGGCGGCGATCCCGGCTGCGGCGCGCTCCGATGACCCGTTCGAGTTGATGCAGCGGGCCGCGCACGCCCTGCGGGGCGAGGCTGGGGAGCGACCGTTAGTGCTGGGCGTCGACGACGCGCAGTGGCTCGATCCGGTTTCGGCGACGCTGGTTCTGCACCTGGCGAGCACGGGCGCCGCATTCGTGGTCGTCACGATTCGCAGCGATGAGCCGTGTCCGGACGCGATCGTGTCGCTGTGGAAGGACGCCGGCGCGCGGCGGCTGGAGATTGGATCGCTCGACGAGCCTGACACGGAGGAGCTGGTGGAGCGGATGGTCGGCGGGCCGGTCGAGCGGGCGGCGCGCCGGTGGGTGGCGCAGACCAGTCGCGGCAATCCTCTCTATGTCCGCGAGCTGGTGCTGGGTGCGCTGGCCGACGGTTCCCTGCAGGAGGTCAACGAGCTGTGGCGCCTGTCTGTGAGACCGGCAATCAACGCGTCGCTTCGTGAGTTGATCACGGCGAGGATGGCCGGGTTAGACGCCGGGGTGCAGCCGGCGCTCGAGCTGCTCGCGCTCGGAGAGCCCCTGCGGCTGTCGGAGATGCTTGATCTTGCGGGAACTGAACCGTTGGCCGCGGCAGAGGCCCGGGGGCTGGTGAGTATCGATGGGGCATCGAGCGGCGCTGGAGTGCGGCTCGCGCATCCACTCTACGGTGAGGTGATCCGAGCGGGGCTGCCCTCGCTGCGCGGCCGCGACGTGCGGCTGCGGCTCGTGGAGACCGTGCAGAAACGAGATGCGCCCGAGCAGGGGGATGCGGTGCGTGTCGCGCGCTGGCTGATCGACTGCGAGGAGACGCTCCACGTCGAGCTGATGCTCACCGCGGCGCGCGAGGCCAACCTCAGCGGGGATCCCGAGTTCGGAGCCGCGCTCGCGTCGCGGGCGCTCGACGCTGGCGGCGGTCTGCCTGCGGCGCTGTTGCTCGCGCGCGCCCACGCTGTCCGCAGTCGGTTCGCGCAGGCCGAGGCGGTCCTGGTCGCGGCCGAATCCCAGATCGAGACCCAGGAGCAGGCGCTGGAGTATCTAGAGCAACAGAGCGAGGTGTTGCACTGGGGGCTGAAACGACCGGGCGAGCTCAAACAGCTCCTTGACCGCGCAGCATCATGGTTCCCCGGGGGCGGCTGGCAACAGCGGCTCGAGCCACTACGCCTCCGCGTCGCCTCATTCGAGCGTCTCGGGTTCGACGTCTCAGTCTCGACCGAGATCCTCTCCACCGATGCGGTCGACGCGCACGTCCGCCACCAGGTCGAACCGGTTCACGTCGCCAACCTGTTCTACAGCGGTCGCACGCGGGAAGCTCACGAGCTGGCGGGTCAGCTTCGTCCCCGGATCCCGCTGCGGAGCCTCAGCGACGCGATCGCCCTTTCGCTCTGGAGCCGGGTCACGCTCGAGACCGGCGAGCGCTGGACCGAGCTCGAGGTGTGGATGACGACAGCGCTCGAGGAGGGCCTACGGCACAGCGATCCCGCCACGACGGGTCAGGCGGCGTATTCGCTGGCCGCGTTACGGGTCCTGGCCGGCCGTTACCTCGAGGCGGGGACGATGGCGGCCGAGGCCGAGGCCCAGCTCGAGCGCCACGACCCGGTCGGACTACTTGCGGTCGTGACCGCGATGCGCGTCACGATCGCCTGCTTCACCGATGACCGAAACGCGATCGGCCCGACGCTGCAACGATGCAACGCGCGTCTGGGCGACGACGGCCCGCTCGCGCATCAGCTGCCCTACATCATCCGAGCGCGAGCTTGGGCCGCCCACGCCGACGGGAACTACCAGCGCGCACAGCAACTGCTCCTCGGCGCAGCGCAAGAGCTCGCCGCCAGCCCGGTGCACGCCGCTCGCCTGTCCTACGAGGCGTTCCGCGTCGGCGTGCCCGCACGCCGCCTCCACGCGCCCCTCGCCGAGCTGCGGGAGCGATGCGACGCCCGCCTCGTCGGCGTCTACGCCGCGCACGTCGCCGCCGCGGCGGCGAACGACGGACCAGCCCTCATCTCGGTCGTCCACGAGATGGAGCAGATCGGAGCGCATCGCTACGCCGCCGAGGCCGCGGCCAACGCAGCCGACGCCTTTGCACGCGACGGGCGCCAAGACTCAGCCCGCCGGGCGGCCGCCCGCAGCCGCGAGCTCCATCCACGCGGCCAAGGCGGCCCGGCACCCGCGATCACCGAGCTCGACCCGGACAGCGTCAAACTGACCCAGCGCGAAGCACAGCTCGTCAAGCTGGCATCCGAGGGACTCTCCAACCCCGAGATCGCCGACCGACTCGTCCTATCGGTCCGCACAATCGAATCCCACCTCTACCGAGCAATGCAAAAACTCGGGGTCAACGACCGGCGCGACCTCCGATAGCCCAACCCAGCCGGTTGCCAAGCTGAGCCCTGGGCGGCCGAACGAAGCAGATGCGTTCGAATCTGATCCCGTGCCGATTCTCACTTCAGCGAACGGGTGTGGCAAGGTCCGCCATATCGTCCGCCGAGCGTTCCCGAGTGACGCTAACGGCGGCTTCGAACCGAGCCCCGCATTGACGTTGCAGCGGCACCTCACGTCGGTTCTCCTCAACCCCCGCTAAGCGCGGAACTCAAGACGAGCGCGCAACGCCAGAACTCGTGGCCGCTTCTCGTGGCAACCCGTGCTGTAGCGTGGGGCTATGCCGAGGCGGTGGGACGACGATCAGCGCGGTCACGGCGTCGGCGATGCCGCCCAGCTCGTCCCCGGTGCGAGGGAGTTGGTTGCGGCGTTTAGTCAGTCCGACTGGGTCGCTGAACAGCCCGAGATCCACCTCCGACCGCACGTGGAAGCGTGGTGTCAGCGCGATCAGCGCCTCGCGCTAGTCGAAGCGAACATCGACGGCGACCACGGGTACGTCCTCGACTTGGAGTGGCGCGGCGCGAACTGGAGCGTGGGAGAAGCGCGGGCCGCTGTCCTCTCCCTAATCGGATCCTTCGCCGAGAGTGCGACTTATGTCCGCCAGCGCCGTGTGGAAGGCGAGGGCTCGACGTCGAAATTGTGGTTCGAGGTCGGCACGGGAGAGCTGGCACCCGACGCCAGGTTCGCGCCTCACGGCCACGTCGTGATCATCAACGTGGCCGGCGTCCTCTAGGCAAACTGCCGAAGGCACCAGACCGCATGGCAACCGCTGCGGGAGTTCTGCTTTCCCGCGGCGACGAACATTACGCCCGCCTCGGCCTATGCCCTCCAAAGCGCGGAAGGGATGTCTTCCGCGCGGACGGATCTGAACAGGGGCCTCGGCGTTGCGCCTTTCAGAGAAGTTGCCGGAGATCGTCGCGGTCAATCCCGGCGTCGCGCAGGATCCCGGCGAGCGTTCCGCGCTTGAGTTCACGATGAAGCGGGACCATCAGCGCGATCGTGCGCTCGTCGTGCTTGAGCCGCACATGGCTACCGCGCTGGCGGACGACAACCCACCCGACCTTCTCAAGCGCGCCGATCAGCTGCTGGCCGGATAGAACCGGCAGCCGCTCGTTCACGTGGGCAGCGGCAGCGTGCGCCGAACGATTCCCATCTCGAGCGAACGACCGTCCTCGCGCAACCCCTCGACGTAAAGCTCCAGCGCTTCGCGGGCACACTCGGTCGCTTCCTCAAGCGTGTCGCCTTGGGTGTGGAGCCCGGGGAGCTCTGGCGCGTAGACGTGGTAGCCGCCCTCCTGCTGGGGCTCGAAGACGAACTCGACCTCTTGCGCAGGTTCCATACCCACAGGGTACCGGCAGACCAAGAGCCCGCGACCGACCTTCCCGAAACGGAATCGCGCCGAGGACATCAACTCAGTTCGTCCGGCGCGTGAGGCTGCCGTGCTCTGAGCACAAGTCGTATGCCGCTCGCACGGTGGCGCCCTGTTCAAGCGCGCATAGCTGGCCGGTCTTCTAGGCGGTATGGCCATTCGGTTCGAATAGCAGCCACCCGTCAAACCCCATCCATAAGGGAGGATCCATGGAATCCGTGTTGCTGAACGCTGCGGGGCATCGCCGCTCGCCGGCGACGATGCCCGGCTATCACCGTGGCCGTCCGCCGCGCAACAAGGGCGAGGAGTACCCGGCCGATCCGCCGACCGTTGAGGAGATCGTCGCCGTTATGCGCGCGGTCGGGGACCGCCCTGATGGTCACCGGCTTCGCGCGCTGATCGTCTTGCTCTAGCGCGCCGGGCTGCGGATCAGCGAAGCGCTCGCCCTGCAGGAGAGCGACCTGGACCGGTCCCGCGGCGCAGTGCTTGTCCGGCGCGGGAAGGGCGGCAAGCGCCGCGAGGTCGGGATGGACCGGTGGGCGTGGGACCAGCTCGACCCATGGCTTGAGATCCGCCGCGAGCTCCCGATCGGGGCGCTGCTGTGCGTGATCCATGGGCCGACTGCCGGGCGACGCTGGGAGGCGTCGGCCGCGCGCAAGCAATTGCATCACGCGGCAGCGGGAGCTGGCGTCCGGCGTCGCTTTGCGCCGCACCAGCTGCGGCACGCTCACGCGGTCGAGATGGCGCACGAAGGCGTGCCGCTGGTCGTGATCCAGCGTCAGCTTGGGCACGCCAACCTCGGGATCACCAGCGTCTACCTGCAGGGCATCGACAGCAGCGAGATCATCAGCACCGTCCACGGACGGCCATCGCCGACGATCTCCGCCAACGCCGGCCTGCAGTTGAGGCGATAAGAACAAGCGCGATCGGGTCGGTCGGACCTGTGTCTGCCGGCCGACCCGCCGCCATACCCCTGGCTGGCGAGATCCAGGTCCGCCACCCAGCGTGGGCCAGAGACCTGCCTCTGTGCGAACGCAGTGCTGATCGCGGACATTCTCGAGCCCCATGCCGATGTTTGTGCGTCACGCAGTCGCGCGCCGCGCACGCGCCACGCAGGTCGTTGGAGAAGTGATCGTGTTGGTGGGATCCTCGAGTAGGCGTCTCGCCTCGTCGATCTCCTCGCTGTCTGCCCCGAACGCGACCATCCGTTCGCGCAGCCGCTCAAGCGTCAAGGACAGCAGGCGAAGAACGGGCGACCCGCCTGCACCGAGGCTCGCGACATAGTCGGCCTGAACGTCGACCAGCCCTGCTGCTCGTAGTTCGCCACAGAGGCGCGCGCCATAGCGAGGGTCCCAGCCACCGGCCAGCACCGTGTCGCAGAACACCGACCAGGTCCGCTCCCAGCTCAAGTTGGTGGGCGATAACGCCACTGTGGTGAAGTCCGGATCGATTGCTGCCACCCACCCTCCAGGACGCGCCGCGCCCGCGAGTCGCCGCAGTACCTGCAAACGCGAGGGCAGATGCATCAGCAAAAGCCGCGCATGCACGAGGTCGAATGCATCTTGCGGAAGGGGTTCTGAGAGGAGGTCGTGGCGGCGCACCTCGATCCGATCTGTCGCCAACGCATCGAGGAGGCTGGTGTCGAGATCGACCGCAAGCACCGAACCCGTGCTTCCGACGCGCTCGGAAAGCATCTGTGTGACCGAGCCTCCGCCCGCTCCGACGTCCAGGCACCGCCAGCCCTCGTCGACGCCGATCGCGTCCAGCTGGCAGATGGTCAGCGGGTCGTGGAACTCCTGCAGCAGCCTCAGACGAGATCGTTCGAGATCCGGTGAGCCCTGCTGCGAGAGGAGATATTCGGTCACGCCGGGTCGGGACGATTCTGTACGGAAATCCTGGAATGGTCAACTCGGGCGCCTACGAGACGCCGGCGCAGAACCAAGCGGGATCCGGTGTTGTCCTCGCACTACGGCAGCGCGGCTATCCGTCCTGTTCCAGGGTACCGAGGGCGCTCTGAGCCGGCGATCGCCAGACACCAGCTCTAACGCTCCGACGGGTTCCTCCGAGCCGCCTGGTCGGCCCCTCCACACGGAAGGCCGATCTCGCGAACCGCGGGCCAGTTCGCCGCCGCTCCCTCGCGTCGTGTCCGGCCAGGTGCTCCGGCGTGCGGGAAGGCGGTGCGCGGTGCCGCCACGATGCTGCGTAGACAGCGGGATCGCTGTGAGCGCCAATTTGTACACGCGCGCTGGAAGCCCGCCCTATGCTCATGCGCACGGCCTCCCGCGCGTCGAACACGTTGGGTGCGGGGCAGGCGCGGACGGCATGCCCAAGAAGAGACAGCGGTGGGCCAGATCGCTCTGGTGACGTGGGACGGCGGCGGCAACGTCGCCGTGACGGTCGCCATCGCGGTCGCGCTTCGCGCGAGCGGCCATGCGGTGACCGTGGTTGGTCCGCGATCGCTGCAGAGCGCGGTCGAACCGCTGGCGCTCGGCTACGCGGAGCTCGGGATCATGCCGCCGGGCGATCCGGAGCAGCGCATGAGCTACCTGCTCGATGTTGCGCAAGGCACGGACACCATGCTCGCTGAGCTGGGCCGCCTTACCGCGAGCGCCGATGCGCTAGTCATCGACTGCAACCTGAGCTGGGCTCTGCAATCCCGCGTCGCGCGGCGAACCGCCGTCCTCGTGCACACCGCTCTCGGGATATACCTGCCGGTGTGGCAGGCGGTTCTGGACACGGCCAACGTACAACGGGCCGCGCGCGGGGTGCCGCCGCTTGCGGCGGCGGCGGACGCATGGGCCCGGGCAGACCGGCTCTTGGTCACGTCGATCGCGCACTTCGACCGGCCCGTGCCGGTCGGTCGCCTGCGCCCGATCTACGTCGGCCCGGTGAGCGGCCCGTGGCGACCGCGGACCGGTTCGGCCGCGATCCACCCCGCATGCGGCCGCCCGCGGGTGCTCATCAGCTACAGCACCGAGAGTCTGCAGAACAGCCCGCAGCGCGTGCAAACGGCACTCGACGCTTTTGCCGGCCTGCCCCTCGACGTCCTCGCTACTACCAGCGGCGCCTTCAACGCCGCGCGACTGCGCGTCCCGGGCAACGCCACCGTGCTCGACTACCTCCCCCACGGTTCCGTCATGGCGACTGTCGAGCTCATGGTCTGCCATGGCGGCCACGGCACCACGATGGCCGCACTGAGCTGCGGGGTGCCGTTGGTCTGCGTCCCCGGCCTCGGCCGCGACCAGGCCCCGATCGCCGCGCGAGTCAGCGAACTGGGCCTCGGGATCGCACTCGACAGCGACGCGACAACGGGCACCATCCGAGACGCCGTAATGGCCATTTTGGCCGACCGTCGCTACCGCTCCCGCGCTCAGGAATTTGCGCATCGAACCGGTCAGCCTGACGGTACGCGCCACGCTGCCATCGAACTTCTCGCCATGCTCGACGAAGCCATTTGAGGGCTTGGAGTGGTTCCACCACACACTCGACAACGCCGCGGTCGATCTGCCCGTTCCGAAGCGCCCTCCCCATAGGAACAGCGGCATCGACGATCCGCGGGGGGCTGATGCCCTGCTTTCACGACACGACAGGCCTTTCGCCCAAGCCGGGCAGGGGTCCTCTGTTGCGCGGCAAGGAGAGCTCGGTACCGGCGGGTCGGTCCCGCGATGTCGACGATCGCGCTCATGGCGAGATGCGAGCCCCGACCGTCATACGTGTCGAGAACTGCATTCGTCGGCGCGTGTACGCGGAGCCGTTTCGTGGATGCGGAAGCGACTTGGTGCTCACGGACGCGCCCGGTTCTCCTCACCCGCATCCATTTCGGGGTAGTGCCCCGTTCTGGCCAGATTGATCACTTCGGTACTGGCCTGTCGACCGGGCCCGTCCAGAACTCAATGCCCCATCTGTCGGCAATTTCGCGCAGTTCGTTCGGCCCGGCCGGCTCGCGCTCGGGCGACGTGCGCTCATCCGGGACCTGGACACCAGCCTCCGGGAAGTAGCCGGTCATCGCCCCCGGTTGGCCAACGACCTCGAAGCGCGCCGGCGCGTCGGACAGGTTCAGGGTGCCGTGGACCGTCCACGGCGGCACGAAGATCGTGTCGCCGGCCGCGAGTGTGCTGGTGCACACGACGGTTCCATCGCGTTCCTCGGCGAGCGTGAGCTCGCCGTCGAGGATGCGAAACCACTCTGCGAAGGCGTGCCGATGGGGCGGCGGGCCGCCACCGGGCTGCGCGAGGACCTCGATCACGTCAAGTGCGGCCGCAGTGTGGCTGCGGTCGAGCAGCAGCGTGACGTGGTTGCCGCCCGCGACGGCATAGGTAGCGCGGTCAGCGACACGCTTCGGCGCCAGCGGCTCTGGTGCTGCAGTGCTCATCAGCATCTCCTTTGCAATGGATCATGGCTGCCGCGCGGCTAGCCCGGCTGTCACCTAGCGGGGAGATCCCCGAGACCGGGGACTCGGTGCACGAGCAGCATTGCACGGGTGCGGGCGTGCGGGTGTCTGATCTCTTGGACGCAGGGGACGTCGAGTGCTCCGGCCTCCCGACATCGCGGAGTGGGGCGGGCACTGCCGTCCAGCAATGCGCCTTGCCGGACTACCGCGCTCGTCCCGGAGTAGCGTATGGTGCGAGGCGGCCAACGCGGCACCGCATACCGTCGTCGCGGCTGCGCTCGTTAGCGTTCTAACATGATCTTTGCCCGGTTGCGCCAGGTGAGTGTCGCGGTGGGCCCCTGGGGAAGGGATGGCTAGGGTTCATGTCGCGACCGAAGTTCAAGAACGAGGATTTTGAGTTCGGGTATGAGATCGTCTTGGGTGGTGTGTATCGCGGCTTTGCCGATGCGGGCGAGGTGCAGGCCACCGCGGGGCGTGTTAAGGATGGCGACGCCGACGCGTGGGTGACAGAGTGGTCAGCGACCGCGGACGCGATCCGGGCGGCGGCCGAACAGGCCGAGGCGAACGGGCAGCGGGTCACCGCCCGCGGCCTGTATCTGCGTGCGGGTAGCTATTACGCGACCGCGCTTTATTTGATCACCCATTCGCATCAGACAAGCCGACAGCAAGAGATCTGGCTACATCAGCGCGCGTGCTGGGACAAGGCGGTCGACTTGGCGTCGGTTGCGGGCGAGCGGATCCAGATCGCCTATGAGGACACGGTGCTGCCTGGCTACTTCTTCCGCGCACCAGACGCGAAGCCGGGCGAGCCGCGCCCGCTGGTGATCATGAACAACGGGAGCGACGGCGCCACCTCCAGCATGGCCGTGATGGGTGGCATCGCGGCGAACGAGCGCGGATATCACTGGATGACGTTTGATGGCCCGGGTCAGCAGGCAGCACTGTTCTTGCAGAAGATCCCGTTTCGACATGATTGGGAAGCGGTGCTGACTCCGATTGTGGATGCGATGGTGGCGCGCGCCGACGTCGACGCCGAGCGGCTCGCTGTCATCGGTGTCAGCCAGGCTGGGTACTGGGTGCCCAGGGCGCTCGCCTTCGAGCATCGCTTCGTCGCGGCCGTGGCCGACCCCGGCGTCGTGGACGTGTCGACGTCGTGGACGGCGCCGCTGCCGGGGTTCATGAAGTCCCAGCTCGCAGACGAGAGCAAGAAGAAGGCATTTGATCAGGAGATGGGCTGGACCGAGCGGCTCTCGAAGTCCACGCGCGCCACCTTGCACTTCCGCGGTGAGCCCTATGGGCTTGAGAGTGACTCGCGCTGGGAGCTCTACCAGGAAGTGATGAAGTACAAGCTGGGCGACGAAGTCAAGGACATCACGACGCCAGTTCTGGTCACCAATCCCGAAGACGAGCAATTCTGGCCGGGCCAGTCCCAGCAGCTTTACGACATGTTGCCTGGCGACAAGCAGCTCGTTGAATTCACGGCCGCGGAAGGGGCCAACCGCCACTGCGAGCCGATGGGCATGGGAATCCGTGACGCCCGCATCTACGACTGGCTGGACAACTATCTGCGCTCGTAACACTGCCAGGCCATCCTGGTCCAAGCCCCGCGATGCGTATGACAGGCGGGTCGTTCCCGCGGCGCGATGGGCGCGTCCGTTCAGCGTTGGGAAGTGCGTGGTGATCTGGTCCACGGGGTGCTGGCCTCGCGGAGCTACGGAACCTGTAAGCCACCAGCGTCGAGACCTCCTTTCCTCGCGCCACAAGCATCGCGTCGCGGTAAGCTGCGAACCTGCTACGCGCGGTAGGCAGGCACCCGGTGCCGACGCGCGACGAGCCTGGAGTCGCCAATCGCGGAGTTGGCGAGCAGGTCGTCGAGGATTGTCTGGGGCGAGTCCTCGTCTACCTTGATCGGTAGCCCGCCTTCATCTGATGCGCCAGCCATATCTGGCCGATGAATCTGGCTCTGAATCGCGGTCTCAGCACGTGCGGTTGGGACCGCGCTATGACCACCGATCAGGAGGACTCAGTTGCGCAACGACGATGACACGGACCTCCCCAAGCTCTCCGCTCCGGCACGCCCGGCACTTGCAAGTGCCGGCTACACGCACCTAGCTCAGCTGGCTCAGGTCTCCGAGTCCGACCTCAAGAAACTGCACGGCATGGGGCCTACGGCGATAGCGGCCCTACGCACGGCGCTTCACGAGCGGGGTCTCTCCTTCCGCAGCTGACGCTGGAGCGGCGACCACCATGGCCAATCTGATCTATTCCGCGATCACCTCGCTTGACGGCTACCTCGAGGACGACGTGGGCAAGTTCGACTGGGCGGCGCCGGATGACGAGGTGCATGCTTTTGTCAACGAGCTCGAGCGACCGATCGGCACCTACCTGTACGGGTGCGGGATGTACGAGACGATGGTCTACTGGGAGACCGTGAGCACTGGCGCTGATCAGCCGGCCGTGATCCGGGACTTCGCCGAGATCTGGCGGGCGGCCGAGAAGATCGTGTACTCCCGGACGCTTAAGACGGCATCCAGCGCGAGAACCCGGATCGAGCGCAATTTCGAACCCGACGCGATCCGGCGGCTCAAAGACGCCTCGGGGGCCGACATCACGATCGGGGGTGCCGACCTCGCCGGTCAGGCGATAGCGGCGGGGCTAGTCGACGAGTTCCATCTGTTCCTTGGGCCGATCATCGTGGGTGGCGGCAAGCGGGCACTGCCGGACAACGTCCGCGCGCAGCTCGAGCTACTCGACGAGCGCCGGTTCCGCAACGGCACCCTTCACCTCCGCTATCGCGTGAGCGCCTGACCGCGACGGCGAGCAAACACCTGCTGTGGCGATCGCGCGAGTATCTGGCACGACGCTCCGCAGCGCCCCGCTCCGCGCGGACTGCAGGGAGCCGGCGCCTTCCGATCGGACAGGCGCCGGGCGCTGCCGGGACGCGTTGTGCTCGTGGCGACGAGCAGGTCGATTGCCGACCGGCTTTCGCAGCCCTGCTTTTCCGACGGCACGGGCATCGTTCAGTTCAGGGCTGTCGCTGTCGAATCGTGCGGGAAGCAGCAGCCTCGCCGAGAGTGCCCCAAAGGCGACTTTGCGGAAGTGATCACCGGCTGGTCGCACTTCATCGGCAGCGGCGGCGCTCCGCCGAGTGATCGTCGATCTTCTGCTCAAGGCCTACCGCTAGAAACCGCTCCAGCATCGCGTTGATCTGCTCGGGCACCTCGCAGGGACTGAAGTGCCCGGAGCCGATGGTCCGTCCGACCGCCAGTTGAGGTTGCAACTTCGTCGCGCGCGCGAGGTCCGCGTTCGGGGTTGAGGCGTCGAGATACAGAAGCGGGACCTCACAGCGCGCTAGGGCGTCAGCGTCATCCCACGATTGAACTGAGTCCTCCAGTATCGAGCTCGTCACGTGCGCCGGCGTGCGGATGATCTCGTCGAGGATCCAAGCCATCCGCGCTGGGTCATCGTGAGGACCAAAGAACGTCGAGTAATACTCACGCAGCGCTCGGCTGGCATCAGCTGACCGAAGCGCTGCAACCAGCTCTCGCACGAACCCGGCGCGAACGCAGGGCACCAGCAGGATCGAATCAACAAGGGTAACCGCCCGCACCTGCTGGCCGTGGCCGGCAGCAAGCTCCAGCCCCACGAGACCGCCGAGGCTGTGGCCGACGACGACCGGGCGCTCAATTCCCAGCTGCGAGCACATCCATGCCACGTCATCAGCGAGAAGCTGCATTGTGTAGCGCTGCTCGGGCGCGTCACTGTCGCCGTGACCGCGAAGATCGACCGCCAGCACACGATAGTGACGAGAGAAATGCTTCACCTGCTCGGCCCAAAAGCCGCGATGACAAGCCAGGCCATGCACGAACACCAGCGCCGGAGCCCCCCGCCCTGCCTCTTCATAGGCGAGCGCTATCCCGTCACGGATCAGTTTGGGCACACCCACAGTCTGAGCCACCGCAGGACGCTTCGCGTTGGCCCGGACCCAGAGTCCTGCTCTCCAAAGCCGGGGCGTGTCGCCGCGGTGCGACCGGCGGCGCCCACTCCTCGTTTGAGCCGGCCACAGACGGAAGCGGCAGCACCGCCCACACCGCCGGTCCCAGCGAGCGAGATCTTCGGGACGGTCGATGCTGCTGCTCGCCCCTGCGAGTGCGGCAGCGATCGTGTGGAGCTTCGCGTCGAAAGCTAGGTGTGACACCGATCGCTGGAGTGGCTTGCGACGCCGAACCCGCTGGGGTTTTTGAGCTCGATCCAGAGCGCCTGTGAGAGCGCGAGCGGCTCACCCTCGGGGGTTGAGATGGCGCAGGCTGAGTGGTGTTTGCGCCCGTCTTGGGCGATGTGCCATGCGGTGACGACGTGGGGCTTTCCGGCGTGGATCGGCTTGTCGATCCGGCCGGTGAGTCGAGCGAGCACGATTGGGGGCCCAGTCAGGTCGCAGGCGAACGCCGTGGGGCAGTCCAGCGCCGCCCACACGAACTCGCAGCGCACGGCGCCGTTCTCGCCCGCCAACGCCGCGGCCGGCCGCCATGCACATGCGATCACGTCACGTCCACCGACCGGTCCCGGGAACAGGCGCAGTCCGTCGCCTTGGTCGCGGTCCGGGCCGCACCCGAAACAATGCGGGAACGGGTGATCGCGGAACCCAACGTACCCCGATCTGGCGGCCCGCGCCTGTTCGAGCTCTACCGGCGGCGGGGACTCGAGCTCGAGCGATGTTGGTTGTGCCTCCGCGATGATCGCGTCGCCGTCCCGTAGCAGCAGCCGATCATCGCTGCCGCGCTCGAGCGTGAGCCGGCGCTCCAGCGGCGGCGGCTTTTGCAGCGTCACCGCCGCGGGACCCTCGATTTCGCGCGCGAGCAGACCGCACGTGTAACCGCCGTGCCCAGACTCCGGCGGACCCCGGAAACGTCTGCTGATGACGATCACCTCGCCGGCACCCCGGCGCCCACAGCCCGACCAGCGTGAGCGCTTCCACGGCTCATGGGGCTTGCTGTCAATAGCGTTCGAAGCTCGCCGACCGCGGCAATCGCGCTCTCCTCGTCGCCGGCGCACGGGATCACGTTGAACGCTGAGCAGCCGGCGTCGATGTAGGGGCTCAGGAACTCCGCGACATCCTCGGGCGTGCCGTAGGGCGAGTAGCGCTCGAACGGCTCGAATGGCATCTGGTAGAAGGCCTGCATCTGGGCGGCCAGTCGCTCGCGGGCGGCCTCACGCGTGGGGGCAAAGCCGCACCAAACGTTGAGCGCATGCTCGAACCCGCTCGGGTCTCTGCCGGCCTGCGTCGCCTCCCGGGTGATCTGATCGCGCACGGTTGCGAACCGGCGTGGGGAGATCCAGATCCCGAGCCAACCGTCGCCGAGCCTCGCGGCGCGGCTGACCGCCGCATCCGATCGTCCGCCGACGATCAGCGGTATCCGCGGCGACGGCGCGGGTACGATCAGCGCGTCCTGGAACGAGAAGAACTCGCCGTCGAACGTGACCGGCGTGCCGTCGGCCAGGCCGCGCAGGATCTGAAGGCATTCGCCCATCCGGCGTCCCCGCGTCTTGGGGTCAACGCCGCAGACCTCGATCTCGTGGCGGTCCTCGCCGCCGATCCCGACGCCGAGCGTGAGCCGGCCAGGCGCCAGCTGCGCGATCGTAGCCAGCTGCCGGGCGACCGGAACCGGGTGGCGCAACGGCAGCAGGTAGAGCCCGACGTACACCGGCAGCTGAGCCTGAGCGGACAGCAGGGAGGTCGCTGTGATCAGCCCGTCCGAGCCCGCTCCGACGAAGAAGCTCACATGATCCCCGACGCACACATGGTCGACACCCTCGTCGGCAACGCGAGCGAGCGTCGCCTGCAGCTGCTCCGCACCGACGCCTACCTGACCGACTGCAGGAAAGAGCCCGACGCGAACGCTGCGTGTCAGCAGCTGGTTCTCAGCCATCGTTCTTGATGGCCACGCCGGCGATCAGGGGTCGAATGATCGGAGGCATTCCCCGCCAGGACGCCTGCTGTAGTTGCCCCAGCTCCAGTCCGCACGCCCGGATCAGCTCGACGGTGGCTCGGTTGCAGTGGCAGCCCTCCGCGAACCGGCGCCACGGGCCGGCGAGTCGGTCCTGCCAGCAGGCAAGTCGCGGCGACTCAGCGCGGACGTGCTCGAGGAACAGCAGCCGACCGCCGGGGCGCAGCACCCGCCCGATCTCCCGCAACGCCAGATCGGGTGCGTCGACGGTGCACAACACGAGGGTTGAGACGACCGTGTCCACCGTTTCGTCGGCGAACGGCAGCCGCTCCGCCGACGCGTCGAGCACACGCACCCGAGATCGAGTGCGACGCAGCCTCCGCGCCAACCGCGCACGCATCGCGGCCTCGGGCTCGGTCAGGATCAGCTCGTCGAGGTCGTCCGGGTAGTGGCGCAGGTTCAGGCCAGTGCCGGTGCCGAGCTCGACCGTCCGCCCGCTCGCACGCCCGAGCAAGTCACGTCGAAGAGCGCCCAGGCCTGCCCTCTCGCCCAACCACAGCGCCGGGTCATACAGAACCGCGAATGCCCGCGCCCAGAGATCCGAGCCATCCGTCGCTGCCGCTTGAACGGTGCCAATCTCCATGGCCGCGACGATACGTCGGCGGCGATCGTCGCGCATCGCTCATCCAGGCCATCATCACAAGATGGCCCGTTCGGGTGAGCGGCCTCACAACAAGCCCATGCGAGTCGCCTCCGCGACCGCGGCCGTACGCGAACCACGCCCGAGCTTGTGCCTGATGTTCGCGACGTGCCGGTGCACCGTGTGCTCACTGAGGATCAGCTGTTCAGCGACCTCACGGTCACTGAGCCCGTTCGCGACGAGCGCCAGCACCTCGCGCTCGCGGGCAGACAGCAGCACCTCGGCCGGCTCACCCGCCACACGGCCAGCCTCGGCGTGCGGCGACAAGAATGACCGCAGCGCCCGCGCCACCGACCCCGCATCTCCTGCCCACGGGAAATGGGCACTCCCGTCGAGCGGAATCAGCGTCGCACCGGGGATCGCCGCGGCCAGCGCTCGCCCCTGCTCGTAGGGAATCGCGCGATCGCCACGGCGATGCACCACCACCGTCGGCACACGCACCCGCTCGAGCACCGGCCGGACGTCGTTGCGGTAAATCATCTCCAGGAGCGCTGCCGCGGTCTCGGCGCTCGCCGCTGCACGCTGCAAGCGCGCGAACCGCTCCTGCGCCGCGCTGTCCACCTCGCCGAGGAAGATGTCAGCCAGGACGCGCGACCCCAGCCCCCAGTGCGAGCGCACGGTGGCGACGATCGCCTCCCGTACCGCAGGAGCAGTGATCGACGGCCCATCGGCATACGCGCCGTAGAGCAGCAGACGATCCACCCGCTCAGGGAACCGAGCCGCGAACACGACCGCGGCGCAACCGCCCGACGAGCCCCCGATCAGCGTGACCCGCTCCAGCGCCAACTCTTCCAGCACCGCGGACAGCAACGCGACCTCACTCTCGAGCGTCAACTCCTCCGGTCGGACCTCGCGGTCGGACATGCCGACGCCGGGCCGGTCGTAAAGCACCAGCGCATGGGCCTCGCCAACCGACTCCCAGAACGATCGAAACCGTTGGTCTCGCCAATTGAGCTCGAGGTGGCTAACCCACCACGCCGGCGCGACCAAGGGCGGCCCGTGCCCAATCACCGCATACGCCACCCGGCCCTCATCAAACCCCAAGAACCGGATCTCCAGCCCGCGCGCCATCCAGACGAGCCTAACGACGCTACACGAGCCCGCCAAGAAACCTGAGTCAACACAGCCGCGTCAGACGAGGACCAGCGCTCTCGCGAGACCGCCCCCCTTTCCCGGGAGCAGCAGCGCCCCGGGCCTGCCGCAGTGCCGCTGAGATTGAGCACAGGCAGCCACGCCTTCGGTGCTGGCGATCACTGCCGCATCGCCGCTCAAGCAGCTACGCGCGACGAGCTCGCAGGCGTGGCTGCTTCCACGAGGACGGAGAAGTCTCGCCGGTGCCGAGCCGGTGGTCTCGCTTCTGCTCTCAGCCGGATGGGATCACGCGCCCTGCTTTCGCCTCGCGACGAGCATCAGGCGCGTGCCGGCCGCGGACCCGGTTTGCGCGGACAGCGAGTCTCTGACCGAGCGAGATCCTAAGAACGTCCGCAGCTGAGTATCGACCCGGTCCGGTCGTGAGAGCCTTTGCTTGGATGACGACCAACGACCTCGAGCAGTCGAGTACCGGCCGCGGTGAGTCCGTTGCTGGCGTCGATCTGTACTGGTTGCCGTTGGGGGCGGGTGGCCATTCCGTGCGTCTCAACGGTCGCGTGTTCGAAGCGGTGGTGTCGCGGCTCGAGCATCGGCCGGCGTGTGATCTCTTCCACTCCGCGCTTGAGGTGCGCGTGCCGGAGGGACGCTTCGTGATTGAGCAGGCGCCCGTCCCGGGCGGTGACGGAGCGCGGCGTGGCGTGGCCGCCGGTGGCGCGGTCGGCGCGCGCTGGGC
>Ga0208478_1000113_pt1 | contig 31521 bp, 30 predicted proteins | sample NGESurdeep072012_5_FD_184462 | JGI IMG/M metagenome (GOLD analysis project Ga0208478, IMG submission 184462) | Arctic peat soil microbial communities from Barrow, Alaska - NGEE Surface sample 415-2 deep-072012 (SPAdes) | ecosystem: Environmental > Terrestrial > Soil > Wetlands > Peat ...
ATATAGGCGCCCGACTTGTTCTTCACCGATGCGTAGGTGAAGCCGTTCTGCAGCGCGTAGGCCTGCTCGACGTAGCCGATGGCGCCCGTGGTCTGCTTGATCGCCGCGGCGACGCCCGAGTTCTTCGCGGCGCCGGTGCCCGTCGGCCACTTGACGTCCTTGCTGCCCTTGCCCACGCTCGACATCCAGCTTGGGCTGGTGTCGGCCAGGAAGGTGGTGAAGCCCTGGGTCGTGCCCGAGGAGTCGGAGCGGTGCACGACGGCGATCGCCGTGCTGGGCAGGCTCATGCCCGGGTTCAGCGCCGTGATCTCCGAGCTGTTCCAGGTCTTGACCTTGCCGGCGTAGATGTCGGCGATCGTCTGGCCGTCGAGCTTGATGCCGCTCTTGATGCCCGGCAGGTTGTAGGAGACGGTGATTGCCCCGAACGCGACGGGGAACTGGGACACGGGACCCTTGGCCTTCGCTACCTCGGCGGGCTTGATCGCCCCGTCACTGCCGGCGAAGTCCACCGTACCGGCCTGGAGCTGGGCGACACCGCCGCCGGAGCCGACCGGGTTGTAGTTCACCGTCACGCCCTGCGAGGAGAGCGTCGAGCCCCACTGCTGGTAGATGGGAGCGGCGAGCGTCGAGCCGGCGCCGTTGATCGTGCCCGACGCTCCACTGGCGGCGGGGCTGCTCGAGCTCGAGCTCGAGCCGGCGCTGCTACTCGAACTGCTACTGCTGCTCGAGCCGCAGGCGGCGACTCCGAGCGACGCGAGGACCGCTACGGCGACCGCGCTGATGCGACTTTTACGCAACGTTTTCTCCTTCAATCGAGGTAAGCGGCAAGTCTGTGCCGATCCCAGTCCGCTGTTGTTATCCGGTTGTGAACGCGTCATTCGACTCCTGTGAAGACTCGGCGGTCAAGCGGTAGCCGAAGCCGAAGTGCGTGTGGATGAAGCGCCAATCCGGGAGCGCCTGGCGCAGCTTGACCCGCAGCTTGCGCACGTAGACGTCGACGGAACGGTCGCCCGGGCGCATCTCCCGCCCCCACACGAGCCGGAACAACTCGTCGCGACCCATGATCCGGTCGCAGCGACGGGCCAGCTCGGTGAGCAGGCGCAGCTCGCGGATCGAGAGCATCAGCGGCCGCCCAGCCGCCCGGGCGAGGTGCTCCTCGGGCAGGATCTGAAGCGGGCCCACCTCGATCACCTCACCGCGAGGCATTGTTCTCGTCGCCGTCATCCGCCGGGCATGGTGCTCTCAACGAGGCCGTCAGACGTTAACGACCTGTGATCGGAGTGTGAATGAGCTGTGATCGCCTGGAAATCGCCGGCATACGGCGGGCGCCGGCCGGCGACGGGCGACTCAGCGCAGGCTGAGCTGGGGATCCGGCGTGAGCTCTTCGACGACGTGCTCCGGCTCCGTGCCGGCTCCGTCGTCTCGCTCGGGCGCGAACCGGTAGCCGACCCCGAAGTGGGTGTGGATGTAGCTCCACTCGGGCGATGCGGTCCGCAGCTTCTGGCGCAGCTTGCGCACGAACACGTCGACCGACCGGTCGCCGTGGGCCATTGCGTAGCCCCACACGCGCTCGTAGATCTCCTCGCGGCGCAGCACCCGGTCGGACTGTGTGAGCAGGTGCAGGATCTCGAACTCGCGCGCGGTCAGCTCGAGGCTCGCCTCGCCGGCATAGGCCTGATAGAGGTCGGGGCGGACCGTGATCTCGCCGACCTCGGCGGCCGCTTCAAGCGCCGGCATGTCATTGCGGCGGTGCCGGCGGATCGCGGCCTCGATCACGCAGATCAGCTCCTCGGCGTGACAGGGCTTGGTGATCCAGGCGTCGGCGCCGAGGCGCAAGCCACGCACGCGCTGAGCGACGGACGAGGGGCCGGTGCAGATGATCACGGCCAGGCCGGGCAGGCGGGCGCAGACGCGCTCCAGATACTCCCAGCTACCGGGTCCGAGCACGGTCACGTCGAGCACCAGCGCGTTCAGGCGCATCGCCACCAGCGCGTCGGCGGTGATCGCGCTCGACAGCGCGCGGTACTCCCAGCCGAGGGAATCGAGCCGGTTTCCGAGCACCTGCATGAACCCGGGATCACGATCGATGACCGCGAGCCGAAGCCGGTTCTCCGTGCGCTGCGCGGTCACCGCATTCCCTGCGCGGATTTCACTCCCATCGGGCAACATGGCCGGAACTCTAGTCGAACGTGTGGTCGCCTGGCCCGGGATCGTATCCGGTCACAGGATCTTTACGTGCAAACTGCGTCAATCCGGGGCAGGATCGACGGGTTTGTGGACCTCGCGCCGGTCGTCGTCGCTGGGGGGGGTGTCTTCCCCAAGCGGTCACGTGCTGTTCACCGGAGACCCGCCGACCCGGTCTAGGGTCGCGGCATCCGATGTCGTCGACGCAGCTCGGCAACGCTACGCCCACGGGAGTCCTGCGTTGCGCCAACCTCGAGATCCGCCCGGGGTGTGCGCACGTGGTGGCCGACGGGCGCCACGTGGCGCTCACCGCGCGCGAGTTCCAGATGCTCCTGACCCTCGCCGAGCGACGCAACCGGGTCATCGCCCGGCCGGAGCTGTACGAGCTCGTGTGGAAGCAGCGCATGGCCTATCGGGACCGCTCCGTCGACGTGTTCGTGCGCAAGCTCCGCCTGAAGCTCGACCTCGCCGCCCCGGGCTGGACCTACATCCACACCCACTTCGGGGTCGGCTACCGGTTCGCCCCCGAGCGGGTGCCCCCGGCCACGTAACCGCTGCACAGCGGCGTATTCGCGGGGGGCGCCACGAGCGCACCCGGCAGCAGCTCGACGGGGTCAGGGCGCCTGTACGCTCTGTGGCGATGCGGGCCCACTCTCCCCGGCCGTCCTACGCTCAGGACGTGCGCGTGCGCGGAGCGATGCTGCTGCCGCTGTGCGCGCTCCTCGTGCACCAGCTGCGCTTCTACCTCGCCTTCGGACGCGACGGCCCGATGTGGCTCGCGCGCGAGGGTCACTCCTACATGTCGAGCGTCGAGCCGATCGCGCTGCTGATCGCGGCGCTCGCCGTCGGAGGCTTCGTCGGCCGGCTCGCGCGCTGCTGGCAGCAGGGGGGCGAGCCCGGCGGCACCGAACCCCGGCGCGGACGGTTCCTGCGTGTGTGGGCGCTGTGCGCCGCGGTCCTGTTCGCCGTCTACTGCGGGCAGGAGCTGATCGAAAGCGCCCTCGCCGTCGGCCACCCCGCCGGCCTGGCCGGCATCCTCGGCCACGGGGGCTGGCTCGCCGCGCCGCTCGCGATGCTCGTCGCCGCGGCGCTCGCGGCGACCCTCAGGGTCGCGGGCTCGCTCGTCGCCTTCGTCGCTCGGGCGCGCCGGCGTCCCGGGCGTCATCTCACGACCCTCGTACCGCGCCACGCCGTGCCGGATCAGGCCGACTGGCGGCTGCACCCGCGCGCCGGCGTGGCGGCCGGGCGCGCTCCGCCTCTCGTCATCGGGACCTAGACGATCGCCGGCCGCGGCTGCGCGCCGGAACCCGATGACGAGGAGCGAATGACCACTGCCGTGAGACCGGCGGTCAGGAGCGCGCTCGGTGCGCTCCGTGGATCGATCATCAAGACGCGCCCCTCGCGGCGGCCGCTGCCGGCCGGCGCGATCGTCGCCGCCCTGAGCGCGGCGTGGCTGCAGTGGCCCGATCCGGCCGCCGCGCACGGGCTCGTCGGCCGCGCCTATCTGCCCGTGCCGGCCTGGCTGTTCGCGTGGGCGGCCGGGCTCGTGCTCGTGCTCTCGTTCGTCGGCCTGGCCGCCCTGTGGTCCTCGCCCCGGTTCGAGCGCCCGCGTACCCGCCGCCTGTTCGGATATCCGGCGCTGCTCGAGCCCATCCTCGGCCTGCTCGGCGTCATCGCCTTTGTGATCGTCGTCATCAGCGGGATCCGCGGGAGCCAGATTCCGACCGCCAACCTGGCGCCGACCGGTGTCTACGTGCTGTTCTGGGTCGGCGTCCCGATCCTCAGCGCCCTGTTCGGGGACGTGTTCCGACCGGTCAACCCGTGGCGAGCGCTCGCGCGTGCCGCGGCCTGGGGATCACGGCGCTCCGGACTGGCCGGCTCGTTCGGGCGGGCGCCGCTGCCCTACCCGGATCGGCTCGGCCGTTGGCCCGCCGTGGCGGGGATCATCGGCTTCGCCTGGCTCGAGCTCGTGTTCGTCGACCGCGAGCATCCGGCGACGCTGGCCGTGCTCGCGGTGGCCTATGCCCTCGTTCAGCTCGTCGGGATGTCGTTCTTCGGGATCGAGCGCTGGAGCGAACGCGGCGATGCGTTCGGCGTCGCCTTCAACCTCTTCTCGAGGCTATCGCCGCTCGAGTACCGCGACCGCACCGTCCGGCTGCGCCCGCCGCTGTCCGGTCTGGCCGACGCGCGAGCCCTGCCGGGAACGGTCGCGCTGCTGTGCGCGATGATCGGCACCACCACCTTCGACGGCACGGCCAACGGACCGGTGTGGCGGGCGATCGCCCCGGGAGCGGTGAGCGACCTCACCCAGCTCGGGTTCGGCGGCACGACCGCGGTCGAGCTGACGTTCACGCTCGGCATGGCGCTCTGCATCCTGCTCTGCGGCGGCCTGTACTGGCTCGGGATCAAGGGGATGGAGTCGGTCTCCCCCGGGCACCGCAGCCAGGAGCTCTCCCGAGCCTTCGTGTTCTCCCTGGTGCCGATCGCCCTCGGGTATCTCGTCGCCCACTACTTCTCGCTCCTGGTCACCCAGGGGCAGGCGACCGGCTATCTGATCTCCGACCCGATGGGCACCGGCTCGGACCTGTTCGGCACCGCCGGCTTCCGGATCGACTACGGGCTCGTGTCGGCCGCCGCGATCTGGTATATCCAGGTCGCCGCTCTCGTGGGCGGGCACGTGTCCGGCCTGGCGCTCGCCCACGACCGCGCGCTCGTGGTCTACGGCGACCCCGAGGATGCCGCGCACTCCCAGCGCTGGATGCTCGTGGTCATGGTCACGTTCACCTGCTTGGGCCTATGGCTGCTCTCGGCGGTGAACACGTGATCCGGCCCGCCGACCCACCCTCCGTACGCTCTCGAACGACTTCCCTGCATTGATCGAAAGGCGATGACCCACCCCATGCCAGCACTCCACCCACACGCTCGCCGCCGCCGGCCCGCGATGGCCGGCCCCCTCGCTCTGGCCGGCGTCCTTGCCGTGGCGATCGCCGGCTGCGGCTCCTCGTCGAGCTCGAGTTCGTCGAGCGCAGTGGCGTCCAGCGCCTCGACCTCGACGCCGACGACGAGCTCGACGCAGGCCGCGGCGACACCCGCACCGGGGCTGGCACTCGCCGAGCATCCGAGCCTGCGGACGTTCCCCGCCGCGGGCGGTCGCACGCTGCAGCAGGTCGCGACCGTGGCCCACGGACAGGTGTCCTTCGGCGCCGCGACCGGCGTGTTCACGCCGGGCACGCGACGCGTCGCCTTCGGCCTGAACACGAGCGCGGGCGGCTTCGTCTACGCGCCCACCGCCGTCTACATCGCGACCAGCCCGTCATCGCCGGCGCAGGGCCCGTTCCTCGCCCCGGCCGACCCGATGACCGTGGAGCCGCAGTACCGCAGCCGGCAGAACTCCGGCCCCGGGGGGATCCAGGCCATCTACGCCGCCAACGTCCCGATCCCGCACCCCGGCACCTACACCATCCTCGCCCTGACCCGCTACGGCAACACGTTCATCGGCGCCCCCGGACAGATCGCCGTGGCGGCATCCTCGCCGATCCCGAACGTGGGCGAGCGGCCGCCGGCGATTGCCACCGATACCGCGGCATCGGTCGGCGGCAACACCGCCCTGCTGACGACGCGGATCCCGCCCGAGGACATGCATGCCGTGTCGTTCAAGGACGTGCTCGGAAAGCAGCCCGTGGCGCTTCTGTTCTCCACGCCACAGCTCTGCGTCTCCAAGGTGTGCGGCCCCGTGACCGACATCGCCGTCCAGGTCCAGCACCAGTTCGGCAACCGGGTCACCTTCATCCACCAGGAGGTCTACGTGAACAACCAGCCCTCGCAAGGCCTGCGCCCGCAGCTCAAGGCCTTCCATCTCGAGACCGAGCCGTGGCTGTTCGTCGTCAATCGCCGGGGCGTGATCACGGCCCGGCTCGAGGGCGCGTTCGGCGTCAATGAGGTCACGAGCGCACTGCAGGCGGCACTGCGATGAGCGCTCGGCGCATCTCGCTCACCGCGATCGCAATCGCCGCCCTGCTCGCGGTGGCGGGCTGCGGCAGCTCGAGCTCGGGCGTGCAGGCGATCACGGTCGGAGCCGCGCGCACGTTCCAGCTCGCGGGCTTTCAGCCCAGCACGACGGTGCCGGTCGGCCGTCCGGTCCCGGTCACGTTCACCGTCCAGCAGCCGAGCGGCAACGCCCTGACCGCCTACAAGACGGGCGGCGGCCCGCACACCGGCGTGCACCTGATCATCGTCCGCGACGACCTCGCCTTCATCATCCACCACCACCCGCCGGTGGGAGCGGGCGGCGTGCTGCATGACACCGTCACCTTTCCCGCCCCGGGCCCCTACCGGGTGCTCGTCGACGTCTATCCGAACATCCCCGGTGGCCAGCCGAACTTCCAGCTGCTGAAGAGCATCACCGTGGCGGGCGCCTATCACCCGCGGCCGCTGCCCGCCTTCAAGGCCAACCAGGTCATCGACGGCTACCACTTCGACATGGCCGGCGGAGCCCCGTCGCTGCACGCGATCCAGGCCGCTTTCGTCAACATCGACGTGACCGATCCGCAGGGACACAAGGTCACATTCGTGCCCTGGTACGGCGCGCTGGCGCACGCGATCTTCTTCCACGAGGGCTCGCTGGACTACTTCCACACGCACGTCTGCGGAGCCGGTGCCCCGAACTGCACCAGCGTGCTGGGAGCGACGCGGGTCTCGGGCCGCTCGACCGCACCCGGAAAGCTGACGCTCGGGATCCTGCTGCCGGTGCCGGGCACGTGGGAGCTGTTCCTGCAGGCCCTGATGGGAGGGCATGTCGTCACCGTCCCGTACACGCTCAAGGTGTCGTGACCGGCGGCTCGGACAGGCGGCGGCGGGCGTGAGCGGAGCGGTGCGCATCGTCGTCGCCGTGGTGGCGATCGTGACCGGCTGCGTGCTCCTGCCCGGCATGGCCTCGGCGCACGCGTACCTGATCCGGACCGTCCCGGTGGCCAGCGGCGTGCTCGACAGCCCGCCGCCCAGCGTCGCGCTGACCTACGACGAGCCGGTCGAGCCGCGGTTCGCGATCATCTCGGTCACCGACGCCGGCGGCCACCAGGAGACCAGCGGACCCGTGGGCCGGTCGGCCGCCAATCCGGACACGCTGGTCGCGCCCCTGCGCCCGAACCTGCCGGAGGGCTGGTACCTGATCTACTGGCGCGCGATCTCGGTCGACGGCCACCCGGTGCAGGGGGCGTTCACCTACGCCGTCGGGCCGAACCCGGGTCCGGCGCCGCAGTTCCCGGTTCCGCACGTCTCGGCCACGGCGGTGACGCCCGGGCTCCTGGCCGTCCGGTGGGCGATGTTCCTGTCGGTGATGAGCGCGATCGGCCTGTTCGTGCTGCGCTGCTTCGTGGCCCGTCCGGTGGTCAGGCGCGCGCCGGGAACGAGCCTGAGGCCGGTGTCCCGGGCGTTCACGGTCGCTGCGGTGCTCGGACTGCTGGCGATCCCGATCTACCTCGACGTGGCGATTGCCAACGACTCGCTGCGCTCCGTGTTCGATCTCGGAGCGCTCGTGCCGTTGTACCGCGTGACCGCGTTCGGCCGCGGCTACGTGGACCTGGAGCTGTGCTTCGCCCTGTTCTGCCTGGCGGCCTGGATCACCCTGTGGCTCGACCGGCCCGAACGCGGGCGACGCTCCGTCGCGGCGCTGATCGCGACCGCCGGCGCGGTGCTCGGCGCCGCCGCCGTGCTGGTCGTGCCCGGGGCCACGGGGCACGCCGCCCAGACCTCGCCGCGCGGCCTCTCGGTCGTGCTCGACTGGGCCCACCTCGCATCGGGCTCGATCTGGATCGGAGGTCTGATCGGACTGCTCGTGCTGTGGGCCGGCGTCGCGACCGGCGGGCGCGTGCGGGCCCTGTCGGTCGTCGTGCCCCGGTTCTCCAACGTCGCGCTGGTCTCGGTGCTCGTGCTGCTGGCCACCGGCACCGGGGCCACCATTGTCCACATGCCCGCGGTCAACGCACTGTGGGACACGAGCTACGGGCGGGCGATCCTGGTCAAGATCGGGCTGCTCGCGGCCGCCATGGCGCTCGCGGCGGCCAACCTGTTGCGCACCAAGCCCCAGCTGGCCGCGGCCGCGGGCGACGAGGAGCGCGGCAGGCCAGCATCGGGGCTCCTGCGCCGCGTCGTCGGCGCCGAGGCGGTCCTCGTCGCCGGTGCCGTGTTCACCGCCGCCGTCCTGTCCAGCCTGGCGCCGCCACCGCCCGCGTTCGCGCTGCAGAATTCGGCGCTGGCCTCGGTGGGGCCGGGTCGCGTCGCCGAGACGGTACACCGCAGCGGCTATCAGCTGCAGGTGCTCGTCTCGCCGAACAAGGCCGCCGCCCCCGACTCGTTCGCGCTGCGGATCACCAAAGCAGGACAGCCCGTCCGCGGCGCCAATGTCACTCTGACCTTCAACCACCTCGAGATGCAGATGCCCCAACAGGAGTACCAGCTGACGGAGACGGGCCCGGGGATCTACGCTCGGGCAGCACCGGCATTGATCATGGTCGGGAAATGGGGCCTCTCGTTCCAGATCGCCCCCAGGACCGGTCCCGCGTTCAGCGCGCTGATCGTCGACCAGGCAAACGGATGACAGAACCCACAACGACCAGAGGCCAGATCGGGCTCCGGCTGACCGCGGCGATCATTGCGATCGCGTGTGGCGCCGCGGCGCTCGTGATCGCCATTCTGCTGATGAAGGACGCACTCGCATGAGCTCTCGAAAGCAACAACGTGAAGAGGCGCGGGCCAAGCGGCTCGCCGAAGAACAGACGCGCGCAGAACAGGAGCGGCGCCGGCGGCGGCTGCGCATGCTCGGCGGGATCGCCGTCGGCGCGGTCGCCGTCGTCGCGGTGTTGATCGCGATCTCCTCGAACAAGAGCACGCCGTCGGTGCCCACCGGAGCCGCGGCCAAGAAGACCGCCGCGTCGGTCGAGGCGATGCTGTCCGGGATCCCGCAATCCGGAGCCCGTCTCGGCAACCCGAACGCGCCGGTCACGCTCTACTACTACGGCGACCTGCAGTGCCCGGTGTGCAAGGACTTCTCGGTCAGCTCGCTCCCGCAGCTGATCGCCAACGAGGTCCGCGCGGGGAAGGTGCAGGTCATCTACCGCTCACTCCAGACCGCGACGCGGGACCCGGCGACGTTCGCAACCCAGCAGGTGGCCGCGCTGGCCGCGGGCCAGCAGCAGAAGTTCTGGAACTACACCGAGCTGTTCTACAAGCAGCAGGGTACCGAGGGCACGGGATATGTGACCGGGACCTACCTGGACGGCCTCGCCCGACAGATACCGGGGCTCAACGTCTCCACGTGGACGACCGCTCGCAGCAACCCGACGCTGGCCGCGCAGGTCCAGAGCGACCAGGCACAGTCAGCGTCGCAGGGCTTCAACTCCACCCCGACGCTCGTCTTCCAGGGCCCGAAGGGCAAGGTGCAGCCACCTGACGCGGTACCGCCCTATTCGGAGCTGCAGGCGGCGATCAAGCAGGTGGCGTGAGCGCGCTGCGCCGCGAGCCGGACGGTTGGCTGACACCGGCGATCGCGATCCTGTGCCTGATCGGGATCGGGGTCGCCGGCTACCTCACCTACGTCCACTACGCCGGCATCAAGGTCCTGTGCATCTCCAGCGGCGGCTGCGAGACGGTGCAGAGCTCGAGCTACGCAAAGCTGGCCGGGATCCCCGTCGCCGTACTCGGCCTGCTCGGCTACATCACGATCCTGATCCTGCTCCTGATCCGGGGCGAGACGGCGCGGATGGCGGCCTGCGCCGTGGCGATCATCGGCTTCCTGTTCAGCGCCTATCTCACCTACCGGGAGCTGTTCACGATCAAGGCGATCTGCCAATGGTGCGTCAGCAGTGCCGTCCTGATGACGATCCTCGCGGTCCTCACCACCGTGCGCCTGCTGCGGGCGGACCCCAGCGGATGATCCTCGCGCTTCTGATCCCGTATGCGCATCTCGGTCACTGGTACGTGCAAATCGCCTTCGCGGTCCCGTCGCTGCTGATCATCGGCTTCATGTGGCGGGACTCGCGGCGACGCAAACGCCAGGGCAGCCGGCCGCCCGGCAAGCGGGTGCACGGCACGCGGGTACCGCCCGGCAAGCCCGCACCGCCCGGCGAGGAGAAGCCCGGGCGATGAGCCGGACCCGGGTCGCGGTGGCGGCGGTGGCGGCGGTCGTGCTCGCGCTCGGGGCGGGCGCGGCGGTGCTCCCCGCAAGCGCCCGGGCGGACGGCGACCCGGCCAGCGACGTCCTGCTCGGCCAGGACGTGTTCCTCCCCTACAGCCCCGTCTCCGCCGCCGTGCAGCAGCGCCTGTACGCGGTCACGGCCGCGGGCCGCCGCGCCGGCTACCCGCTCAAGGTCGCGCTGATCAGCGCCACCACCGACCTCGGGGTGGTGCCGTCGCTCTTCGGCAAGCCCTCGAGCTACGCCCAGTTCCTCTCCGCTGAGCTCGCCGGCGTGGTACCGGGCCCGGTACTCGTTGTGATGCCCGCCGGCTTCGGGCTCGCGGTCCAGGGCAAGCCCCGCGCCACCACGGCGCTGGCCGGCCTTCCGATCGGCGCCGGTCCCGACGGCCTCGGGACCGCCGCGGTCACCGCCACCGAGCGCCTCGCCGCCGCCGCCGGCCACCCACTGCCGGCCGGCGCCGCGAGGGCCACCGCCGGCACGGGTGCCGGCGCGGACACGATTCGCCACGCCGTCACCGCGATCGCGGTGCTGGCGCTGCTGGCGGGGGCGGCGATGGGGGTGGCGGCGATGGCGCGGGGGCGAGCGGCGACGCGGGAGGCCTGAAGCGGTTCCCTCACGGGAGCCCGCCGGTCCCGGCTCACGCCCACACCCCAGCCGCCGTTCACCGCCTGATTACAGGAACTTGGCCGCCTGATCACGATTTGTCGCTCATTGCGAACGAATCTCCTGGTCATGAACGATCAGAAGAAGACCACGCGCGCTGCCGGCGCGCCGTCGGCGGTCCGCGTCGACCTGCATTGCCATTCCACCGCCTCGGAGATCGCCAAGCTCGGCGTGCAGCGTGCGCTGGCGCTCCCGGAGTGCGCGACCTCGCCGCATGAGGTCTACGAGCTCGCCAAGCAGCGGGGGATGGATTTCGTGACCATCACCGATCACGACACGATCGACGGGGCGCTCGAGCTCGAGGACCGGCCCGACACGTTCGTCTCCGAGGAGCTCACCGCCTGGTTCCGGGGTGAGCCGCAGGCGGTGCACGTGCTCTGCTTCGGGATCACCCCCGACGACCACGGTTGGCTGCAGGCCCACAACGGCGACGTGGCGGCGTGCGCGGAGTACCTGCATCAGAACGAGGTCGCCTGCGCGCTCGCGCACCCGTTCTTCCACGTCGCGGCGCCGTTGACGGCGGGCCATCGCCGCACGCTCGCACGGCTGTTCCCGGTCTGGGAGACGCGGAACGGCGCGCGGGCGCGGGAGCTGAACGCGCCGGCCGCGATCTACATCGAGACCCACGGCGGGATCGCCGTCGGCGGTTCCGACGACCACGCCGGCGTGGACATCGGGCGGACCTATACCGAGGCGCCGTACGCGGCCACCCCGGCCGAGCTCCTGGCCCACATCCGCGCCGGGCGCGTCGCGCCGCACGGCAAGCAGGGCAGCGCCGCCAAGTGGGCCCACAGCGCCCTCGTGCTCGCCGCCCGTTCGCTGGGCCGCAGCGGGGCGCCGCGCCCCGGCGCGACTGGCGCCCCCGACCCGCGGGTGGCGATGGAGCTGGCCGAGCGGATCATGCTCGAGGGCGACGCCCGCACCGGGAGCGTCGGCTCCGGCCTCGGCCCGGCCGAGGGCCTGGCGCTGCTGCACGCGTGGCTCGCCGAGATGGAGCTCGACGTCGACACCGCGGGGCTGCTGGCCATGCTTCAGGCCGACGACTTCAGCCACTCCGACCTCGAGCGTCGCGCCCGGCGCGTCCACGAGCGCAAGCTGACCGGCGCGATCGAGCAGCTGCTGGCCACCGGCGGCACCGATGGGCTCGACGCTGCCGCGACGCGGCTGTTCGCCGCCTGCCTGCCCGCGGTCCCGTACATCCCGGCCGCTGCCTTCCTCGCCCGCGAGCGGGCCAAGCTCGTGTCCCGCGACGGCGAGCCGCTGCGGGTCGCCGTGGTGGCCGACGGCGTCGGCTCCGTCCACGGCGTCTCGCGCACCCTGGCGCAGCTGCGCGAGCGCGGCATCCCCGGGCACGAGATCGAGGTGATCGGGACCGACGCCAGCGTCGACCGGCGCCTGGCGGCCGTGGCCGAGGCCGAGCTGCCGTTCTACCCCGGACTCAAGCTCGGCGTGCCGAGCCTGTTCGCGGTCGCCGAGGCGCTCACCGAGCGGCGCTACGACCTGGTCCACGTGTGCGCTCCCGGTCCGGCCGGGATCGCCGCGATGCTGATCGCCCGCGTGATGGGACTGCCGGTGGCCGGCAGCTACCACACCGAGCTGCAGAGCTACGCGCGGCTGCGCTCCGGCGACGCGCGCGTCGAGGGGATCGTGCAGATGCTCCTGGCCACGTTCTACGGCCAGTGCCGGATCGTGCTCTCGCCGAGCGTCGCCGCCGACGCGTCGCTGGCCCGCCTCGGTATCCCGACGCAGCGGATCGTGCGCTGGGACCGCGGCGTGGACCTCGAGCGCTTCAGCCCGGCTCGCTACGCCCCCGACGCGCTTCCGGCCGACTTCAACGTCCTCTACGTCGGCCGGCTCAGCCGCGAGAAGGGGATCGACATGCTCGCCGAGGCGTTCCTGCTCGCCCGCCAACGCGATCCGCGACTGCACCTGGTGCTGGCCGGGCGTGGGCCCGAGGAGGAAGCGCTCCGCCGCCGACTCGGGAACGCCGCCACCTTCCTGGGATGGGTCGGCGGCGATCAGCTCGCCCGCACGTACGCGAGCGCCGACCTGTTCATGTTCGCGAGCACGACCGACACCTTCGGCCAGGTGATCCTCGAGGCGCAGGCGAGCGGCCTGCCGGTGCTCGCGGTCGACGCCGGAGGACCCGCGGACCTGATCGAGAGCGGGCGCAGCGGCTGCCTCGTGGCGCCGAGCGCAGAGGCGCTGGCGGAGGCGCTGCACGGCCTGGCGCGGCGCGAGGCGATCCGGGATCGGCTGGCGACCGGTGGCCTGGTCGCGGTCCGCGAGCGCACCTGGGAGCGCTCGCTGCGACAGCTCGCCGAGGGCTACACGCTGGCAATCGGCGCGCCCCTCGAGCATCCGGACTCGGTCGAGGTCGCTCGTGCCGCCTGAGCCGTCGGCCGCCCTGCTCCCGTCCCCGCCGGATCCGCCGTCGGATCGCTCACCGGATCGGATCGCCGGCGGCGCTCGACGCCGGCCGGGCACCCGCCGGCTGCGGATCGCCGACGTGACGCTGTTCTACGGCGAGCGCAGCGGCGGCATCCGCACCTACCTCGAGGCGAAGGCCGACTTTGCCCGGCGGACCGGCGCGTTCGAGCATCACCTGGTCATCCCCGGCCGCAGCGCCGAATCCGAGCCCGGGACCGCGGCCGGGCACGATCGCGCACTCACCCCCGGCCCGACCCACCGGCACGAGCAACGCTCGCTGCGGGTGGCCGCGTCCAACGGCTACCGGGTGCCGCTCGGCGGCGGTGGCCTGCAGGCCACGCTGCGGGCGCTCGCGCCCGACGTGGTCCTGCTGCACGACCCCTACTGGACCCCGCGGCTGACCAGCCGCGCGGCCCATGAGGTCGGCGCGACGGTGATCGCCGTCCACCATTCCTCGGCGGCGCTGCACGCGGCCGGCCTCCCCGGTCCGCAGCACGTGTACACGAAGGCGCTCCGGCGCTGGTACCGCCGGGCCTACTGCGAGGTCGACGCCGTGATGTCGGTCGTCGATCCCGGTGTCGACGTTCGCCGGCCGTCCACGCTGCGCCTGCGGCTTGGCCTCGATCCGGCCTTCGGCCCTCGCGCGGACGTTGCGCGCGGGGAGCACGTCCTCTACGTGGGACGGCTCTCGCGCGAGAAGGGCCTGCGCGAGCTGCTCGAGGCCGCCGCCGCCGCACGCCGGCCGTGGCCCCTGGTGCTGCTGGGCACAGGGCCGGCGGGCGACACCTTGCGCGAACGCGCGCGCCAGCTCGGGCTCGCCGGGCGGATCACGTTCGCCCCCTACCTGAACGACCGCGACGCGCTCGCCCAGGCCTACGCCGCCGCCCGGTGCGTGGTCCTCCCCGGAGCCCACGAGACGTTCGGCCTCGCCGCGCTCGAGGCCGCCGCCTGCGGCGCTCCGGTGGTCACCGCCCACACGACGCCGTCGGCCGAGCTGCTCGACGGCTTCGTCGACACCTTCAGCGGTGGCGATGCGACTGACCTGCTGCTGGCGATCGAGCGTTCCCGGGCCCGCGAGCCCGGACTCGACGCGGCGCGAGCGCTCACCGACACGCACGGCTGGGACGCCGCGATCGCCGCCGAGCTCGACGACATGACGCGGCTGGTGAGCCGGCGGTGAGCGGCCGCCTCGCCGTCGCGCTGCACGACGTCGAGCCCCGCTCCTTCGCCCGCGCTCGCGAGATTCGCGCGTGGTTGCTCGCGCGCGGCGTCGAGCGCGTCACGCTGCTGGTGATCCCCGCTGCCGACCTGCACCCGATCGGGGCCCGCGCCCCGGCGCTGGCGGCCTGGTTGCGCTTCCGGGTGGCCAGCGGCGACGCCGTCGCCCAACACGGGCTGGTCCACAAGGCGGCCGCCGTGGCCCCCTGGCCCCGCAGCCTGCTCGCCGGCTGGCAGGGCGGGGCCGCCGCCGAGTTCCCGGGGTTGGACCGCGAGGACGCCGCCCGGCGGGTCGACACGGGCCGGCGGCTGCTGCGGGAGATCGAGCTCGATCCCCGCGGCTTCGTTGCCCCCGGATACGCCTACACGCGCGCGCTGCGGCGGCTGCTGGCCGAGTCGTTCGAATGGTTCGCCGACCTGAGCAGCATCCGCACCAGCTCCGGCGAGAACCTGCGCGCGCCGGCGCTGTGTCTGGGCAGCTCGACGCCGCTCAAGCGCACGCTCTCGCCGCGCCTGGTCAGGGCCGCGGCGCGGACCCCGGGCGAGGTGATGCGCGTCGACGTGCATCCCGCGGACTTCGACCACCGCAGCCACGTGGCGACCCTCGAGGGGCTGCTCGGCCGGGCGCGTGGGCGCGACCCGGTGACCTACGACGAGCTGCTGTGAGCAGCCGCCGCGCACGGCTCCGCGACGAGGCCGAGCGTGTCCTGCGAGCCAACTGGCGCGAGGGCCGGCGACGCGACGGGGTGCCGTACGCCTTCACCTGCCCGGCCACGCCCCGGTACCGGCACCAGTGGTACTGGGACTCGTGCTTTCACGCCATCGCCTGGCGCCACTTCGACCCGGCGCGGGCGCGCGCCGAGCTGCGCACGCTGCTGCGGGCCGGCGGGCTCGACGGGTTCGTCCCCCACACCGCGTTCTGGGACCGGCCGGCGCGGTGGCGCCGCGCCCCCTTCTACGGCACGCGCTCGGTGTTCGGCTCCACCGCCACCGCGACGATCCAGACGCCGCTGCTCGCGCTCGCCTGGGAGCTCGTGGCGGCAGCGTCACCGGATGACCCGGGCTTCGCCCGCGAGGCGCTCCCGAGCCTGCGTCGGCACTACGACTGGCTGCACCGGGAGCGCGATCCCGACGGCGACGGCCTGCTGACGATCATCCACCCCGACGAGTCGGGGCTCGACGACTCGCCGAAGTACGACGACGTGTTCGGCTGGATGCGTCACGACAGCCCCGGCTACTGGTGGCTGATCGAGCGCCATCGCAGGCTCGACTACGACGCGCGACGGGTGACCGATCGCTACGAGGAGCACCTGGAAGACGTGCTCGTGAACGTCTGCTACGCGCTCGCATTGCGGGCCCTCGCCCGGCTCGAGGGAGCGGGCGCCGGCGAGCGCTGGCTGGCGCGCGCCGAGCGCACCGAGGCGGCGCTGCTGGAGCGCTGCTATGACGAGCGGACGGGGCTGTTCCTCGACCTCGCCGGCTCCCGCGAGCGCCGGGTCGCGGTGTCCACCTGGTCCGCGCTGGCGCCGCTGGCCCTGAGCGCGCTGCCGACCGATGTGCGGGTCCGGCTCGTCGAGCAGCAGCTGCTCGACCGCCGCCGCTACGGCGCGCCCTGCGGGATCCCGTCCGTCTCGCGCGAGGAGCCCGAGTTCAACCCCCGGTTCGCTCTCTGGCGCTGCTGGCGCGGGCCCTCCTGGGTCAACACGAGCTGGCTGCTGGTGCCGCCGATGCGGGAGCTCGGTTACGAGCGGGAGGCCGACCGCATCGTCGCCTCCCTCGAGCAGGCGGCCGACCGGCATGGCTTCCGCGAGTACTACAACCCGCTCACGGGACGGGGCCTGGCGGCCCGCGGCTTCGGCTTCGCCACCCTGCTCGTGGACCTGATCTTCGAGCCCGAGGTCGATGCGTCCGCGCGAACGCCGATGATCCAGTCGTGAGCTGGCGATCGACGCGAGCCGCCGGGCGCACGGAGCACGGCAACCGCCAGGTCGCAGTGATCGACCTGGGCTCGAACTCGTGGCGTCTCGTCGTGTTCACCTACTCGCCCGGCGAGTGGTGGAAGCGAACCGACGAGCTCCACGAGACGGTGCGGATCGGCGCCGGGCTCGATGCCTCGGGCTACCTGAGCCAGGAGGCAATCGACCGCGGACTGGAGACGCTCGCCGTGTTCGAGCGCTTCTGCGCGGCCGGCGGGATCGTGCGGCGAGACGTCCACGCGTTCGCCACCAGCGCGATCCGGGACGCGTCCAACCGCGACGAGTTCCTGGTCCAGGCCCGCGCCGAGCTCGGAATCGAGGTCGAGGTCCTCTCGGCCAAGGATGAGGCGCGCTACGGATATGTGGCGGCGGTCAACACGACGACGCTGACCGATGGCGTCGTGCTGGAGATCGGCGGAGGGTCGATGCAGCTGATCCAGGTCGAGGATCGTCGCGCCACCGAGCTGTCCTCATTCGCCCTCGGCGCGGTGCGGCTGACCGAGAAGTTCCTGCCCGGGTCGGGTCCGGCCAGGAAGAAGGAGCTCCAGCGCCTGCGTGCCCACGTCCGCGATGCGCTCGGCGAGCTCTCGTGGCTGCCCGAGTCGGGCGAGCGCATGGTTGGTCTGGGCGGCGCGGTGCGCAACCTCGCCGCCGCCGCCGCGCACGCCACGGGCCGGTACGACCTCGGGGTCCAGGGCTTCGTGCTCACGCCCGGGAAGCTCGACGAGCTCGTCGGGAAGCTGGCCGCGATGCCAGCCGCCGAGCGCGGCACCATCGACGGAATCAAGCCGGGACGTGGCGACATCATCCTGGCCGCGGCGGTGGTGATCGCGACGGTCGTGGAGCTCGGCGGCTTCGCCGGGATCGAGGCCACCGAGGCGGGCCTGCGCGAGGGCGCGTTCTTCGCTCGCACGCTGCTCGAGGAGGACAATCCGCTGTTCCCGGATGTGCGCGAGGCGGCGGTGCGCAACCTCGCCGTCCAGTACGAGTCCGACCTGCCGCACGTCGAGCACGTCGCCCTGCTCTCGTTGCAGATGCACGACTCGCTGGTCGGGCAGGGGCTGTTCAAGCCCAAGCCCGGCGAGCGCGAGCTGCTGTGGGCGGCCTCGATGCTTCACGACGTGGGGATGACGATCAACTACGACGACCACCACAAGCACTCCCGCTACCTGATCGTGAGCGCCGAGCTGCCGGGCTTCGATCCCCGCGAGCGGGCGCTGATCGCGCAGATGACCCGGTACCACCGAAAGGGAGCCCCCAAGCTCGGCGAGCTGGCCGTGTTCGGACGGGGCGGAGACGAGGAGCTGCTCGAGCGCTGCTCGGTCATCCTCCGGCTGGCCGAGCACCTCGAGCGCGGGCGCGACCAGTCGGTCAGCGAGGTGTGGCTGCGGGCCAACGGCCACGGCGTCGATCTGCATCTCGAGGCCTCGGGAGACCTGATGCTGCCGCGCTGGAGCGTCGAGCGCTACGGCGACGGGGAGGCCTTCCAGCGTGTGTTCGGCCGCCGCCTGCTGATCGGCTGACCGCCGCGCGGCGCGCCGAGGACCGCTGGGGCGAGTCGCGCCGAGCGGTGCGGCTGCTCGACCACGTCGAGGGGCTCGTCGGCGCGCTTCCGCGCCCGTCTGAGCGCATCCGCCGGCGGTGCCTGTGCGACAGCCGCCGTGCGCCGATGGCATAGACGAACCGCTGGTTCTACAGTTCAGGCATGCTCTGGCTGTTGAGACATGCCGAGGCCGCGGACGGCTCGCCTGACGATCAACGGCCCCTGACCGAGCGCGGAGTGCGCCAGGCCGAGGCCGTCGGACGGGCGTTGGCCTCGCTCGGGGTGAGCATCGACGCGTGCCTGAGCAGCCCCAAGCTGAGAGCGCTCCAGACCGCACGCGCGGCGTGCGAGCCGCTCGGCGTCGAGGTCACCATGGAGCCGCGGCTCGCGGGTAGCCCGTTCGACGCCTCCGACCTGAGCGCCGGCCTCGGCAATGTGCTCCTGGTCGGCCATGATCCTTCATTCTCGCTGGTGCTGCACGACCTGACCGGCGTGCAGGCGAGGATGCGCAAGGGCGGCCTCGCCGCTATCGACAAAGGCGAGCTGATCTCGCTGCTACGCCCCACAGAGCTCGCCGCGATCGCGGCGGCTGGAGAGAAGGTGGCATGACCGAGCACGCACTCGAGCCGGTGAACATCGAGACCGACGTGGCCGAGGTCCCGGTTCCGGACCTCGACGACCCCTCGCTGTTCATCAATCGCGAGCTCTCGTGGCTCGACTTCAACGACCGGGTGCTGCAGCTGGCCGAGGACGAGCACATGCCCCTGATCGAGCGCCTGAAGTTCCTGGCCATCTTCGTCACCAACCTCGACGAGTTCTTCATGATCCGGGTGGCCGGCCTCCATGACCAGGTGGCGGCCAGGATCGACGCCCGCGGCCCGGATGGGCTCTCGCCGACCCAGACGCTGCAGGGGATCGCCGACACGGTGCGCGCTCAGGACCGTCGTCACGCGCATGCGTTCAACAACGTGGTCCGTCCGGCGCTGGCCGAGCACGGAATCCGGATCGTCACGTGTGAGGAGTCGGGTGCCCCGCCGCAGGAGCTCGAGCGGCTCTTCCACGAGCAGATCTTCCCCGTGCTGACCCCACTCGCCGTCGGCCCCGGTCGGCCGTTCCCGTACATCTCCAATCTCTCGCTGAGCCTGATCGTGCGACTCCGCGACCCCGAGCTCGATCACGAGGTGTTCGCCCGGGTGAAGGTTCCCAAGGAGGTCCTGCCCCGATTTGTCGAGGTCTCCAAGGACACATTCGTGGCGCTCGAGGAGATCATCGCCAAGCACCTCGACACGCTGTTCCCGGGCATGGAGATCCTCGGGCACGATCTGTTCCGGGTCACCCGCGACGCGGACTTCGAGGTCTCCGACGAGGCCGACGACCTGCTTCAGGCCGTCGAGGACGAGCTCCGACGGCGTCGCTTCGGCGAGGTGGTGCGGCTCGAGGTCGGCGCCTGCATGGACGCGGCGATGCGCGACCGGCTGCTCGAGTGGCTGAACGTCGAGCCGCTGCAGGTCTACGACGTCGAGGGCCAGCTCGACCTCGGCGATCTGTGGCAGATCGCGGGCGTCCAGGGCCACAACGACCTGCGCCAGCCCCAGTGGACGCCGCTCACGCATCCGGCCCTCGCCGCCGAGGGCGACGAGCCGGCCGACGTGTTCGCCGCGATGCGCGCGGGCGATGTGCTCGTCCACTACCCCTACCACTCGTTCGCCACCAGCGTGGAGCGCTTCGTCAAGCAGGCGGTCGACGATCCCAACGTGCTGGCGATCAAGATGACCGTGTACCGGACCTCGGACGATTCGGCCCTCGTGCCGTCTCTGATCCAGGCCGCCGAGCTCGGCAAGCAGGCCGTGTGCCTGGTGGAGCTCAAGGCTCGCTTCGACGAGCGCCTGAACATCCGCTGGTCACGGGCGCTGGAGGAGGTCGGCGCCCACGTTGTGCACGGGATCCCCGGGCTCAAGACGCATGCCAAGGCGATCCTCGTGGTGCGCCGCGAGAGCGGCTCGGTCCGCCACTACGTGATGACCGGAACCGGCAACTTCCACGCCAAGAACGCCCGTCTGTACGAGGACTTCGGGCTGTTCACGACCGACCACGAGATCGGCGACGAGGTCGCCAACCTGTTCAACACGCTCACCGGCTACGGACACCCGCCGCGCCAGCGCAAGGTGCTGGTCGCGCCGGACTCGCTCCGTGAGCCGCTGCTCGAGGAGATCGAGCGGACGATCGCCGCCCATCGGGCGGGCGAAGAGGCGCGGATCGTGATGAAGATGAACTCGCTCGTCGACAAGGCCTGCATCCAGGCGCTCTACCGCGCCTCCCAGGCCGGAGTCCCGATCGAGCTCAACGTGCGCGGCATCTGCTGCCTGCGGCCCGGCGTGCCCGGGGTGAGCGAGACGATCAAGGTGGTGTCCGTGGTCGGCCGCTTCCTCGAGCACTCGCGGATCTACTCGTTCCATTACGGGGACGAGGGGCGCTACTACATCGGCTCCGCCGACCTGATGCCGCGCAACCTCGACACGCGGGTGGAGATGCTCGTGCCGGTGGAGAACCGGGAGCATCAGGCCGAGCTCGACGACACACTCGAGCGCTGCCTGCGGGACGATACGTTCTCGTGGACCCTGGACGGCGAAGGCGAATGGAGCCGCCGCACCGGCCGCACGCGCAGCGTCCATGTCGAGCTGATGGAGAAGACGCTCACTCAGGTAGCGAGTTCGGCCAACTAGCCGCTCTCGGCACCTCCCCGGGGCCTACTAGAAGACCGGCGGCACCCAGCGCATCGACTCGATCGGCGGCCGCGCGTAGCGGGGATCGGCCGGTTGGCGGCGGGGCAGCTTGAGCTTGGGCTGCTCGATCTCCCCGTAGGGGATCATGCTGAGCAGGTGGCTGATGCAGTTCAGGCGAGCTCGTCGCTTGTCGTCGGCGTCCACCACCCACCACGGTGACTCGGCCGTGTCGGTGTAGTGGAACATCACGTCCTTGGCCTTGGCGTAGTCGAACCAGCGGGTGCGCGACTCCAGGTCCATGGGACTGAGCTTCCAGCGCTTGACCCGATCGTTGAGCCGGGCCTGAAAGCGCCGCTCCTGCTCGTCGTCGGAGACCGAGAACCAGTACTTGATCAGGATCGTCCCCGACCGGATCAGCATCCGCTCGAACTCGGGGACCGCGTGCAGGAAGTCCCGGTACTCGTCCTCGGTGCAGAAGCCCATCACCTTCTCGACCCCGGCGCGGTTGTACCAGGAGCGATCGAACAGCACCATCTCCCCCGCCGCCGGCAGGTGGGCCACATAGCGCTGGAAGTACCACTGCGTGCGTTCGCGCTCGGTCGGCGTCCCCAGCGCGACGACGCGGCACACGCGGGGGTTCAGGGGCTCGACGATCCGCTTGATCGTGCCGCCCTTCCCGGCCGCGTCGCGCCCCTCGAAGATCACCACGACCTTCAGCTCCTGCGCCTTGACCCAATCCTGCAGCTTGACGAGCTCGAGCTGCACCCGCTCGAGCTCGCGCTCGAACACCTCGCGCTTGAGCCGCCTGACCCCTCCGGGCTTGGGCGGCGTCTCGGCCCCGACGTCACGCTGGGCAGTCATCGCGATGCGTCCGTCCCTTCGATTCGGCGAGCTTACCCTGAGCGTGAACCCGGCGTGTCCATCCTGTGTTCGCCGGCGCGAATCGGGGTCCGGAAGCCACGCGGGCCGCCCATCGGGACGCGGGAACGGGCAGACTGTCGGCACCGTCAATGCACAGCGATCTTCTCCTCCTGATCGTGATCGTCGCCGCGCTCGGGTTCGACTTCACCAACGGCTTCCACGACACCGCCAATGTGGTCGCCTCGTCGATCTCGACCCGCGCGCTCTCGCCCTCGACGGCGGTCGCGATCGCCGCCCTGCTCAACTTCGTCGGCGCCTTCATCTCGCTGAAGGTCGCGGCCACCGTCGCCACCGGCATCGTCAACTCGGCCGAGATCACTCAGACGATCGTGTTCGCCGGGCTGATCGGCGCGATCGTCTGGAACCTCGTGACCTGGTTCTTCGGTCTGCCCTCGAGCTCCTCGCACGCGTTGATCGGCGGCGTCGTCGGCGCCACCCTGGCCGCCGTCGGGTCCTCGGGGATCCAGGCCGGCGCGCTGGTCGGCAAGGTGATCGTGCCCGCGATCGTCGCCCCGGTGCTCGCGCTCGTGGTCGCCGGGATCTCGATCGTGCTCATCTACGGGCTCGTCGGCCGGCGGCGTCCGGGCCCGGTCACCAAGGGCTTCAAACTCGGCCAGATCGCCTCCGGCTCGATGCTGGCCCTGGCCCACGGGACCAACGACGCGCAGAAGACGATGGGCGTGATCAGTCTCGCGCTCGTCGCCCACGGCTCGATCAAGCCGGGGCAGGTGCCCACCTGGGTGGTGGTGAGCTCCGCCACGGCGATCGCGCTCGGGACCTACGCCGGCGGCTGGCGGATCATCCGCACTATCGGCATGCGGATCATCAAGATGGACTCCGCCCAGGGCTTCTCCGCGCAGACCGCCGGCGCGGTGGTGATCCTGGCCTCCTCCCACTTCGGATACCCGCTCTCGACCACGCACGTGATCTCCGGCGGGGTGGTGGGGGCGGGCGCCGCCAGGCGCCTGTCCGCGGTCCGGTGGGGCGTCGCGGGCAACATCGCCTTCGCCTGGGCGCTGACGCTGCCGGCCGCCGGCGTCGTCGGGGCGGCCGCCTACGCAGTGGCCAACGTGTTCGGCAGCGGAGCGCTCGGGCCGCTGCTGATCACCGTGATCATCGTCGGCGCGCTCGCGGCGCTGATCGTCAGCCGGCGCGAGCGCGCGGCCGAGACCGCGCAGGCATGATCGCCACGATCGTCGACTGGGCGGCGATCGGCAAGGTCGCCCTGTACTCGCTCGCGTTCGGCGTCGGCGTCGCGGTGATCGTCGGGCTCGGCGTCTCAAGCGCTGCCGGGCTGCAGGAGGCGATGCGACGCCGGAGCGCGGCGGCGTCCGTGGCCTGGGGCCTGGTCGCCGCCGCGTGCGTCGCCGCTGCCTGCGGCGCGATCGTGCTCGGCGTCGCTGTGATGTCCTCGTCGAAGGGCTGAGCGACCGCAGCCCTACTGCGCCCTGTTAGGGGCGCAGTCCGAGCTTGACCGTGATGTCGGAGGTCTGGCCGCCACGTTCGATCTTCAGCGTCACGCTGTCGCCCGGAGCGTACCCGTCGACGACCGAGATGAACTGGTCGGTCGAGGTCACCGCCGTGCCGTTGACCGCGGTGATCACGTCGCCGGCGCGGATCCCGGCCGACGCCGCCGGCGAGCCGGTCTGGACCTGGGCCACCGTGGCGCCGTTGCCGGTCGCGTTGAGATGGACGCCGAGGTAGGAGTGCTTGACGCTCTTGCCGGAGATGATCTGGTTCGCGACCCGGGCGGCGGTGTTCGAGGGAACCGCGAAGCCGACGCCGGCGCTCGAGCCCGAGTTGGTCTCGATCTGGTCGTTGAGCCCCAGCACGTGCGCGTTGGCATCGAGCAGCGGGCCGCCCGAGTTGCCCTGGTTGATCGCGGCGTCGGTCTGGATCGCGCCGGTGATCGTGTACTGGTTGGGGGCCTGGATGGCGCGGTTGACCGCGCTCACGATGCCGGCCGTGACCGTCTCGGCCAGCCCGAACGGGCTGCCGATGGCGACGACGCCGTCGCCGACCTGGGCGGCGGCGGAGTTGGCGAACGGAACCGGATGCAGCTCCGACGCGGGCGCCTGCACGCGGATCACACCGACGTCGGTCGACGCGTCGGTCCCGAGCACCTTGGCCGGATACTTGTGCCCGTTGGCGAACGTGACTTTGACCGACGTCGCCCCCGCGACCACGTGCTGGTCGGTGAGGATGTCGCCCTTGTTGTCGTAGACGACGCCGGCGCCCTCACCGGTCGTCTGGGCGCTACCGCCGAAGCCGAACTGGCCCGACCCCGCCTGCGTGTTCTCGGTGACGAGGATGTCGACCACGCCGGGTGACGCCATGCGGCTGATCTGGTTCACGGTCAGGCCGCGACCCGCGCTGATCGAGGTCGGCACCACGGAGGCGGCGGGCGATGAGATGACCTGCGTCGTGGTGACCGACTTGGTCGTGGTGCCGCCGCTCGCCACGACGAGGGCGATCGCTCCGCCGGCCACCGCGCCGGCGAGGATCGGTAGGAATCGATTGGCAGAACTCATGGTCGGATCTCCTAGCAAGACGAAAAGCGTGTGGAAGCATCACAGCATCCACTGATGAGAAGGCTCTCAGTGCTCCATGAGAGACGGGTAAGAGCGTGTCCGCGCAGGCGGCTCAGGGCGCGGCGACCGGGGTGAGAGCCAGATAAGAAGTTCCGACCAGCGCGTCACGCGCGCAGCAGGCCCTGTCGGCGCGCCCATTCGACCGTCTTACGCAGCGTCTCGCGCGGGTCCGTGTAGCGCAAACCGAGCTCGCGCTCGGCGCGCGAGCCGTCGTACCGGTGGCCGTGCAGCAGTGTCCGGACCATCTCGCGGCAGATCGGGGGGTGTCGCCCGGCGAGCTTGTACGCTCGCTCGGCGATCGCCGCGGCGGCGGTCGCCACGGGGCGTGGCACCAGCCGCGGGTGCCGCTCCACGCCGGCGACTTCTCCCGCCAGTGCGAGCGCCTCGGTGATCGGCAGCGCCATCCCGTTGAGCAGATAGCGCTCGCCCGCAACGCCGCGCTCGGCTCCGAGCAGATGGCCTGCGACGCAGTCATCGATGTCGATGAGGCTCACGGTCGTCGGCACGAACACCTTCAGGCGGCCGTCGAGGAATGCCAACAGGAACCGCGCGGTACCGCCGGAGCGGCCGGGACCCTGCACCGAGGAGGGGTTGACGCAGACGAGATCCTGACCGAGCGTGCGAGCAGCCGCGAGCGCCGCTCTTTCCCCCTCGGTTTTGGTGCGCTCGTACGTCGAGAGGTACCAGCCGCGGTGCGGAGTCTGCTCGCGGCCGATCGTTCCCGGCGGCTCGCCGATCGTCGCAGCTGAAGATGTGTGCACGAGCCGGTTCACGCCGGCACGTGCAGCGGCACGCACTGCGGCGGCCGGGCCGCTCGCGTTCAGGAGCTCCATCGGCCGTGGATCGACGACGCAGAGCGAGTTGACTCCCGCGACATTGAACGCGAGCTCGCAGCCCTCCATCCCGCGCGCCAGGACCTCCTCGTCGGTGCCGTCACCACGGACCACGCGGGCTCCACGAGCCTCGAGCGCGGCGGCTGCGGCGTCGGATCGAGCGAGGGCGACGACTTCGTCGCCCCGGGCGAGCAGGTGGGTCAGGAGCGCCGTGCCGATCAGGCCCGTCCCACCTGTGATGAATACTCGGCTCACGTAGATAAACGAGCGATCGACGATGCCCGCGGCGTATCGTACGGGTCGCGCGAGGGCCTGTGAGGTCAAGGGTGCTGCTCGGCGCGTTCAGTGGCCGGGAATTACGATTGAGCGCGCCGATGCTCCCACGACGCCATCCGCCGGATCCGTTCCGGCCCGCCTCACCGATGACCGACGACCTGCGCGCCCACTCGGTGGTGCAGACGATCCTGCGTCGCCGAGACGAGGGCTCCCGCCCGGGGGCCAGGACCGATGGCCACCGGGTGGCGCTGGTGATCGAAGGCGGAGCACTGCGCGGCGTGGTCTCGGCCGGAATGCTGACGGCGATCGAGCAACTCGGCCTTCGTGACGCTTTCGACGAGGTGCACGGCGCATCGGCCGGCGCGTTCAACGCGGCCTTCCTGCTTGCGGGCCAGGCCGCCTACCTGGCGACCCTGTACCAGCACGGTTTCGGCGATCCGCGATTCGTCAGCATTCGGCGCGCCCTGCGCGGCGGCCCCGTGTTTGACATGGATTATGTGATCGACCACGTGTGGACGCGACAGCGACCGCTCCGCTTCGACGTGATCGCGGCGTGTGGGATCGACCTTCACTGCACCGCGACCGATGCCGACACGGCATCGATCGTCGACCTCACCGCGCTGAGCACCGAGGAGGAGATTCGCTGCGCGCTGCGGGCCTCGGGCCGGCTGCCGTGGCTCGCCGGTCCACCGGTTCGCTTCCGCGGTATGACGCTGCTCGACGCGACGCTGGCCGAGGCGATTCCCGTGCACGCCCCATCGGGCACCGCCACCGACATGCTCGTGCTCCAGACGCGCCCGCATGGGGTGCACCACGCTCCGCTGTCATCGGCAATCGGTCAGCTGACCGATCGCTACCTGCGATCGATCAACCCAGACCTGGCCGAGCTGCGCCGCACGCGTTCGGCTCGCTATGACGCGCTCACGGCGGAGCTGGCGGGGCAGATGGCCGACGACGATCACCTCCCCGCTGTGTGCGTGATCCGCCCCCCGGCGGGCTCGGTGGTCGTCGGGCAACTCGAGCATCGCTCCTCGGTGCTCCGGACCGGCGCCGGCGAAGGGATGCGCGCCGCGTGGATGGCGCTCACCGGCGAGGATCCCGAGCTGCTCGGCGTGCTGCGGGCTTATCCGCGCCGATCGAGCGCGGCGCCGAGCGTTTGAGGCGACGAGGGCCTCGAGGCGGGGCCTCGCTGCGACGGGTATAACCGCACTATGGATGTCGCTGAGCACCCGGCCTGGCGCCGGACCCTCGGCGCCGGCGCCCTCCCGACGACGGCGATCTCGCTGGGTCTCGCCGCGCTCGGGCGCCCCGGCTACCTGAACCTCGGACACGGAGGCGACTTCGAGGACAGCTCGGTGGCAGCACTCGCCGCCCGGACCCACGAGGTGCTCGACGCCGCCTACGCGGGCGGCGTACGGCACTTCGATGCCGCCCGGTCATACGGTCGCGCGGAGGAGTTCCTCGGTTCCTGGTTGCGGTCACGAGCGGTTGAGCCCGGGGCTGTCACCGTCAGCTCGAAATGGGGCTACACGTACACCGCGGACTGGCAGGTGGACGCCGACCCGCCGGAGGTCAAGGAGCTCACTGCCGACACGTTGCGGCGCCAACTCGACGAGACGCGGGCGCTGCTGGGGCCGTATCTGTCGCTGTACCAGATCCATTCGGCCACGCTCTCGAGCGGCGTCCTCGACGACGCGGAGGTCCGCCGTGAGCTCGACGCGCTTCGCCGCGACGGCGTGGCCGTCGGGGCGAGCGTCACCGGGACCGAGCAGGCCGGCACGATCGAGCGGATGATCGCGGTCGGCGGGTTCGACACGGTCCAGGCGACGTGGAATCTGCTCGAGCGCTCAGCCGGCGACGCCCTACAGTCCGCGCATGATGCGGGGCTCGGGGTGATCGTGAAGGAGGCGCTCGCCAACGGGCGGCTCACCGCCCGCGGCGCAGCGGAGCCGCTTGGGCGCGCGGCGGCGCGTCTCGGCTCAGGCGTTGATGCCCTCGCGATCGCCGCAGTCCTCGCGCAGCCCTGGGCCGACACCGTCCTGAGCGGAGCGAGCACCGTTGCTCAGCTGGAGAGCAACCTCACGGCGTTCCGGCTCGCGTGGGACCATGCGCTCGACGAGGAGCTCGCGCTGCCGGCCGAGGAACCCGAGGACTACTGGAACACCCGTTCGGCGCTCCCCTGGACCTGAGCTGATGACCGCTCCGCTGCCGGCCGACAGTCGGCCCCAGACTCAGTAACGTTTGTTACAGGCCGGGGTACCCCCAGCGTGCTTCCCGTTCGGCGCGATACGTCGCTACCAGCGCGCCTGAAGCGTGGCGCGCGACAGATGCGGTACTCCGCGCCCAGGTTTCTGCCGGTGAGACGCAAGACGTCGGCGCCCCAACGGCTGAGGGACCGGGCGAAGGAGCTGCTCCCGGCCGCCTCGCAGCTCGACGTGCCGTGGGCACGCTCCGCGCCGGCCGTTGCGACGCGCGAGGCGTTCCTGCGATTCGTGCTGCAACCTCTCCTGACGTTCTACACGCGCCGGCGAACGACCGGCAGCGACAAGCTCAGGCGGCTGCGCGCGCCCGTCATCATCGTGGCCAACCACGTCAGCCATGTCGACACGCCGGTGATACTGGCGGCGCTCCCGCGCCGGTTTCGCAAGCGCACCGTGGTCGCCGCCGCCACCGACTACTTCTACCGGAACCGCCTGGTGGCAGGCCTCGTATCGCTGATCTTCAACACGGTGCCGATGGATCGCAAAGGCGGCGGTCTCGAAAAGCAGGCGGTCGGCCACGTCGATCAGTTGCTCGACCGTGGCTGGAACCTCCTGCTGTACCCCGAAGGCACTCGTTCGCGCGAGGGCGGGACCGGCCGTCTACGGCGCGGCGCGGCGGTACTCGCCGCGCGTCATAAGCTCCAGATCGTTCCGATCAGAATCACGGGCACGCACGACGTGATGCCGCCGGGGCGCTTCTGGCCGTCGCGGCGTCGAAACCACAACGGGTCGAGGCGTCACGTCATCAGCATCAAGATCGGAGATCCGATCAGCCCCACGGAGGACGTCCGCTCGGTCATCAAGACCGTTCAGCTCTTCTTCGACGACTGATAACGCTCGACGGGCGCCGGCGGATCGCGAGTCGGGAGTTCGTCCAGATCGTCACCGTCGCCGTCGAGCCAGTCGACCGCCCGGGCGACCGCCTTCTTCCACTTCCGGTAGCCGCGGTCGCGCGCCGAGGAATCCATGTGCGGCAGCCATTCGCTGGCCTTGTGCCAGTTTTGCACGAGGCTGTCCACGTCCGGCCAGAACCCGACGGCGATGCCGGCGGCGTACGCGGCGCCGAGCGAAACCGTCTCGGCGACGATCGGTCGTACGACGGGGACGTCGAGGACGTCGGCAAGGCATTGCATCAGGAGGTTGTTGGCGGTCATCCCGCCATCGACGCGGAGCTCGGCGAGACTGCTTCCGTAGTCGTGGGACATGGCCTCGACAACCTCGCGCGTCTGCCAGGCGGTGGCCTCGAGCACCGCGCGCGCGAGATGACCCTTGTTGATGTAGCCGGTGAGCCCGGCGATCACCCCGCGAGCGTCGCTGCGCCAGTGCGGCGCGAACAGCCCGGAGAACGCGGGCACGAAGTAGCAGCCGCCGTTGTCCTCGACTGTCAGCGCGAGCGTCTCGATCTCGGCGGCGCTGCCGATCAGACCGATGTTGTCGCGAAACCACTGCACCAGGGCGCCGGTGATCGCAATCGGTCCTTCGAGCGCATACGTCGGCGCGCTGTCGCCGAGCTGGTAGCCCAACGTCGTGAGCAGCCCGCTGTGCGAGGTGATCGGGTGCTCGCCGGTGTTCAGCAGCAGGAAGCTGCCGCTGCCGTAGGTGCACTTCGCATCGCCGGGGCTGAAGCAGGTCTGTCCAACCAGTGCCGCGTGCTGGTCGCCGAGGACCGAGGCGACCGGCAGTCCCGCGACCGCGACGCCGGCCTCGCCGTAGATCTCCGAGGAGGGTCTGATCTCGGGCAGCATCGCGCGAGGAATCCCGATCATCGACAGCAGCTCATCGTCCCAGCCGAGTGTCTCGATGTTCATCAGCAGTGTGCGACTGGCATTGGTGACGTCGGTGACGTGACGGCCGCACAGCTTCCACAGCAGCCACGAGTCCATCGTGCCGAACAGGACCTCGCCCTCCTCCGCACGCTCGCGTAGGCCCGGAATGCGGTCCAACAGCCACCGCACCTTCGGACCCGAGAAGTAGGTGGAGACCGGAAGCCCCGTCTTCTCGCGAAAGCGCTCCTGCCCGAACTCAGCGGTGATCGCTCGGCAGAGGCGATCCGTACGGGTGTCCTCCCAGTTGATCGCGTTGTACACGGGCTTCCCCGTGCCGCGGTCCCACAGCACCGTCGTCTCTCGCTGGTTGGCGATCCCCAGCGCGCTGAGCTCCGAGGCGGCGACGCCGGCCTTCTCGACTGCCTCCGTCACGACGGTGAGGACGTTGCGCCAGATCTCCTCGGGGTCGTGCTCGACCCACCCCGGCATCGGATAGTGGTGTCGGTGCTCCTTCTGGGCCAACGACACGATCCGCGCGCACTCGTCGAACACCAGACAGCGTGACGACGCGGTGCCCTGGTCAATCGAGACGACGTAGCGTCTACTCATGGACTCTCTCAGATTCCTAGCAGGGAATCGGCTCTCCCAGGTCGTGTTCTACCACGGAACCCCGACGGTCCGTGAGAAATCGCGCGAGCGGACCGATCAGGCCGGTCAGGCGGGCCCGTTCCTGGCCCACACGTTGGCGGCGCGGGTCAGCGTCTTCTTCGGGCGGAGCGATGGCTGGAGCACCGCTCCGTGTTCCAGAGCGACGGCTTTCAGCGAGCGGTGCGGCACGACCGGCACCCCGATACGATCAGCCGCCTCGATCACAGCGCGCCGCTTGCGTGCGCGTGAGAGCGGCAGCTCGAGGGCAACGATCCGCGCGTGCCGGCCGCGCATCCCGTACATGTGCGCCTCGATCCGGCCCCACAGGACGACGGCGCCGCCGATCAGGTCGGATGTCGCGGCCGACGCCGTTCGCGGGCACGGGTCGTAGTAGGCGTAGACGCCGCAACCGCAGTCCTTGGCCGGGACCTCGCCAGGGCTGTGGCCCCGGTCGCAGCTCGCGGTGACTCCGTCCCGTGGCCAGAGCGCGCGATCGTACATCGATGTGAGCACGCCGTCCGCCACACGCCACTGGCGGAAGCCCACGAGCGGGACGATCAGGTCCGGCGCGAGGCCGTCGGCATGCTCGACGGTGTTCACCGCGCCCGCGCCGGCTCCCGCTGGGGCGTCGGCTCCGATGGCTCGGGTCCTCGCTCGGGAGCGACCGCGGGCTGCGCCGGTCTGGTCGCAGGGACGTCGACCGGCTCGACGATGATGGTCCGAGACGGCCCGTCGAGCGAACCGACGGGCCGGCGGGGTACGGTGTGTCGGTGCACGTTCGTCCTCCTGGGGCGGCGGTGGGACCCCTCCCTCGGTGCCGACGGAGAGGCCCGCTGGCCGGTTGTGAGCGTCAACAATTCTTGGTGAAGGGTAGCCCAGCGATGCATCAATGCTGACCGCAGACGGCTCGGTGGCCGGTCGTGCCGGCCACCAGATCGCCCGTCACAAATTGCAAGCGATCTAAGGTGTCACCGCTCTTTCGCAGGAGTCCCGAGAAGGCCGCACGGAAGGCCGCAGCCAGGGCGGAGATCGACCGCCTGCGGGCGCTGGGCGTCGGCGATCTGGCCGTCGCCGTGCTGCCCGGGTTGGGACCGGACGGCCCCACCCATGGGACCAGCGTCAGAGCCCAGCAGCTGTGCGGCTATCTGCTCGCGGGCTATCCCGGTGCTGGGCAGATGGACACGCTGGACCTCCTAGCGCCGGTGCGCAGAGCACTCGAGCTGCTCCACGGGGCCGGGCTCATCTCCCCGATCTCGGTTCAGCGTGAACCACTGTGGCGGATCACGCCCGTCGGCT
>Ga0208478_1000114_pt1 | contig 31491 bp, 28 predicted proteins | sample NGESurdeep072012_5_FD_184462 | JGI IMG/M metagenome (GOLD analysis project Ga0208478, IMG submission 184462) | Arctic peat soil microbial communities from Barrow, Alaska - NGEE Surface sample 415-2 deep-072012 (SPAdes) | ecosystem: Environmental > Terrestrial > Soil > Wetlands > Peat ...
CGCGTGCGCCTCCGTTGATTGGTCGGCTCCCGCCTTCGCTCGTTCCTCGCACGGCGACATGAAGTGCGGGTACGCCGCTGTGCTATTTGGTCGGCTCCCGCTCCGCTCGTTCCTCGCTACGCGTACGCCTCCGGCGACGGGCAGGAGCAGACCAGGTTACGGTCACCGAACGCCCCGTCGATCCTGCCGACCGCGGGGAAGTACTTGTGCGCCGGAGACACCCCGGCCGGGAACACCGCCTCGGACCGCGAGTACGGGTGCTCCCAGTCACCGGCCAGCGCCGCGGCGGTGTGCGGCGCGCCGCGCAGCGGGTTGTCCGTCACCGGCCAATCCCCGGAGCCGACCCGGTCGATCTCGCCCTTGATCGCGATCATCGCGTCGCAGAACCGGTCGATCTCGGCCAGATCCTCGCTCTCGGTCGGCTCGACCATCAGCGTGCCCGGCACCGGGAACGACATGGTCGGCGCGTGGAACCCGTAGTCCGCCAACCGCTTTGCCACATCGTCGACGGTGACGCCGGTCGCCTGGGTGATCGGCCGGACGTCCAGGATGCATTCGTGCGCGACGAACCCGCCCTCGCCCGTGTACAGCACCGGGAAATGCTCGTCGAGCCGCCGCGCGATGTAGTTGGCCGAGGCGATCGCGGCCAGCGTGGCCCGCCGGAGACCATCGGCGCCCATCATCCGGATGTACGCCCAGCTGATCGGCAGGATGGAGGCCGATCCCCACGGCGCCCCGGCGACCGCGCCGATCCCCGTCGCGGGGCCTGCAGAAGGAGCCAACGGGTGGTTCGGCAGGAACGGCGCCAGGTGCGCGGCGACGGCGACCGGCCCGACGCCCGGCCCTCCCCCGCCGTGCGGGATGCAGAACGTCTTGTGCAGGTTCAGGTGTGACACGTCGCCGCCGAAGGCGCCCGGCCGGGCCACCCCGACCAGTGCGTTCAGGTTCGCCCCGTCGACGTAGACCTGACCGCCGGCGGCGTGCACCGCATCCGCCAGATCGGTGATGGTGTCCTCGAAAACCCCGTGGGTGGACGGGTAGGTGACCATGATCGCGGCCAGCTCGTCGGCGTGCTTGTCGATCTTGGCGCGCAGGTCGGTCATGTCCACGTTGCCGCGGGTGTCGGTGGCGACCACCACCACCCGCATGCCGGCCATCACCGCACTGGCGGCGTTGGTGCCGTGCGCGCTCGCCGGGATGAGGCAGACGGTGCGGCCCTCGTCACCGCGGGACCTGTGGTACGCGCGGATCGCCAGCAACCCGGCCAGCTCGCCCTGCGAACCGGCGTTGGGTTGCAGCGAAACGGCCGCGTAGCCGGTGATCTCGCACAGCCAGCCGGAGAGCTGGTCGACCAACTCAAGCAGGCCGGCGGCGTCCTGGACCGGCGCGAACGGGTGCAGACCCGCGAACTCCGGCCAGGTGACCGCCTCCATTTCGGTGGCGGCGTTCAGCTTCATCGTGCAGGAACCGAGCGGGATCATCGACCGGTCCAGCGCCAGGTCGGAATCCGACAGACGGCGCAGGTAACGCATCATCGCGGTCTCGCTGCGATGCGTGTGGAACACCGGGTGGGTGAGGTACTCGCTGGTGCGCGTCACCGCCGTCGGCATCAGCGGCGAGTAGGCCACGGACCCCGCGGCCAGCCCGAAGGCCTCGACCACGGCCGTCAGGTGCGTGCCGGTGGTCGCCTCCGAGACGCTGATCTGCACCGCGTCGTCCCCGGCAGGCCACAGGTTGACGCCGCGCTCCCGAGCGGCCGCGACGATTTCCGTCGCGCGACCCGGGACCCCGACCCGGACGGTGTCGAAGAACAGTCGGTGCTCGACCTCGAAGCCACCGGCCTCGAGCGTGGCGGCCAGCCACAGCGCGTTGCCGCGGATCCGTTCGGCGATCGCCTTCAGCCCGTCCGGTCCGTGGTACACGGCATACATCGAGGCCATCACGGCCAGCAGCACCTGGGCCGTACAGATGTTGGAGGTCGCCTTCTCGCGGCGGATGTGCTGCTCGCGGGTCTGCAGCGCGAGCCGGAAGGCCGTGGTGCCCGCGGAATCGTGGGAAACGCCGACGAGCCGGCCGGGGAGTTGCCGTTGCAGCTCCGGACGGACCGCGATGAACGCCGCGTGCGGGCCGCCGAACCCGAGCGGCACGCCGAACCGCTGCGACGATCCGACCGCGACGTCCGCGCCGATCTCGCCGGGCGGGCGCAGCAGCGTCAGGGCCAGCAGGTCGGTGGCGACAACGACCTTCGCCTCCCCCTGGTGCGCGGCCTCGATCAGTTCGGCGTGATCACGTACCGCGCCGGAAGCGCCCGGGTAGGACAGCAGCAGGCCGAAGAAGTCACCCACCGGCAGCCCCTCCGCGCCGAGTGACAGGTCCGCGACCACGACCTCGATACCGATCGGCTCGGCGCGGGTCTGGATCACCGCGATGGTCTGCGGCAACGTGTCTGCGTCCACCACGAACCTGCTGGACTTGGACTTCGCCGTCCGCTTGATCAGCGTCATCGCCTCGGCGGCCGCGGTGGCCTCGTCGAGCATGGACGCGTTGGCGATCTCCAGCGCGGTGAGGTCGGCGACCGCGGTCTGAAAGTTCAGCAGCGCCTCCAGCCGGCCCTGGGAGATCTCCGGCTGGTATGGCGTGTAGGCCGTGTACCAGGCCGGGTTCTCCAGCACGTTGCGCTTGATCACCGCAGGCACGAGGGTGTCGTGGTAGCCCATCCCGATCATCTGGACCATCGGGGTGTTGCGTGCGGCCAGTGCCCGCAGTTCGAACAGCGCCTCAGCCTCGGAGGCGGGCGGTGGAAGTTCGAGCGGGCTGGCATGACGGATGATCGACGGCACCGCGGCGAGCTCGAGTCCGTCCAGGCTCGGCCGGTCCAGTAGGTGCAACATCGTGGCGAGGCCCGGAGCGTCGAGACCGATGTGCCGATCGGCGAAGTGCACCGACGCGGGGGCGCCGTCGCCGGCGGACGCGCCGCGGTCGACCGGTGCGGCTGCGGTCATGTGGTCTGTGCCCATGGTCTCCACCTCTTGCCCGGCGCGCCGGGACCTCCGCGTCTGCGGTGGTGACCACCACGGACGGATGACGAGTGCCGTACCGGGCGGACCCGGCCTCCCCCTCTGTCATCGGAGCCTGAGAGCTTCACCGCTCGCGCGGTTTGCCCCGTCGGCGAGGCGAACGGCCGGCAAACCGGCCGAGCACCCTCTTTCAGAGGTGTCTGTCCCCTGCGGTTCGGTGGCCTGAGAGATTGGCGGGGAGGGCTTGCTCCTTCGGCGTCCGTGGCCGCGACCTCGACGGCTTCCGGACTCTCCCGCGGGGGGTCGGTGACGAGCCCGACGGTACCAGCCGGTCGGCATGCTGACGCCGTTCCCGCGATGGGTGTCACAGCGACCGTATGACGCTCGACAGCAGGTGGCGGGCCGAGAAAGGCAATACCGAGAAGGGGAATACATGGTCACCGGGGAACTGAAGCGAGCAAGGTCGTCTGGAGTTCATCGAGCCTGCGGAGAAACGGCAGGTAGGTGATCTGCTCCACGACAGGGTCTGGGATGCGTTCTGGTCGGGAGGCATCGCCAACCCCCCTCAAGGTGATGCGATCCCGGCCGCCGCAACCGCGTCAACACCGAAGGCACCGCACAGCAGCTGTGACACCGAACTATGACACCGAACTATGACACCGAACTATGACACCGAACTATGACAAGCTCGGACATCTGCCCGAGCCCCTTCACTTGGGCGACACCGACCACAAGTGCGCCAGCGCCGTCGCCCGGGGCAGCAGGGTGCGTGCAGACGGCCCCGCGCGATACTGCGGCCAATCAGTCTCGATCAGATCCAGACTGGTGAGCACCGATGTGGACCTGGCGATCGACATCCGCACGTCTGTTTCGGTCAACGGATGCCCGTCTGTCACCCACCGATGCCCGAGCATCGGGAAGACCTTGAGAGCGAGTTCAGTCGACGGCAGCGGACCGTTGGTCGCCAGGACGGCGACGGTCACTCCGGCCAGGATGGCCTCGAACCCGTCGTCGGGCAGGAACCACGACCGGAGCCGGCGCACCACTTGCAGATCATCGGCCGCGGCCCGGGTCGGCCGCAGGACGCCGTTACTCAACCGCAGCAAACCGACGCGTCGCAACACATCGTGCAGCGCAGACAGCGGTAAGAGGTCGTCCTCCGTCGCGGCCGGGCGCCCGAAGTGGTGCCAGCGCGGCCGGTGTTCCTGCACCTCCCGGACGAACGCCCGTGGCAGCCGCCCGCCGGGGGTCAGCTTCACGCCGTCCTTCGCCATGTCCAGGACCAACCGCACGCTCGCCGGGACCACACCCACGGTCTGCCGGACGAGTAGATCCGTGGTCGCGAGGTCGAAGTCGACCAACTCGCCTGCCCACTCCCGCATGTGGCGGTGGTCCTCGTGAGCGGGATCTGCCAGGACCGCCAGCAGTTCGGCGTAGCCTCCCACGCCGCCGACGTCCTCGGGCGGACACATGCCCTCGCCGTACCGGCAGCCGGGCTCGTCATCCCCGCGACCGATGACCTCGATGGTGTGGTCCCAGCCATCGCCGAAGTCGTACAAGTAGGTGAAGCGAGCCGGGAGGTCCGACAGCGGGACCCCCGCCTCGTCCCGCTCGTCCTCCATCGCGTCCAGATCCAGTACGCCGTAACGCGCCTCGCCCGTCACGAACTGGTGGAGGTGGCTGTCGGTCCACCCCACCGCTGCCTGCAGCAGTTCGTGCAACTCCGGCAGCGTGCTGACGGCGGGCACGTCAATCACTCGCATGACCGCGGGCTCGACGCCGAGCAGGGTGACACGAAGCCGGGTGGTTTTCACCAGGCGACCCTACGAGAGCCGCGGTCCCACTGATCGCCCAGCGTCAGCAGCTCTTTCCTTTGGGAGGACGTGGATCTGCTCGTCGCCGCACTGGAGCACAGTCGCCAAGGCACCTCCCTCGCGTCTCAGGCCACGTACTTCTCGCCAGAAGCCCCTCCCGCGAGGGAACAAGGTCCGCAGTCGCCAACAGGGTCCGTGACGTCACAATGCATCAAATGGTGTCTTGATGACACCATTCTGACGCCATAGAATGCGGACATGCATGAACTCGAACTGCGGATCTCCGATGTCGACCGCGACCGTGCCGCCGCCGCGCTGAACACCGCGGTGAGCGAGGGCCGGCTGACCTGGCCCGAACACGAGGACCGGGTGGCGCGCGCCTACGCCGCCCGCACCGGTGCCGAGCTCGCTCCCTTGCTCGCCGACCTTCCCCAGGCCGCACAATCCGTGCTGCCGGCCTTCGCGCCGGCCGCCCCCGGCTTCGCCACGCCGCCGGCGAAAGTGTTCCTCAGCAAGATCCGTCGCCGGCCGGACCCTTCCGCCGGCCCGCAGCAGGTCGATGTCACCCTCGGCGCGGCCGTGATAGACCTCCGCGATCTGCCTCAGGGTTCCGTCATCGACGTCATCGCCAACTCGAGGCTGGGCAAGGTCGAGGTCTTCGTCTCGCCGGGGACCAACCTGGTAGACACCGGAACCGCGTGGCTGGGTAAGCGATCGACTGTCGAACAACGCAGGGGAAATCCGGTCCGGCCCGGTGCAGCCGTCGTCCGCCTCGGCGGGCACAGCGTGCTCGGCCATGTCCGGGTGACGATCGGCTGAGCCGCCTGGATCCCCGGACACGTCCGGAATCAGCAGTCCGGAGAACTCACGATGGCCGCTCGACGGACGCGAGCCGGCGCATCCCGCGGTGCAGGTTCAGATGGACCGAGATACCGGCCGATCGGGCGGCCAGCACCGCGGCCACGCCCGCCGCAAGAACGCATATCGTGCCGGTCAGCACCAGCGCGACCGGCGCGCCCCAGCGATCGGTGATGGCTCCGACGATCAGCGAGCCGACCGGCGTGCCACCCATGAAGACCAGCATGTACAGGCTCATCACCCGGCCGCGGAGCTCGGGGTCGCTGGCCAGCTGGACCGTCGTGTTGCCCAGCGTGTTGAAGGTGACGGAGATGAATCCCACCGCCACCAGCAGCACCACGAAGGGGATGAACCACGGCGTCAGGCCCAGCAGCACCAGGCCGAGTCCCATCCCGACGGCCGCCGCGAACAGCACCCACAACCGGGTCGCCACCCTGCGCGCGGCCATCAGCGCCCCCGCCACCGAACCCAGCGCGAGCATGCTGTTGAGCAACCCGTAGACGTCGGCGCCGGCGTCGAAGACGTTCTTGGTGTAGGCGGACAGGATGATGGCGAAGTTGTAGCCGAAGGTGCCGACGAAGAACACCAGCACGACGGGCCACAGCAGAGCAGGCGTGCGCCAGACGTACCGCAGCCCCTCACGCAGCTGACCGGGCCCGCGCGGCGCCAGCGGCTGCTCGTGCAGGGCGCGGACCCGCATGGCACCCAGCGCGGCGATCACCGCCAAATAGCTGACCGCGTTGAACGCGAACGCGTAGCCGATCCCGATCACGCTGATCAGTACCCCGGCTACCGCCGGCCCGACCATCCGGGCGAGCTGGAAGTTGCCGGAGTTCAGGCTGACCGCATTGCGGACCAGCGACTTGGGCACCATCTCGTTGACGAACGTCTGCCGTGCGGGGTTGTCCACGACAGTGGCCAGGCCCAGCCCGAACGCGATCAGGTACACCTGCCAGACCTGGACAACGCCGACCAAGGTGAGTGCGGCCAGCATCGCAGCGAGCGAACCCATCGCGGTCTGGGTGATCAGCAGCAGCCGGCGCTTGGGGTACCGGTCGACCAGCAGCCCGCCCCACAGCCCGAACAGCAGCATCGGGAGAAACTGCAGAGCAGTGGTGATCCCGACCGCCAAGGGCGAGTTGGTGATCTGCAGGACCAGCCAGTCCTGAGCGATGCGCTGCATCCAGGTGCCGGTGTTGGACACCACCTGCCCGGAGAAGAACAGCCGGTAGTTGCGGATGTGCAGCGCGGCAAAGGTCGACGGTCGGGCCGCGGGGTCCGGGACTGCATCGGCGGCGACTCCCGGGTCGTCGACCGGGGCGGCGGTTTCGGCGGAGGCCGCCGGCTCGGCGCGATCGGCGAGAGCAGGGCCAGCCGTCGACGGGACCGCGGGGTCGGTGGCGCGCTGGGTGCTCGGCAGCCGGTCGGATGAATCGACCGTCGCGGACCCCGAGCGAGCGACTGTCGTGCCGTCAGCAGCGGTCCGTGTCTGGACGGGATCCGGCAATCTCGGGTCGGTGACGTACTTCCCGTCGGCGACGGGGCGCGGCGGGACGATCGGTGGCGTCGACAACGAGCGAGCGGTCCGTCCGTCCGTCACCGCACAGCGATCGAGAGGTGCGGTCGTGAGGTGCGTCCGCGGAGCCCCGCGGCGGGTTGGAGCGCTCTGCGCAGCGGGCCGGTGACCCAGCACGCGCCGTCCCCTGGTCAGCAGGCTCATGGCATCGCCGCCAGGCGCGAGAACGCTTCCGTGGCGGCCGCGAGCGCCTGCCGGTCGGCTGGCTCGAGCTGGTCGATCCGCTCCCGCAACCAGGCGGAACGAACTTGCCTGGAGGCCTGGACAAACGCATCGCCGGCCTCGGTACGCGTCACCAGTATCTGCCGGCCATCCGTCGGATGCGGTGCGCGGCGAACGAAACCCCGCCGCTCCAGCAGCTCGATCACCCTCGTCATCGACGGCGGCTGGATGTGCTCTGCGCGGGCGAGCTGCCCCGGCGTCATCGGCCCGCAGCGTCCCAGATGTCCGAGCACGGCGCCCTCGGTGGAGGAGATCTCGTCGCCGGCGACCTGCTGCCGCACCCTGCGGGCCAGCACCAGCACCGCCGCCCGCAGCGTTGCGATGTCGAGGTCGTCAGTCGTCGGCTCGTTGGCCGCCGACTCACCGGTCGCGGCAGCAACAGCGACAGGAGTGACGGTCTCAGTGAGCATGTCCTTAGTTTAGCTCATTAGGTAACCTAATGAAAGGAGCCACAGTGCCCGTATCGCTCGGTAGCGCCTGCGCCGCTGCGCGCACCCCGCCTGGCAAAGCCATGATCAAGATGTGCGGCCCTTTCGGGTCGCAGGACAACGTCAAAAGGCCTCAAGTCGTGATCATGCAGAGATCGTCGCAAACCTTTGCAGAGGACGGGTGACACCAGATCGGCTCGGCGCCGAACCCATTCCGCCTGCACCGTCCTCGCCACCACCCAGCACCGCACGCGCCCCGCCGCAGCATCGCCCTCGCGCCTATCCGGCTTCGCGTGCGGCCCATGGCCGCGGCGTCGGTGGTGTCGACATGATCAAGCCTTGCGGCCCTTTCAGGTCGCAGGACAACGTCAGAAGGCCTTAAGACCTGATCTTGCAGGGATCGCCGGTCGTGAGTTCCGCGCCACCCATGAGATGCCCGAATCCGACGTTCGCCGCGGGCCGCTGAACCGGACCCCTACCGAGGTTCGGCGTTCTCACGCCAGGGCGACGTGGGAGGCAGGCTACACATCGGCGAGCCCCAGTCCGACGCGGACACCACTGTCGCGCCATCGCGCACCAGACCGGACGGAACATCGCCGAGCACTCAGCCACCGAGTCAGCCAGCGGTGCGCGCCTGCCGGCGCTGGGACAGCTCGTCCTGGGTGACCGGCACAACCCGGTCCCCTTCCACCCGCTCCACGGGGAACTTAGCCAGCGAGCCGGTGACCTCGCGCATCGTGCCACCCACAGCGATCCCGAACACGCCCTGGCCGCCCTGCAGCAGGTCGACGATCTCCTCCGGGGACGTGCACTCGTACACGGTCGTACCGTCGGAGAACAGCGTCACCCCGGCCAGGTCGTCCACGCCGCGCGCCCGCAAGTGCTCGACCGCGACCCGGATGTTCTGCAACGAGACCCCGGTGTCCAGCAGCCGCTTGACGACCTTGAGAACCAGGATGTCCTTGAAGGAGTACAGGCGCTGGCTGCCGGAACCGCTGGCGCCGCGCACCGTCGGGACCACCAGATCGGTCCGCGCCCAGTAGTCGAGCTGCCGGTAGGTGATGCCGGCCGCCGTGCAGGCCGTCGGTCCGCGATAGCCGGCGAACTCGTCGGGCAGCGAGGTGTTGGGAAAGAGCGCACCCTGCTCCTGGTCGGGCATTGCGCCACCCTTTCTTGCGTGCACGGGGTCAACCGTGCCGCACCAACCCGCGTCAACCAGCGCTGTCCGAACCACCTATCAGGACCCAACCGGCCAAATCACATCGACGTGACTTGCCCTGACGGTAAGCCCGCGCCAGGCACCGGTCAACGTCTGGCGCGGCGTGTCCTCAACCTGAGCTTCACCGTTAGTGCGAACGAGTACCAGCATCGCTGACCCTGCGCCAGCGGCCGGCGGGCGAACGCGCCGGGCCGGTGACTTGCGATACCGACTACGGCTTCTGCTCGCCGCCGAAGTCGTCGGGCGAGATGGAGTCGAGGAACTCACGGAACCGCTCGACCTCGTCCTCGGCGTCACCGTCGTCCGCACTGTCGTCGCTGGCATCCGCGGCGTCGTCCGGGGGAACGACGATACCCGCCTCGGCCAGTACGGCTTCGTCGACGAACACCGGGATCTCCGCCCGGACGGCAAGAGCGATCGCGTCGGAGGGGCGCGCCGAGACGGTCGTGCCGTCGTCGAAAGCGAGTTCGCCGAAGAAGGTGCCCTCGCGGAAGTCGACCACCCGGACCTGCACCACGGAACGGCCCAGTGCGGTGATGACGTGACCGAGAAGGTCGTGGGTCAACGGCCGAGCCGGCCGCACTCCCTGCTGGTGCATGGCGATCGCGGTGGCCTCGGCCGAGCCGATCAGGATCGGCAGACTGCGCGGGCCATCCACCTCGGTCAGCATCAGAATCGGCTGCTGGTTGGGCATTTCGACCCGGACGCCGACGATCCGCATCTCGATCATCTCGGTCAGCCTTTCTCCTTCACGACGAACGCTACACGTCGACGTACGCGTGCGTGGGCCCACGCCGCACGCCCTCGGCGGAGCATCAACGACCGAGATCTCGTCGTAATCCGGCCTTGACAAGGTGCGAATGCATGCGCAGCACTGTCCCGGCCAACCGGGCCGCTTCGGCACCCGCCCGCTCCTTGGCATCCGGGTCCTTCTGATGCGCCTGAGCGGAAACCAGCTGGGTGATCAGCGTCGCCTCACGGTCGGCAGCGGTGCGGAACGATCGCAGGTGACGGGCCTCCAGCCCGACCGCCAGCAGTTCGGCCGCCGTCCCGGCGATCAGCACCGAATCGGCGTCGAAATACCCGCCGGGGCCGGCCTTGACCAGCCCGAACTGCTCCAGCTCTGCCAATGACGTCATGCTCAGGCCGGTCTCCGCCAGCAGCTCGCCGCGGGTGACCCGAACCTCGGCGGATGCGGCGAAATCAACCGGCGACGGGCCGTCTGCCATCACCAATGAGCGCGGCAGCCTGGCCGCCGGGGTGGCCGGCTCCAGGCCGCGATCGATCGCGTCGAGCTGGTCCTTGATGACTTTCAGCGGCAGATAGTGATCGCGCTGCGCCGCCAGCACGTAGCGCAGCCGCTCGACGTCCTCGGTGGTGAACTGCCGGTAGCCAGAGGGAGTGCGGTGCGGGGTGACCAGCCCCTCGGTCTCCAGGTACCTGATCTTGGAGATGGAGACGTCAGGGAATTCCGTCTTCAACCGGCTGAGCACCGAGCCGATGCTGAGCGAGCGACCGGGCTCCGGAGACATGGTGGCGGTGCTAGCCGTGGACGACACTGCTGACCTCGATGACCCTGATCGCGACCGGCAGATTCGCCTGCGTCATGACCCGGTGTCACCCTCGGCCTGGTCGCCGGACAGGAAGACCAGCCGGAACTTGCCGATCTGCACTTCGTCACCGTTGGACAGGCTGGACACCTCGATCGGTTCCCGGTTCACGTAGGTGCCGTTCAGCGAGCCGATGTCGGCGACCTCGAAACCCTCCGCCGTGCGCCGGAACTCGGCGTGCCGGCGGGAAACGGTGACGTCGTCGAGGAAGATGTCGCTCTCGGGGTGGCGACCTGCGGTGATCTTGTCGCGGTCCAGCTGGAACCGTGATCCGGCGTTCGGCCCGCGCTTGACGACCAGCAGGGCAGACCCAGCGGACAGGCCGTCCAGTCCGACGACGTCCTCACTGGTCTCCGCCTCCGCAGAGCCGAACAATCCTCCGGCAAAGATCGAGGTGGAATCCGACGCCGCGGAACCGCGGTCGCTCTCAGTCACCAGAAACTCCTTCGTCTTGCCTGCGCACGTTCCCGCTCTCGCCTGCTGCCACTCCCGGGGGCTGGCCGGACAAAACGGTCGCGGGATCGACGGCCGAATGGTGGGAAGTCCCCTGTGGAACGACCGTACCGTGCCGCTCCCCTCCAGCGCACCGCAGATGGACAACGGCGCAGTCGCCCGTCTCGATCTTCGCCGGCACCGCGCCGATCCGGGCGCGCGCCGGGCCGCAATCCTCCGGTCTGTGCGAACGGATCGTCAGCCTTCGCCGATCACTTCGGCGTACCCGGCCGCGTCGAGTAGCTCATCGAGCTGGGCGGGATCGGCAAGCTCGATCTCCACCATCCAGCCATCGCCGTACGGGTCGCTGTTGACCACCTCGGGGGTGGAATCCAGCGCGTCGTTCCGCGCCAGCACCGTCCCGGTGACCGGGGAGAAGACATCGGAGACCGACTTGGTGGATTCCACCTCGCCGATGGAATCGCCAAGTTCGACCGTGGTGCCGGGTTCCGGCATCTGGACGAAGACGATGTCGCCCAAGGAGTTCTGCGCGTAGTCGGTGATGCCGACCCGCGCGACGGTGATGCCGTCGGTGTCGGTCGTGTCCGCGTGGCCCTCGCCCTGCAGCGTGCGGATCCACTCATGGTCGGAGCTGTAGCGCAGGTCCTCTGGGATCACGGTGACTGGTCCTTCCGGTGCAGGAACGAGCGGGCGTCGGTCGGCGTGCGCACTCGACGGCGAGACGATCATCCAACGCCGCGAGTCCGCTTGCCGCGTCAGCCCCGTCGTCGGTGTGTCGCGGCTGGTTTCTGAGCGTCCGACGAACACCCGCCGGCCCGCGGCGGCTGGTCAGCCGTCGGCCGGGCGAGCGTAGAGGGCCGTCCGCGGAACGCGCAATTGGTCGATGACGATGCTGTCGGACTGCGAAACGTTCATCGTTCCGCCGGCCCGGCGCACCGTGTCGAGCACTCCGCCGGGGATCGCCAACGCGGCCGCCAATGTGGGCGGATCGCCGATCGCTTCGATCGTGTACGGCGCGGTCAGCTGCGTGCCGTCAAGCTTGATCGCACCGGCCGACCCGGTGAACGCGGAGTCGACCCCGATCCTGACCTCACCGACCTGGAACGCCTCGGCTCCGGCGTTGCGCAGCTCCTGGATCGCGTCGAGCAGCACCTCAGGTGGGATCCGGTTCTGCGGGTCGGCAATGACCATGCTCACCCCCGGCCCGGTTGCCGGCACCGTCCCGGTGAGGATGCCGAGCGCCTCGGCCTGGCGCTGCGCCTCGGCGAGCGCTTCCTCCGACGAGGCGCCGCTGCTCTTCAGCCGCCCCAGCGTGTCCTGCAGTGCGGAGATCTCGCCGTTGAGGTCGTCCTCGCGCCGCTGCAGCCCGTCCAGGATCTGCACCAGGTCGTCGGGCCGGGCCGTCGCCAGGTTGTCCCCGGACGCCGTCCGCTGCACCTGAATGACGAGGGCGAACCCGAGCAAACCGCAGAGCCCCGCGACCAGGACCCGGATGCCGGTGGAGCGCGCCCGGCCGGGGCGGCGAGGGGTGGGCTGAGAGGTCGGCTGAGACGTCTGCTGAGAGGTGGGCTCAGGGGTCGGTTGAGAGGTCGGTTGAGAAGCCGGTTGAGCGGTCGGTTGAGCGGTCTGCTGGGAGGTCGGTTGAGCGGTCGGATCACTGGCGGCCGCAGGACGTTCTGGCTCGTGCGGCCCCGCCGGCCGTTCGGCACCGGGCATGGTCACGCTTTGAAGATATGACGGCGGATGGCGGCCGCGTTACCGAAGATCCGGATGCCGAGCACCACCACCACGGCCGTGGACAGCTGCGCACCGACTCCGAGCTGGTCACCGAGGAAGACGATGAACGCTGCGACCAGCACGTTGGCCACGAAGGAGATCACGAACACCTTGGCGTCGAAGATGTGGTCCAGACGAGCCCGCAGCCCGCCGAACACCGCGTCCAGCGCGGCGATGACGGCGATCGGAAGGTACGGCGCGAGCCAGTCGGGGACGGTGGGATGGACGAACAGCCCCACCACCACGCCAACCACCAGGGCCAGTACGGCATACACGCAGCAATCTCCTTCGGTCGGGCTTGTTGCTCAGGTGCGGATGAACTTCCGTCACGACGTCGATGTCGCCGTCGCAGTGGGAACCGGACTCGTCGACCCACTGGATGCCGGTGACGACCCCGCCGGCGTGGTCGGAGGTGTTGCGGTCGACGGGGTCGCGGGTGACGGGGTCGCGGGTGACGGGGTCGCGGTCGCGGGCGCGGGCGCCGCAGTACCTGAGGATCCCGATTCGGCCGGACCCGGGCCCTGCGCGTACCGCAATTCCGCACCGGAACCCGCCGGCAGCGCCATGTCCTGCTGAGCGGTCACGTCGAACTGGATGTCGTAGAGCTGGGCAAAAGAGGAGAACCGGCCGAACCCGGCGGAACCGACCGTGCGCACCTGCAGCGCCGACGGCTCGCCGATGGCGTCGACGGTGATCGGCCAGAACACCGGCCGGTTGTCGACCAGGATGGAACCGCCGGCCTGCCGGATCGAGCTGGTCGGCCGCAGCCGGACGCCTCCGACGCTGATCGCCTCCGCGCCGGCCGCCCACAGGTCGTTGACCAGCAACTGGATGTCCCGGTCCTGGATGACGCCCACCCCTGAGGTGTCGCCGGAGTTTCCCTGGTCGATGACGATCCGCAGCCCAGGTCCATGGACTGCGGTCGACCCACTGGCGCGTTCGAGTTCGGCCACCGTCTGCAGTGGACCGGCGGCGCCCAGGTCGGCCTGCGTGGACCGCAGGTCAGCCGCGAGTGCGGATGCCGATGCGGCGAGCTCTGACTGGTGGGTCTGGGCCCGGTCGATGTCCTCGAGCAGGGCCGATCTTGCCTTCTCGGCGCGCGGTTCGTTGGACACGGTGGCGCCCGCGGCGGTACCGAACAGCAAACCGGCCATCAGCAGACCGGCAACGGCGGCGATCACCTGCGACGTCCGCGACGGTCCGCTACCCTGCGGATCGACCGCCCGGCGCGCCGCCGCCTCGGCATAGCCTGGGTCCATGGAGTCGCGGCCGAGTGACTCCAACAGCGGGGGCACGTAGGTACCAATCTTCCCTGCCCCGGTCGGTGGCGGCCAGGTCATGGACGACGACGGCGAACCCGTGGCACCGAAGCGCTCATCGCGGCCCGGCCGTTGCGGGTCAGTCACCGGCCAGGCTCCGTGCCGTCGGGCGGCGATCGGTCGGGACCACCGGCGCGTGCCGGGTGATCCAGACGATCTGACCTGCGTAGATGCCGCCGGCCCAGAGGTAGAGCAGCAGACCCCAGGTGATGAATGCGTAGCTGATCGGCAGTGCGATCTGTGCGATCAGGTAGTCCCCTTGCGCGAGGAGCAGCATCGGCAGGCCGTACAACAGGCAGAAGGTCGCCGCCTTGCCCAGGTAGTGCACGGGCAGCGCGGCATAGCCGTACCGGTGCAACACCGGCAGCGTGGCCGCCAGCAACACATCTCGGCCGATGATCAGCGCCGCGACCCACCACGGGATGAACCCGCGGAGTACGAAGCCGACGAGGGCGGCCAGGATGTACAGCCGGTCGGCAGCGGGGTCGAGCAGTTCGCCGAGACGGCTGTACTGGTCGAGCAGTCGCGCCAATTTCCCGTCGGCCCAGTCGGTGATCGCGCTGAGCGCGAGCACGACCAACGCCCAGATGTCGTCCTGCGGTCCGAGCAGCAGCCACAGGAACAACGGCACACCGGCCAGCCGCAGCATCGACAGCAGGTTCGGCACGGTCCAGATGCGATCCGACGGCTGCGGACGGGCGGACTGCCGGATCCCGGCGGCCGACTCGCTGCCTGCGCGGGAATCAGCGCTCGCGGCCGACTCTCCGCTCGCGGCCGACTCACCGCTCGCGGCCGACTCACCGCTCGCGGCGGCGACCGCAGGAGAGGACCGGTCCGCGACCTGGTCGGAGGACTGTGCCGTCGGGCTTGACGGGGGCGTCAACGAGGGAGTGGAAACAGCCTCGGACGACGGACTTGCCGACCGACGTGGCGACGGGGTGGTGTCCGGCGGCTGCGAGGGTTCGGCCACCGTTCCTCCTCGCCCCGCTGCGGTCTGGTGTGCACGCCGTCACGGGCGCCCCCGGACGCGGGCCCGTCATCCCCACCCGAATGTCAGCGCGAAGTCTAGTTCAGGTCCGAGAGGTGCCGGACGCACTCCGCGCCCCACCCGTCCCGAATCCGACTCTCAGTCGCCAGATGCACGCCACGCCGCGGGCCGTCGGACCTCGGATGGACCGGCCCAGCCGGCCGTCACCTGTGGTCAGCAGGCGTCATCAGGTGATCAGCCGGAGCAGGGTGTAGGCGGCGATGGTCGCGGCATCCACGATCCGCCCGTCCAGGATCATCGCGCAGAACTCTGCTTCGTCGACCACGGCGTGCACCATGTCCGCCTCGCTGGCCTCGCGGCTGTGTTCGCCCGGCGTCAGGTCGGTGGCATGGAAGACGTCGAAGCCCTGCGAACAAAACCCCGGCGCCTCGTTCAGGTGGCCCAGCAACCGCCAGTCCGCCGCCGAGATTCCGGTCTCCTCGACCAGTTCCTGCCTGGCCAGTTCGAGCGGACTGCCGGATTTCCCCGGCGGCCAGGTCCCCATCGGAAACTCCCAGGCCCGCCGGCCGATCGGGTACCGGAACTGCTCGACGAGATGGAACGCGCCGTCGACCTCGGCGATGACGATCGAGAAGTCGTCCTTGTCGACGACGCCGTAGGTACCCACCGAACCGTCAGGCAGGGAGAAGGTGTCCTCGCGCACCGACATCCAGTTGTTCCGGTAGACGGTGGTGGTGGTGAGTTGACCCGGCGGCCGGTCGCCTGCATCCTTTCCCATCCGCCGAGTATCCGGCGCCGACCGACCGTCGGGCGGCTCCGGTTCGTCACAGGCGGGTCGCCACCTACGCTGACCCAGACATGACCGCCGCTCCCGCTCCGGCGCCGATGGCCCACGTCGGCGGCCTGCTGGCCACCGATCTGATCGAGATCGCCGACCTGACAAGCGATCCCGGCAGACTCGACCGCGGCGGGTGGTGGGCGGTGCTGGCCACCTTCGAGGGTGCGGTGACCGGCTACCGGTTCGGTTCGGTCGCGCCTGCCGGCCTGCCGGTGGGCACCGGCGCGTGGCAAGGACCCGCCGAACGGACCTGGCGCAGCTCACTGGACCGGGCTGGCTACGTGCGCGGGGTGAACCGTATCCGCGAGCACATCGAAGCTGGTGACGTCTACCAGGTGAATCTGTGCCGGTTGCTGAGCGCGCCGCTCGGGCCGGCCGCCGACCCCTGGACCCTTGCCCACCGACTGGCCGCGGGTAACCCGGCCCCCTACCAGGGTGTGCTCGACCTCGGTGACGAGTGGGTCGTCACCGCCTCCCCCGAACTGTTCCTCAGCCGCGACCGCGAGGTGCTCGCTTCCTCCCCCATCAAGGGCACCACCCGGCCGTCGGAACCGTTCGCGGACAAGGATTTTCCCGAGAACATCATGATCACCGACCTGGTTCGCAATGATCTCGGGCGGATCGGCCGGCCCGGCTCGGTGGTGGTCACCCGACTGCTGGACCGGGAGGAACATCCCGGCTTGGCGCATCTGGTGTCCACGGTGCAGGCCCGGCTCGCCGACGGGGTGGGCTGGGCCGACATCCTGGCCGCCACGTTCCCCCCTGGATCGGTCACCGGCGCGCCGAAGATCCGTGCGCAGCAGGTGATCTCGGAGCTGGAGCCGGTACCGCGCGGCCCCTACTGCGGGGCGATCGGCTTCGTGGACGCCGACGCCGGCACCGCCCGACTGGCAGTCGGTATCCGCACCTTCTTCACCTCGCGCACTCCGGACGGGCAGCGGTTGCTGAACTTCGGCACCGGCGCCGGCATCACCTACTCCTCCGACCCGCAGGGCGAGTGGGAGGAGACCGAACTCAAAGCCGCACGGCTGATCTCGCTCGCCGACGGCTGACCCACCTCACCACCTCACCCCCGGTGCGCCCCCCGTTACAGCGCGGATCATCTTCCCGCGCGCGGATGAAGTCGTTCACTTCTGTCACGCCCGTCCCATAACCGCAACGTTTGCCCGCGTCGGCGAAGTTGATCCGCGCCCACGAAGGGGCCCCGCGGCCGGCGACCTTTCGGGTCCGGCGCCGTTCCCCGACGCCGGTCAGCCCGGCGCGCAGCTGGTTGAGCGCTACCCGTCGCCCAGCACCGAGCCGTCCGCGATGGCGCCGGGCGATCCTTCGGCGGACACGGCCGCAACCCCGACCACCAGGACGTCCCGACCGAAGGTCCAGTCGCCCTTGACGGTCAGTTGATCAGACCGAACCAGCGACGGCGGTCCGTAGGGGAAGCGCGCGTCGAAGTCGTTGACCAGCTTGTAGGGCTTGTCCAGGTCGACCAGTGGGGCGGCGGTGCGCTCGGGGGCGAGCCGGACCTGCGCGCCTTCCGCCAGTTCGTACGCGTCCGATCGCAGCACCAGCAGGTCGCTGGTTGCCTTCACCGGCAGGAAGCGCGACCGGTCCACCTCGATCGCGCCGGCACCCTCGAAGACCCCGATCGCCGCACCCATCGCCGTCTCGATCTGGATGACCTCGGGGCTGGACGGGTCGGCGGGGTCGACCGTCTTGACGTTGCGGATGATCGGCAGTCCGAGCACGCCGTCGTTGGCCTGGAGCACCGCGTCCAACGCGTTCAGATCGAGCCAGAGGTTGTTGGTGTTGAAGAACTTGTGTCGGTCGATGTCGCCGAAGGCGTCCTCGTCCTCCGGCCTGGTCTGCGCGGATTCCCTCAGGACCAGCTGCCCGTCGCTGCGCCGCCTGGCGAGGTGGCCGCCCTTGCGGTCCGCGGCGGTGCGGCGGCAGAACTCGGCGGCGAACGGGCTTTCGGAAGCCGCGAACCAGGCCGCCAACCGTGGATCGGGACGCGCGCCGAGATTGTCGGCATTGGAGACGAAGAGGTGCCGATACCCCTGGTCGATGAGCGAGCGCAACAGGCCCGATCCGTCCAGCGCCGTATAGATGTCGCCGTGGCCGGGCGGGCACCACTCCAGCGCCGGGTCGGCCGGCCAGCTGACCGGGGTCAAGTCGTCGGATCGGAGTTTCGGTTCGCGATTCTGCAGGAATTCCAGCGGCAGCCCCTCGATTTCCAGGCCGGGGTGCGCGGCGAGTGCCTTGAGGGTGTCCTCTGAGGTGCGGAAGCTGTTCATGAACACCACGGGGAGGCGCACCCCGAATTCGGCACGCAACGCCAGGATCTGCTCGGCGATGATGTCCAGGAAGGAGAGCCCCGGGCGGACTGCCAGCAGGGACTTGGCCTTGTCCATGCCCATCGAGGTGCCGAGACCGCCGTTGAGCTTCACCACGGCCGTGGCGGCGAGTGCGTCGTGGGCCGCCCGTGGATCGGTTTCCAGCTCGGCCAGTCTGGGCAGTTCCTCGACGGGTTCCAGATCCGGCTCGGCCAACAAACCGGTCTCGCCGGAGGCGAGCACTTCGTACGAGTGGGAGAACACGGCGATGGCGCGCGGGTGAATCCCGTCGGCCGACATCAGCTCCCGGGCACGCTGTAGTCCGTCGCTACTCATGCGCGAAATCGTAAGGCACCCGCCAAATCGGACCCGGCCCGGACTGAACGCTAGGTGAAGGCGGGTGGCTCCGCGTGATCGCGCCGCGCGCCTTCCCCCGTCGTGCGTCGTGCGTCGTGCGTCGTGCGTCGTGCGTCGTGCGTCGTGCGTCGTGCGTCGTGCGTCGTGCGACGATCGGCGCCGAGGCCCACTGGACGCCACTTTCATGGGCTCGGCGCCGACACATGTTGGAGCCAAGATCACGAAAGTGGAGCCGAGTGGGGTGGACCGCCGACACCCCCGCCGCCGACACCCCAGCCCCCGCCGCCGCCGAAGCCCCCGCCGCCGCCGCCGCCGGAGCCCAACGCGATTTCCTTCCGGCAAGGGCTACCCCGCGCGCCCGCGGACGTGCTCGAAAATCAGATTGGTCTCGGTGAGCCCTACCTCCGGATGAGCGGACAGCTCGTCCACGACGAAAGTGCGCAGGGCGGCGGCGTCCGAGGTCGCCACGTCCAACAGGAAGTCGTCGGCCCCGGCCAAGAAATAGATGTTCCGCACCTCCGGACGCGCCCGCATCCGCTCGGTGAACAGCCGCATCCGGTCACGGGCGCCGGCGCGAAGCCGCACCGCGATCATCGCCTGCAGCGGGAGGCCGATCGCTTCCGGATCGAGATCGGCGTGATAACCGCGGATGACCCCGGCCTCCCGCAGCGCCCGCACCCGGCCAAGGCAGGTCGAGGGGGCGATGCCGACCTCAGCGGCCAGCGCGTTGTTCGGGATCCGCGCGTCCCGAACGAGGGCGGCCAGGATCTTATGGTCCACCGGATCGAGGACCGGCCGGGTGCCACCGGGTCCACCCGTCGCGGCGGCACCGCCCGGATGCCGAACTTCCTGAGCCGGAGAAGGCCGGGAGGTGTCACTGGTCGAATGATGCGCAGCCATCAGCTCAATCTAGCGAATGATCGTCACACATGTTTCTACTTTGCGGCTCAAAGTTCATACTGATGCGGATCAGCGAGCGGCAATTGACGCCCGCCGCATCATCCGGCTGGAGTCAGGAGGCTCATCATGCGAGTTGGGGTACCCCGCGAAGTCAAGAACCACGAGTACCGCGTCGCCCTCACGCCTGCAGGTGCCCACGCGCTGACCAGTGCCGGGCATGATGTCGTCATCGAGGCCGGCGCTGGCGCCGGGTCCTTCATCCCCGACGAGGATTTCGTCGCCGCCGGTGCCAGCATCCTGGAAACCGCTGATGAGGTCTGGGATTTCGCCGAGCTGGTGCTCAAAGTGAAGGAGCCGGTTGAGTCGGAATACCACCGCCTGCGTAAGGATCTGGTGTTGTTCACCTATCTGCACCTGGCGGCGGACCGCACCCTGACGGATCGGCTGATGGACGCCGGAACCACCTCGATCGCCTACGAGACGGTGCAGTTGCCCGACCGCTCGCTCCCGCTGCTCGCGCCGATGAGCGAGATCGCCGGTCGGCTGGCGCCTCAGGTCGGCGCGTACCACCTGATGCGGAACGAGGGCGGCCGCGGGGTGCTGCTGGGCGGCGTACCCGGGGTGACGAATGGGAAGGTGGTCATTCTCGGCGGCGGGGTTGCCGGTGCGCACGCAGCGACGATCGCGGTCGGCATGCGCGCGGACGTCGCCATCCTCGACCTGTCGCTGACCACCTTGCGACGGCTGGATGTGCAGTTTCACGGCGCCGTCCGGACGATCGCCTCGAACGCGTTCACCATCGCCGAGGAGGTCACCCAGGCCGACCTGGTGATCGGTTCGGTCCTGGTGCCTGGCGCCAAAGCACCGAAACTGGTTTCCAATGAACTGGTTTCGCAGATGAAGCCCGGTTCGGTGTTGGTCGACATCGCGGTCGACCAGGGCGGCTGTTTCGCCGACTCCCGGCCCACCACGCACGACGACCCGACCTTCCGAGTGCACGAGACGCTGTTCTACTGCGTGGCCAACATGCCCGGCGCGGTGCCGCGCACGTCCACGTTCGCGCTCACCAACGCAACCCTTCCCTACGTGTCCGCGGTAGCGAATCTGGGCTGGCAGCAGGCGATCTCGCTCGACCACGCAATCGCGGCCGGGCTGACAACGCACCACGGTGAGATCACCAACCTGGCGGTGGCCAGGGCGCACGGGGTCGACGCGGTCGACCCGTACTCGCTGGTGGGTTGAGCCCGGTCCGGCCGGTCGCCGGGAGGTCGTCGCGCTCCGACAGATTGCCCAGACCGATTGCCCGTCACGCCAAGCCGCAGAAACGAGGAACCGGCGCGGTGACTCGTTCGAGTCACCGCGCCGTGTCGTTCGGGGCTGAATTCCTGCTGCCATCGCCGGTTTCGACCCCCGTCACGTCAAACGGATCAAGGTCTGACCGGTCCCAGGTGGCTGCCGGTCAGGCGGCGTCGAAGGAAGCCGCATCCAGGCGCCGGGTACGGCGGGGGTTGCCGACCAGATCGTTGGCTGGCTGCCGGGGAGGCAGCACCGACGCGTCGAGACCTCGGGTGCGCCGCGGATTGCCGACAAGCGCGACGCCGTCGACGGCGTCGACCGTTGCCGGGGCGGTGGGCTCAAGGGCGGTGGGCTCAAGGGCGGTGGGCTCAAGGGCGGTGGGCTCAAGGGCGGTGGGCTCAAGGGCGGTGATGTCAGTCGTCATGGTGAGTCCGTTTCGTTCGCGGGCTCGGCCCTGTTGGGATGGAGCCCTGTGAATAGGCACTGCGAACGTCGGTGGTCGCCGCTTTCATGGATGACGCATCACGGCCGGTGAAGATCACCTGCTGAGGTCTGGTTCACCACTCCGCAGACTCGCCACTCTGGCGCGTCCGGGTACTTCCCCCACGTTCGGCCCAGTGCACCACGACCGCGACCGACAAGATATCCGCGGGTCGATCAACCGGACTTTCACCGACTATAGCGGGGCAACAGGCGGCGATTCTCCTGCTTTCGCGTGGAGCAACAGGCAGATCGTCGATAACGCTGTGCGACCGCGAACCACTCGGGCTCGAAAACCACTGCCGGAGCAGGTCTCTCATCGTCATCCTGACGGCGTGCAGCGGAGCTCGACCGTGGCCAGGATCACCCACTCGTCACACCCTGTAGCGCCCGCATCAGTAGCACTCCTCCCCCCGCAACCGTCAGCAGGCCGGCCACGACAATGACCACCCCGACGGCGACAACCCCCAGTGTGACGATCAAACCTACGACGACCACTACCGCACCAAGGACCAGCATTCCGCCGGCAATTCGCACCCGGGAGCGGCGCACGCGGTCGATGGTGACCTTTGCCGCGAATGTCGGGTCGTCGCTGCTCAGCGAACGCTCGATTTCGTCGAGCTTGCGCTGTTCGTCCCAGGAGAGCGGCACGATTCCTTCTCACGCCCAGGACTGAGCTGGACACCCCAATGTTACGACCGCACGCCGAGCACGTCGGAAGCGCGCACCGGTACCGGCGCCGACCGATTCTTCTCGTCGGCGCCGGCTCGGAGGTTCGACGCGGCAGCTCAGGCCAGAGCTGCATCCAAGGAGATCTCCACCCCGGTCAGCGCCTTGGACACCGGACAGGTCACCTTGGCGTCCAGCGCGGCCGCGGCGAATCCCTCGGCATCGAGTCCCTCGACCTGTCCGCGGACGGTGAGCGCGATCCCGGTGAGCCGGAGGCCACCGGCCGGGTCGGGGCCGAGGCTGACCGACGCCTCCGCGACCAGGCTGTGCACCGTGCCGCCGGCCTTCCCTATGACCCCGGACAGCTCCATGCAATAGCAGGACGTGTGGGCCGCTGCGATCAGCTCCTCCGGACTGGTGACCCCGCCCGCCGAATCGGCCGTGCGGCGGGGGAACGACACATCGAACGTCCCGATACCGGAGCTGACCAGCTCGACCTGGCCCTTCCCGTCGTTGAGCCCACCGCTCCACTGCGTCCGTGCGATACGTGACGGCATGCGATCTCCTTTTCCATGGGTGCGCCCTCGTTCGGTGTCGAGGGTGCCTGGATGACGTCGGGTTCGACCCGCGGCCTGCTCGGTCGGGTGAACCTCTGCCACGATAGTGCCCGCCTGGCAGGGCCTCTCAAACATGCCGGGGTCAGGTGAGCTGACCCATCATCCGGACCGCCTGCCCGAAGGTCATGTCGGGCAGGTACGCATGGGAGATGCCGAGCCCGATCCGGGGCAGCACGGCCGCCTCCGGATAGCACAGGAACATCGGCTGGTAGACCGGCTGGAACTTGGCCTTGAACTTCAGCAGCGACCGGAACCCGTACACCGGCTCCATGGTCCTGCCGACCACCTCCAACAGCTTCTGGACCCCGACCTGATCCTCACCGGGATTGGCCTGGGCCAGCGGCGCGCCGGAGAGGCTGACGAACTCGGCGCCCTCCTTCTGCAGTTCCAGGGCCGCGGTGCCGATCAGGAATTCCATGACGCCCTTGAAACCCTCGCCGCGGCGGCGCATGAAGTCCAGGGTCCACCCCACCGGCACCCCGCCGCGATAACACGGCATCCAGCTGGTGATCCCATGAACGGTCCGCTCGGTGTCGATCGCGATCAGGCACCGCACGGCGGGGTCGTCGAGCTCCTCGAGGCCGCCCAGGGTGAAGCCCATCTCCGGCAACGCCTTGTCCGAGACCCACTCCTCGGAGAGCGCCTGGATCTGGTCCCTGATGGACAGCGGCGCGCTCGGATAGCTGATCCACTCTGCGGTGACGCCGCCCTTGCCCGCTCGGCTGATGGAGGTGCGAATGTCCTGGAACTTCTTGCCGGTGAACGCCAGCGCGCCGAGCGGCAGCACGGTTTCCTCGGCCACCTGCAGGCTGGGCCAGCCGATGGCTTCGGTCACCTCGCGGACCGCGTTCGTCGTGCTGTACAGGCACGGTGTCCAGCCCTCGGCGTTGCAGTAGGCCACGAACTCCGCGACGACCCGGTCCAGATCCTGCGGCGGCCCGATCGGGTCACCCGTGGTGATGGCCACCCCGCCCTCGACCCGGTAGGCCACGAACGACCCGCCGTCGGAGGAGAACCAATAGCTGTTGCCCTCCCAGGTGGTGAGGTAGGACAGCGCGGTGACGCCGTTGGTCTCCAGGATGGCGCGCGCCCTGACCCGATCCTCAGCGGCCGCGTCCACCCGCGCCGCCACGAAGCTGCGGAGCAACCCGACCAGGACCACCGCCCACACCACGACCGGCGTCCAGTCGGTGAGGAAGTTGGCGAGCCACGATTGTGCGTCGAGCGGCGGCTGGACGATGTACAGGTAGCCGTTCGGCAGCAACCGCGTGGGGAAGTCGACGATCAGCTCACCGACCGTCGCGGTGGGGGTGAACTGGTCGGAGATCACCAGCCCGATCACCACGTACAGCAGCCAGATGCCGGCGATCACCCCGAGCACAGTGGCTGCCAGCCGGCGATACACCCCGATCGGCGCCCGCACGGGGAACGACCGACGGGTCGCCAGCAGCATGGCGATGATCACCACCGGCAGCAGGACGAGCGGCAGCAACCAGGTGACGTAGTTGAATCCCTCGTTCAGCTGGTTGTTGTCGGCGGCCCAGTCGTAATAGGACGCCGCGTAGGCGGCCCCGACGACGAGCAGCACGACCTGCAGCACGAAGGTCGCCCACCAGGCGAACCGGCGTCCCCTGCGCAGGCCGGCGGCCAGCACCAGGACCAGCAGTGCCGGCACCAGCCCGATGATCACGTCGGCAGCCTCCCTGCTGGTGTCGCCCAGCACCGCCTGGCCGATGTAGAGGTCGGCCAGCGCCGAGAACGGTCCCTCGACCTCACCGGTGATCGCGATCAGGATCGGACCCAACGCCGTCGCGGCGACGACCATCGCGACCAGCACCCGGGTTTCCCTCCGGCTGGACCGGATCACCAGATGACGCTCGCCGGTGTGCAGGAACAGCGCGCCGACGACCAGTCCCACGATTGCCGTGCTCAGCCGGAGCACGTCCTGCAATTGGCCGCCGTACAGCAGCGCGACGAGGCACAGGGTCAGCACGGTGAGCCGGATGCGACGGCGCCACAACGCCGACAGACCTCCGCTGAACGCCATCAGCAGGCCGGCGACGAGCGGCGTCGCGCCGACCGCGACGTCGTCTGCCAGGTAGTTGGACCACTCGCCGTCGAAGAGGTAGTCCGACAGGGCCACCAGGCCGATACCGGCCGCGACGCCGAGAGTCTGGATCGCCAGGGTCAGCCACAGCATCCGGACGCTTCCCCACCGCCGCTCCACCATGCTGCCGACGATCAGCATCAACACGCTGACCAGCAGATAGGTGATCAGGTCGGTGGCGAAGAATGCGGCGGTCAGCGGGGTCCACAGATATCCGTCCAGCAGTGGCTGGACGCCGGCGCCGACCTGGAACAGCAGGGCGTCGTTCGGCCCTTCGGCGAGGCTCCCGGTCACCGCTCCCGCGACCCACAAGATGATCACGATGGTGAGCGTCACCGGCGCGCGGCCGGCCTGCCGCAACTGGCCGCCGGCGAACGAGATCGCGCCCTCCCAGTACCTACGGACGGACGACGGCGGCTTCTCCGCGGCCTGCTGCGTCGGCGCACTCATGCGACCCACCCCACTCTGTTCGGTGAAATGCCGAACCCCCACGAGCTGATCGTCCCACTTGTCGACCGCAGCATCGGTCGTGCGGGTCCGGACCGGCCGGGTCAATCCCGACGGAGTGACGGCCAACTGCCGGCGAACCCCGGGTGCAACGCGAAGGCGGCGACGTCGGGTTCCGCGACCCAGCGCAGCTCCGTACTCTCCGCGTTCGGCACCAATCGCAGCGGACCGACGACCTCGGCGATCACCGTGGTGTACGACCAGCCGCCGTGATCGTCCTGCCACTCGCCGACGATCGCGACCGCCGCCCGGTCGATGCCGGCCTCCTCGTGGGCCTCCCGCAGCGCCGCCTGGATCACCGACTCGTGGCTGTCGCGCGCGCCGCCCGGCAGCGACCATGTACCCCCGTCACTGGTCCAGGCGGCGCGATGCTGCAGCAGCACAGATGATGCTGCGGAGTCACCCCCTATCACCGATCTAGCGGGGTCGTCCCGCCGAAGCAGCAGCCCTGCAGCGCCGTACCGGCCCCAATGTCGGTGACCGAGAGCGCACCAGGTCCAGCCGTTGCCGTCGCCGCGCACCCGGCGCCTCCTCAGCTCGACAGACGGACGATCAGCTCCGGGGCGAACATCGTCGGCGGGACCGGGGCGCGGTCGCCGGACATTCGCTCCAGCAGGATCACACCAGCCGTCCGTGCCATCTCGACAATCGGGTTGACCACCGTCGTCAACGGTGGGTCGGTCGCGGCCGCGACCGCGGCGTCGTCATAGCCGACGACCGCCATATCCGACGGAACCGCCAGGCCGCGAGTCTTCAGCACCGCGAGCGCGCCGACCGCCATCAGGTCCGACGCCACGAAAATGGCGTCGAGATAGGGGTGTCTGTCCAGCAGCCGCTCGGTCGCCGCCAGACCGCCAGGAGTGGTGAAGTCCCCGTGCTCGCAAGCATCGACCGGCAGTCCGCGCTTGGTCAGGGCCGAGCGCCATCCCGCGAGGCGGTCCTGCGCGGACGTCATGTCGGGCGGCCCGGCGACGGTGCCCACCCTGCGTCGCCCCCTGGCCAGCAGGTGCTCGGTGGCGATTTCGCCACCGCGTTCGTTGTCGGTGTCGACGTAACTGAACCGATCGGGCATGTTCCACGGTCGACCGACGAACACGCTGGGCAACGAGGCCGCTACCAGGGCTCGCTCGATCTCGTCCGAGCGATGGTGAGACACCACGACCACACCGTCCACGTACCCCAGCCGGAGATAGCGGATCGTGCGATCTGCGCTGTCCCCGACCCTGGCCATCAGCAGCACCAGCTGGAGGTCGGTGTCCCCCAGTGCCTGCGACAGACCCTGGATGGCCGCCGCGAAGAAGGGGTCTCCGGTGACGCGCTCGTCCGGTTCGGGCACCACCAACGCCACCGAGTCGGCGCGATGGGTGACCAGGGTCCGCGCCGCGCGGTTCGGACTGAATCCCAGCCGGAGCACCGCCGCCTCCACCGCGGCCAGCGCATCCGCGCTGACCCGGCGCCCGCCGTTGATCGCCCTGGAGGCCGTGGATCGCGACACGCCCGCGGCCGCTGCGACGTCCTCCAGGGTCGGTGACGCACGCCGGCCCGCGACCGACGGGTGTGCCGAAGGCCCAGTCGTCACCGTCGCACCCTTCAGCGCCGAATGGGCACTGTCGTCACCGCGGGCGGCATCGGCCGCGGCGTTCCGGGTGTCCGTCATCTGCCCGCTGAGCCACCAACCAGGCGAACGCCGACCACCGCGCGCTCGCCCCGCCCCGGTGGCATCCACCTGACGGGGCCGGAGACGCCCGGCGAGCTGAACATCACCAGCAGAGCATCGGTGGGAGGCGCGGGAAAGTCCAAATCGGTGCTCGCAGCGCGGCCGGCGCGGCACATCCCTCGACCGCCCCCTGACTGTCCCTGCTGATTGATCGCGCGAGAGCTTTCACGGCAGGGACGAGCCGGATGGCTCGTCGCCAAATCGTTGGTGCCCGCTGTCCGCGAGCGGCACCTGCACGTCACCCGGACCTGGACGGGGCGGCGCTGGCCAGGACCACCGCCGCGGTGAATCCGTGGGGCGCGGGCGCCGCGCGCTCCGCCAGCCGCACGCGTGCTGAACGATCCCTGACGTTGTCCGTCATGGTGAGGGTGTCGTTCGTCACGTGGAAGCCTATGCGGCGCCCCTGCTCACCATCACACGCTCGGAAAACGCACCGGTACGCCGCCGCCAGCGGTGCAACCGGGACAAATCACTCGCCTCGATGGTGCCCCCACGCCACGCGCCGGGCTAATGTCTAGGCACGCTCGGACCGAGCCTGAGGCGCAGACCGCCGGACCTGAGGGGTTTCATGCCAATATCTGCCGAACTGCAAGCATTGCAGCGCGCGATTGCCGACCTGCGATCCGGAGTCAATTCGTTGGCTCGCAACCACGGGGACCTCCCGGTGGTGGCCAGGCTCCGCAATGACCTCGAGCGGCTGATCCTGGACGTCGCCGACGTCGAGGCGCTCTCGCCGGCGACATGGGGAGCACCGGCGATCCCGGCAGGCGGCAAGCCCGTCGCGCCGCCCACCGTCTACCAGGTCAGCGACGAACCGTACGATCCATCGCTCTGGCGTGACGACGCCGACGACGAGGGCGTCGGCGGCTATCACGGCATCGGCCGCACGGGCAAAAGAAGTTGACCGGCGTCAACGCCCCGGGGCGGGCGCGAGTCGGGGTTCGCACTCTCCGCAAGGACAGGTGGTGGCTGGCCCCGCTGGCGACCTTCCTCGGGTTGTTCCTGTTCGTGGTCTACGCGACGTTCCGGGCGTTCCAGGGCGCGTACTACTACTTCGAGCCCTATCTCTCGCCGTTCTACTCGCCGTGCCTGACCACCGATTGCGTGCCCGGGTCGAGTGACTTCGGGCAGCCGATCAGCTGGTGGCCGCTGTCCCCGGCCCTGATCATCCTGATCTTCCCGCTGGGCTTCCGAATGACCTGCTACTACTACCGGAAGGCCTACTACCGGGCGTTCTGGTTCTCCCCGCCGGCCTGCGCCGTCGCCGAGCCGCACAAGGCCTACACCGGTGAGACCCGCTTTCCGTTGATCCTGCAGAACATCCACCGCTACTTCTGGTTCTTCGCGATGATCTTCGGGGTCATCCTGACCTACGACGCGATCCTGGGATTCCGGAACCCGCAGGGTCAGTGGTTCCACATGGGCCTGGGCACCGTCATTCTGGTGATCAACGCCGCGTTGATCTGGCTGTATACCCTTTCCTGCCATTCCTGCCGGCACATCATGGGCGGCAAGCTCAAGCATTTCTCCCGCCACCCCGCCCGTTACTGGATGTGGCAACAGATCTCGAAGCTGAACGGCCGGCACATGTTGCTGGCGTGGGTGTCGTTGGGCTGGCTGCTCGTCTCCGACCTGTACGTCACCCTGCTGGCGCACGGCACCATCACCGATGTTCGCTTCTTCTAAGTCGCCGTTTCTTCTGACAGCCCTGGAGGCCCTCACCGCATGTCCGACCACGAGGAACACCGGTACGACGTCCTGATCGTCGGGGCCGGTGGGGCCGGCCTGCGCGCAGCCATCGCCGCTCGCGAGGAGGGGCTGCGCGTCGCGATCATCTGCAAGTCGCTGTTCGGCAAGGCCCACACCGTGATGGCCGAGGGCGGCATTGCCGCGTCGATGGGCAATGTCAACTCGAACGACAGCTGGCAGGTGCACTTCCGCGACACCATGCGCGGCGGCAAGTTTCTCAACATTCCCCGGATGGCCGAACTGCACGCCCAGGAGGCCCCGCAACGGGTCTGGGAGCTGGAGACCTACGGCGCGTTGTTCGACCGCACGCCCGACGGCCGGATCAGCCAGCGGAACTTCGGCGGTCACGAGTACCCGCGGCTCGCGCATGTGGGAGACCGCACCGGCCTCGAGCTGATCCGCACCCTGCAGCAGAAAATCGTCTCGCTGCGCCAGGACGAGGAACAGGCCGCGGTCGATGCCGACTCGGCCGCCGACGTCGGGCAAGAGGCGCTGGCAGATGAGGACGCCGGGCTACGGGTCTTCGCCGAGGTCACCATCACCGAACTGCTCGCCGACGCCTCAGGTGCCATCGCCGGCGCCTTCGGCTACCGCCGGGAGACCGGCACCTTCATCGTCTTCCGGGCGCCCGCGGTGATCCTGGCCACCGGCGGTATCGGGAAATCGTTCAAGGTGACGAGCAATTCCTGGGAGTACACCGGTGACGGTCACGCGTTGGCCCTGCGTGCCGGTTCCACCCTGATCAACATGGAGTTCGTCCAGTTCCACCCGACTGGCATGGTCTGGCCACCCTCGGTGAAAGGCATTCTGGTCACCGAATCGGTGCGCGGTGACGGCGGCGTGCTGCGCAATTCCGAGGGCAAACGGTTCATGTTCAATTACGTACCGGAGATCTTCCGGGCCAAGTACGCCGACTCCGAGGAGGAAGGCGACCGCTGGTATTCCGATCCCGAACACAATCTCCGGCCGCCGGAACTGCTCCCCCGCGACGAGGTGGCCAGGGCCATCAACTCCGAGGTCAAGGCCGGCCGCGGAACCGAGCACGGTGGGGTGTTCCTGGACGTGTCGTCCCGGCTGCCCGCCGACGTGATCATCAAGAAGTTGCCGTCCATGCACCATCAGTTCCGCGAGCTCGCCGACGTCGACATCACCAAGCAGCCGATGGAGGTCGGGCCGACCTGCCACTACGTGATGGGCGGGGTGGAGGTCGATCCCGACACTGCCGCGGCGCGGAACGTTCCGGGCCTTTTCGCGGCCGGCGAGGTATCCGGCGGCATGCACGGCTCCAACCGGCTGGGCGGCAACTCGCTGTCCGACCTGCTGGTCTTCGGCCGCCGGGCCGGCGTCGGCGCCGCCGAGTACGTCCGCGGCCTGGGCGACGCGGTGCCCGAGATTCAGGACGGGGCACTGGATGTCGCCGCCTCCGAGGCGCTGGCCCCGTTCCAGCCACCCGCCGACGGTGGCATCGGGGAGAACCCGTACACCATTCACCGCGAACTGCAGCAGGTGATGAACGACCTCGTCGGGATCATCCGCAAGGAGGACGAGGTGCAGCAGGCGCTGGACGCCATCGACGCGCTGAAGGCTCGGGTCCCGGCCGTCAGCGTCGAGGGTCACCGGCAGTTCAACCCGGGCTGGCACCTGGCTCTTGACCTGCGGAACATGCTGCTGGTCAGCGAGTGTGTGGCCCGAGCCGCGTTGGCACGTCAGGAAAGTCGGGGTGGCCACACCCGCGACGATTATCCGGGCATGAACGCGGAATGGCGGCGCAAGCTGCTGGTCTGCTCGATGCACGAGGGCGAGGCCGGCGGACCGGCCGGCATCACCCTCACCGAGGAGCCGTCGCCGGTGATCCGCGAGGACCTCCTCGCCCTCTTCGAGCGCAGCGAGTTGGAGAAATACCTGACCGCGGACGAGCTGCCCGCCGACACCACCGCCACGGGAGGCGCGACATGAGCCGCAATGCACAGTTCCGGGTGTGGCGCGGCGACGCGATGGCCGGCGGCCTGCAGGATTACACCGTTGAGGTCAACGAGGGTGAGGTCGTGCTGGACATCATCCACCGCTTGCAGGCGACCCAGGCCGGCGACCTGGCGGTGCGCTGGAACTGCAAGGCCGGCAAGTGCGGCTCGTGCAGCGCCGAGATCAACGGCCGGCCCCGGTTGCTGTGCATGACGCGCATGTCCACGTTCACCGATGAGGAGGTGATCACCGTGACGCCGCTGCGGGCGTTCCCGGTGATCCGCGACCTGGTCACCGACGTCTCGTTCAACTACCAGAAGGCCCGGCAGATCCCGGCTTTCGCGCCGCCGCCGGACCTCGCGCCCGGGGAGTACCGGATGCAGCAGGTCGACGTCGAGCGGTCCCAGGAATTCCGCAAGTGCATCGAGTGCTTCCTGTGCCAGGACGTGTGTCACGTGGTGCGTGATCACGAGGAGAACAAGAAGTCGTTCGCCGGTCCGCGCTTCTTCATCCGTGCGGCAGAGCTCGACATGCACCCGCTGGACGCCCGCACCGATCGCCGCGAGTTCGCCCAGGCCGAGCAGGGCATCGGGATGTGCAACATCACCAAGTGCTGCACCGAGGTCTGCCCCGAGCACATCCACATCACTGACAACGCCATCATCCCGATGAAGGAACGGGT
>Ga0208478_1000115_pt1 | contig 31483 bp, 31 predicted proteins | sample NGESurdeep072012_5_FD_184462 | JGI IMG/M metagenome (GOLD analysis project Ga0208478, IMG submission 184462) | Arctic peat soil microbial communities from Barrow, Alaska - NGEE Surface sample 415-2 deep-072012 (SPAdes) | ecosystem: Environmental > Terrestrial > Soil > Wetlands > Peat ...
TCGGCGGGATAGAGCTCGCCGGCGCGCGTGAGCTTCGCCGCCTCGGCGGCGCTCAGGTCGATCAGCTCGCTCACGCGGCGCCCGGGCTCGGGACCCCGAAGCCGCCGTCGACCGGGTCGGGCGCCGAGGCGAGCGCCACGTCGCGCGACAGCGACGGCTCCGGCTCGTCGGCCCGGAGGGCGTTGACGACGTCGACGACGTGCGATGTCGGCTCGACCCCTGCGAGGTCGAGCTCGGAGATCTTCTCGATGTGGTCGAGCACCTTCGACAGCTCGCCGGCCAGCTTCTCGATCTCGGCGTCCGTGAACTCCAGACGCGCGAGCCGCGCCACGTGGAGGACCTGGGCCGAGTCGAGCATGGGCGTGGATTCTAGGGGCGAGGGCCGGGTCAGGCAGCGGGGCCGGCGCCGGGAGGCCCGACGGACGGCGACGACGTCGTGCCGGGGGCGCCCCCCAGCTTGATCGTCTCGATCTCGGTGCGGGCGTCCCTGGGTGCCAGCCCCTCGATCCGCATCGAGCGGTAGCCGCCGTACAGGATCCCGAGCGAGGCGACGAGCCCGAGATAGACGCCGAGATCGAGCGTGCGGTCCAGATGCGCGTCGATCACTGCGGGAACGTCGACCATGCTCGGCGGATCGATGATCCGGAACAGGATCAGCAGCACGGAGAGCCCGGCCAGCGTCGTGGTGATGACGCTCAGGCTGACCGGGATCGCGGGCGAGCGCTGCGTCGCCTGCATGACGACGAGAGCCAGCGCCACGATCACCGTCAGGAGCAGGATCAGGTCGATGACGCTGAACGCATCCCAGGCGTCATAGCCGACGGCGGGGAGCGCGACGCTGCCGAGACCGGCGGTGTTCACCTTCAGCCCGTACCAACTCACGAACATGAAGATGAACAGCAGCACGGCGCTGACGCCGGCGATCAGCTCCCCGCTGCGCAGCCTCGATGCGTCGAACTTCATACCGGTCCCGGCTCCCTCGGTCGGCTACGCGGTGGCCACAGCCTGCGGCCGCATCACCACGGCGACGAGCGCGATCGCGGCGATGGCGCCGAGCCAGAAGCCGAACCCGAACAGCGAGAAATGGATGTGGAACAGGAACTTCAGGGCCACGAACGCCGCGGCGGCGATGGCCAGGATCTTGCGCGTGCTGGCCCGGTCCCCGCCGATCGTCGGGAGCTCGGTGTCGCTGAGCCGCTCGATCGCGATGTCGGCGATCAGCGCCACGCAGGCCAGCACTCCCAGGATGCCGAGCCAGCCGTCCGGCGAGCCGGTGGCCGTAGAGGTGAACGAGAGCGATCCGATCGAGATGTCGAACCACGGCAGGAACAGCAGATCGATCGCCAGGAACAGCGCGATCCCTCCCAGAATCCAGTCATCCCTGGTCACGTTGTCCAGATTCATCTGACTCCTCCGGTGGATAGGCTGATCCCGGCTGGGATCAGCTCTGGCGCCTCTGCACCTCGCGATCCCGCCCCCCCCGAGACGCCGATGCGCACAGCAAACATACCGACGTTGGGGGCCGGAATAGCGAACGTGCTCAGCTTCTCGACCTTTGTACGACGGTTCTGGACGACTTCCTTGCGTGGCGTCGCGATTCGTAGCCGCCGAAAGCGATCCCGATGGCGCACAGAAGACCGAGGAACGCGCCCAGCTTCTGATCCAGCACGGTGCCGGCCGACGGCAGGTTGATCAGCACCCGATAGGCGAGCAGGAGCGCGGTGAGGCTGCCCAGCGTCATCACGATCGGGCTCAGGTCGGTCGGCGTGCCGTGCGCCCGCTGGGTGATCCGCAGCACCACCGCGCCGATCGCGACCAGGGCGGTGAGCAGCATCAGCCAGCGCAGCAGCGTCAGCGCCTGCCACGCGTTCTGCGAGCTGGTCAAAGAGGACCGCGTCGCCAGCGCGTCTCCGGCGCCGGCCGCCTCGAACCACTTGGCCGCGAACATCAGGATCAGCAGCAGCACGGCGCTGACTCCGGAGATCGCCTCGCCGCTCAGCCTCAGCGAGGTCCGTGCAGCCGGTGCGTCGCTCAGCGCGGCGGGTCCATCGGTCGATGCGTCGCCCGTCACCTGGACAGCAGCGCTCGCTCAGACCGCCGCGCTCGCCGCGCCCGCCTGCTCCTCGAGGCGGGCCGCCAGAAGCGTGTTGCGGAGCAGCATCGCGATCGTCATCGGGCCCACTCCTCCGGGCACCGGCGTGATCAGGCTCGCGCGCTCCGCGGCGGCGTCGAAGTCGACATCACCGACCAGTCCCTGGTCGGTCCGGTTGACACCGACGTCGATGACGGCGGCGCCCGGCTTGACGTGCTCGGCGCCCAGCAGCCGCGGGATTCCGGCGGCGGCGACGAGCACGTCGGCGCGCGAGCAGACGGCGGGGAGGTCCTGCGTGCGCGAGTGGCAGATCGTGACCGTGGCGTTGCGCTGCAGCAGCAGGAACGACACCGGCTTGCCGACGAGGTCCGAGCGCCCGACGACCACCGCCTGGGCGCCCTCGAGCGGCACCTCGTAGGCGTCCAGCAGCTCGATCACGCCGACCGGAGTGCAGGGCCGCAGCCCCGGCGTGTTCCTGACCAGCCGACCGACGCTGATCGGGGTGAGTCCGTCGACGTCCTTGCCGGGCGCGATCGAGCCGGTCAGTTCCTGGCCGTTCAGGCCCGCCGGCACCGGGAGCTGGAGCAGGATGCCGCTGATCTCGGGATCCCGGTTGCACCGCTCGATCAACTCGGCGACCTCGTGCTCGGAGACGTCCGCCGACAGATGCTGGTGGTGATCGGCGATGCCGACCTCGGCACACGCCCTGCGCTTGTTCGCCACGTAGACGGCCGATGCCGGGTCGTCGCCGACCAGGATCGTGGCCAGGCCGGGTGGCCGCCCGGTGCGCTGCGCCAGCTCCTCCACCTCGCGAGCGGCCTGCTCGCGCACGCGCTGCGCCAGTGCCCGCCCGTCGATGATCGTCGCCGCCACGGCCCGGGACGCTAGAGGATCGGTGGGATTCGGCGCCGGCCACCCACGGCTACCGCTTGGAAATCGGCGCCAGATCGGCGACGAGCTTGCGCTCGGAGCGGTCCTTGCTGAACCGGATCACGACGATCCCACCGGGCTCGACCCCGGTGACCACCCCTTCGCCGAAGGCGGCGTGGACGACGTCCTCGCCGAGCCGGAACGTGGGCGCCCGCGGCGGCGTGGGCTGGTGCGGGTCGGGCGCGGCGGTCGACCACGACGTGGCCCGGGGACGGATCGACCCGTATCCGCGGGCCGGCTGCTCATCGCAGTCGGTGAGCTCGCGCGGGATCTCGCCGATGAACCGGCTCGGCGCCCCATAGCTGCGTGCGCCGAACACGGTCCGCGTGCGCGCATAGGTCACGTACAGATCGCGTTCGGCGCGCGTGATGCCGACGTAGCACAGCCGCCGCTCTTCCTCGAGGCCGCCCTCGTCGAGCGCCCGGGAGTGCGGGAAGACCCCCTCCTCGCAGCCGATCATGAACACGATCGGGTACTCGAGGCCCTTGGCGTTGTGGAGCGTCATCAGCGTGACGAGGCCGTCGTCGTCGGTGCGATCGTCGGCATCCGCCACCAGCGCCACTTGCTGGAGGAACTCACCCAGCGTACCGGCCTGATCGGACTCCGTCTCGGCCGCGTCGTACTCGGCGGCGACGTTGACCAGCTCCTCGAGGTTCTCGATCCGTCCCTGGGCCTCGATCGTGCGCTCGGCCTCGAGCGCGTCCAGATACCCGCTCTCGCGCAGCGTCTCCTTGAGCAGCGCGGCGATCGGCGCGGCGCTCTCGGCCCGTTCTCGGAGCACGTGCATCGTGCCCATGAAGCGCCGCAGCGCCTTGATCGCGGCGGCGCCCAGCCCGGGCACCTGCTCGGGCTCGGAGGCTGCCTCCCAGACGCTGACCCCCATCGTGTTGGCGAACGCGAGCACGCGCGAGAGCGACGTCGAACCGATCCCGCGGCGCGGCGAGTTGACGATCCGGGTGAACGCCCCCGCGTCCTGGGGGTTGATCAGCGCGGTCAGGTAGGCGATCGCGTCCTTGATCTCGGCGCGCTCGTAGAACTTGGTGCCGCCGATCACCTGGTAGGCGATCTCGGCCCGGACGAGCATGTCCTCGACCACCCGCGACTGGGCGTTGGTGCGGTAGAAGACGGCGATCTCCGCCCGCGACACCCCCTCGTCGACGAGCCGCTGGATCTCGCCGGTGACGAACCTGGCCTCGGCGTGCTCGTCCTCGAGCTCGCGGACCTTGATCGGATCGCCCTGACCGAGCTCGGTCCACAGCGACTTCGGCTTCTGGGCCCGATTGTTGCGGATGACCGCGTTGGCCGCGTCGAGGATCGTCTGGGTCGAGCGGTAGTTCTGCTCGAGCTTGATCACGCGGGCGTCCGGGAACGTGTCTTCGAAGTCGAGGATGTTGCGGATGTCGGCGCCGCGGAAGCCGTACACCGACTGCGCGTCGTCGCCCACGACCATCAGGTTCCGGTGCTCGCCGGTGACCAGCTGCAGCCACCGGTACTGGGCGTGGTTCGTGTCCTGGTACTCATCGACGAGCACGTGCCGGAAGCCGCCGGCGTAGCGCTCGCGCACCTCGGGGAACAGCTCGAGCACGTTGACTGCGCGGACGAGCAGATCGTCGAAGTCCATCGCGTTCATGCGGTGCAGCTCGCGCTCGTAGGTCCGGTACACGTCGGCGACCGTCTGCTCGAAGAACGAGCCGACCATGCGGCCGTAGTCGTCGGCGTCGCGGAGCCGGTTCTTGGCGTCGGAGATCTGGGAGTGGATGCCGCCCGGAGTGAACCGCTTGGGATCGATCCCGAGCTCGTCCAGACAGCGCTTGACGAGTCGCCGCGCGTCGGCCTGGTCGTAGATCGTGAACTGACGCGTGTAGCCGAGCCGGTGGGCGTCGGCGCGGAGCATCCGGGCACAGGCGGCATGGAAGGTCATGACCCACATCGCGCGGACGCGTCGGCCGACCAGCAGCTCGGCCCGATCGCGCATCTCCCCGGCCGCCTTGTTCGTGAACGTGATCGCCAGGATCTCGTTCGGCCGGGCGACGTCGGTGGCCACGAGATGGGCGATCCGGTGCGTCAGGACCCGGGTCTTCCCGGATCCGGCCCCCGCGAGGATCAGCAGCGGCCCGTCACCATGGGTGACGGCCTGTCTCTGCGGCTCGTTGAGGCCTTCGAGCAGGGTCTCGATGTCGTCGGCCAGCTGGGTCATCGGTCGACCCACAACGGTAGCTGCCCTGGTGGTCGTCCTCTCGGTCATGCTGGGGCCGTCCCCGACTACGCCGGGGACGTGTGCCGCCGACGTCGACCGCCTGCTCTGGAACCGGGGCCAGCAGCCGCGCTACAAGGCGGTTCCGCGGCACCGGGCCCGGTGCCGCGCGTATTGACGCAGTTGGAGCTCGGGACTACCCGTCGAGCGCCTCGGCGCGCGCACGGGCGATCGCCTCGGCTCCGGCCTCGCCGACCAGCAGCTCGGGGCGGATCGTGCCGCTCGCGGCGAGATCGAGGGCCGGAAAGCGGCCCGTGCTCGCCAGCCCGGCATCGAGCGTGATCACCGTGGTCTCGCCGCCGATCGGCTTGGAGCCCGTCGCGATCACGGTCACCGAGCCACCGTCGATGATGTTGCGCGCCGCGGCCAGCGCCTTGCGGGCCGCCGACGGATGCAGCCCGTCGAGGGTGTCGACCAGGACCACGGCGTCGGCGCCGCGCGCGGCGATCCGGCGCGCCTGGTCGATCACACGCTCCACCGCGCCCGCCTGCGCGTCGGCGGAGGCAGCGAAGCTGGCATGCGCGGCAGGCTCCAGCGGGCCCCGCGACCACTCGAACACTTCTTCCGGGCGCACGCCGGCGAGCGCGACGGACAGCTGTAGCTCATCGATCCCGGAGAGCGCCGTGGCGAGGCGGGCCAGGGCCTCGGTCTTGCCGGCCCTCGGGCCGCCGACGATGCTGACGCGCGAGCCCTTGCCGAACGGGGTCAGCCACTCGATCGCCTTGATCGTCGGGTCTTCGGAGCCGAGCCGGATGCGCTCGGACGGGAACGCCGCCGGCAGGTCGTCGAACCGGGTGCCCTCGGCGATCTCGGACGCCGGGCGATCGTTGATCGTGTCGATGCGGATCATCGACGGGAACCGCTCCGAGCGCCGCGGTGCGCGTCGGGGTCCGGAGATCCGGTCGCCGGCGACGAGCTCGCACCGCTTGACCTGAGCGGCCGAGATGTACACGTCGTCGTCGGACGGCTCGGGGGGACTGACCCGCAGGAAGCCGGAGCCGTTCGGCAGAAGCTCGACCACGCCTTCGACCGTCTGCTCCTCGTCGTCCGGCGAGGACTCCTCCTCGGCCGGCTCATCCCGGACCTCGGACTCCTGACCCTCGTCCCGGCCGCGGGCGCGGGTCCGGCCACCACGGCGTCCGCGACGGCGACGCGGCGCCTGATCCTCATCGGACGCGTCCTCGTCGCCGCTCGTGTCGTCGGCCACGGCCTCGGCGGATGCCTCGGCCGCCACGGTCTCGGCGGATGCCTCGGCCGCCACGGTCTCGGCGGATGCCTCGGCCTTGTCGCCGTCCTCGTGCTCGGCGGTGGCGGCGGCGCTCCGGCTCCGCCGGGTCCGCGTGCGCTTCGGCGCCGGCTCCGGCGACTCCTCGGCGGCGGGCGACTCCTCGGCGGCGGGCGACTCCGTGTCGGACGACGGGCCCGCGGGCTCGCCCCCCTGCTTCTCGATGATCGCGTCGATCAGTGCGGCGCGGCGCAGGCGCCGGTAGCCGTCGATCGACAACTCTGACGCGATCGTATGTAGGTCGGCGAGCGGGCTCTCATCGAGCGCGGCGCGATCCAGTACGGACATGACGGGTTCCTCCTGGTTAGATCGGTAGGCCCCGACCGCGTTGTGCCAGCGGTCGGCGATACGTACACCCTACTCGGTGTCTCGGGCGGTGTCCGGACTGGCGGGGCGCCGGTTCCGCGGACCGCGCGGCGCCCGCGTCCGCCTCTACGCGCCCGGGGGCGCTACCGACCCCGCCGTCGGCCTCCCGGCCACATCACGAGCCGCCGCAAAGTCGACCGCGACCACGTCGTCGCCGCCCTCCGCCCGGCTCAGCAGGCCGCCCACCACGATCGCCCCGGCGCCGGCGAGGGCGAACCAGAGGCCCCAGGCGGGATGCAGGATCTCGCTCGGTCCCGGTGGCTTGAGCAGGCGGTAGAGGATCAGGCTGGCGGCGACGCCGCCGGCGACGGCGATCACCGCTGAGACGCCGGTGGCGCGGCCGGTGAGGGCGAGAGCGGCGAGGGCGGCGGCGAGGACCGCGGCGACGGCCAGGGCCACGTCGATCTGATGAAAGACGTCCCAGGCGGTCAGGTGCTGGGGACCGAGCTGGCGCAGCAGGTCGGCGCCCCGTTGAATCAGCGGCGCGAGTGCGCCGAACTGCGAGCCGGCCTGCTCGGCCTGGTTGAGCACGCCGGCCGGGATCTGGAAGCTGTACCAGGGCAGCCAGAGGCTGAGCAGCAAGCCGAGGCCTCCGAATGCGGCGATCGCGTGGGCCCACGGGCGACGTCCGGTCGGCATCGTGCCCGCGTCATCGCCCGACCCCCTCCCCGGCTTGAGCCGAGCCGGCCGGACTGGACCGTTGTTCCCAGCGCAGCCGGTCGGGCAGGCGCGCGCCGCTGTCGAGCGCCTGCTCGCCGCGCAGGACCGCGCGGACGGCGAGGAAGTCGGCCGCGTCGGCGACGTCGTGCACGCGGAACACATGGATGCCGGCGTCGGCGCCGAAGCCGAGCGCCGCGAGCGTCCCGGCGAGCCGGCCGCGGGGCGGGCGCGCGGTGATCGCGCCGATGAAGTCCTTGCGCGAGGCGGCGAGCAGCACTGGGCGCTCGAGCGCGTGCAGCCGCTGCACCGCCCGCAGCACGGCCACGGTCTGGGCGGGCGTCTTGGAGAAGTCGGGGCCGGGATCGAGCATCAGCTGCTCGAAGCGCACGCCGCGCTCGAGCGCCAGCGCGATGCGCTCACGGAGGAAGGACTCGACGTCCTCGACGATCGCGTCGTCGAGCGAGGGATCGAGCAGCTGCTGCTTCGGCGCGGCGCGGGTGTGCATGAGGATCAATCCGGCGCCGGTCTCGGCGCAGACATCGGCCAGCACGGGGTCGCGCAGGCCGCTGACGTCGTTGACGATCGCGGCGCCGGCGGCGATCGCGGCCCGCGCGACCGGCGGCTTGTACGTATCCACGGAGACGAGCGCTCCGAGCTCGCCGGTCACCCTCTCGATCAGCGGCACCACGCGCGCGATCTCCTCGGCCGGATCGACCGCCGTGGCGTTGGTCACGCCGGACTCGCCGCCGATGTCGATGATCTGCGCCCCGGCCGCGAGCAACGTCCGGGCTAGGGCCACGCGCTCCTCGAGGGTCTGGTGCAGGCCGGCGTCCGAGAACGAGTCCGGGGTCGCGTTGACGATGCCCATCAGCAGCGGGCGCTCGCCCATCTCGAGCGTCCCGGCGCAGGTCGCGAAGCTTCGCGCCGGCGCGGTCATCGGCTCACGTTCCGGGCGCGATGCGGAGCACCCTGGTCAGGGTGGTGCGGTTCCCCGCTCGATCGGTGACGGTCACGGTGAGCCGATAGCGCCCCGGCTTGGCGTATGTGTGGGCGGCGCCGTGGTGGATCTTCGCGCTCTTCCCATCGCCCCAGCTGACGGTCTCCTGGGCGATTCCCGAAGCGTCGGCGACGGGCAGCCCCGGCGGCTGGTCGGAATAGCGGAGGGTCAGCCGCAGGGCGGACTTGGCGCGCTCGGAGCCGGTGAGCCGGATCTGCAGCGCGGGCTTGTAGCTGTCGACGAACACGCTCACCGCCCGGGCCTGGGAGGTCAGGCCGGCCTGGTTGGTCGCGGTGACGAGCCACACGTGGGGTCCCTGGCTCAGGGCCGGAGCGCGAACCGAGGTGCGGGTCGTCTGCAGCACTGGACTGCCGTCCACACTCACGGTGTAGCGCGCCTGGCCCCATTGCTCGCGCGCCGGCGACCACGAGAAGACCGGCCGCGTGGCGCGCGCGTATCGCGACCCCACGATGGCCGCGAAGGACCCGGGGTCCGCGTACAGCAGCGCGGTGACGATCGAGGCGGAGCCCGGTGCACCCTGGACCCAGGCGGTGGCCACGTCGCCCGAGATGTCCCCGGAGGCGAACAGGCCGGCGGCCGCGTCGGTGGGTCCGAGCGCCGGCGCGGAGGCGACCAGCTCCGGGCCCCAGTTCGTGCCGTCGAAGTAGCGCTCGCGGATCTCCGGGGCGCCGCCCGCGCCCGGGTCGTGCTGCCAGGCCACGAGACCCAGGTACTGACCGGTCGTGGCCGGGACCGCGTATGGGGGCGAGGCGTCGAACAGGCTGTTGAGCTGGGTCACGGTCTGGGGCAGACCGGCCCGCCCCAGACGGGAGACCCACACGTTGTCGGAGCTGTCGCGCGCCGAGGTGAGGAAGCCCTGGTAGGCCTCGCTGAGCGCGACCCCGGGCTGGATCGCGCCCTCGGGGCCCGGAGTCGTCAGCCCGTCGGGGGCGAGGGGCGCGATCGGGTCGTACTGCGAGGCGCGCAGCTTGCGCATCACGACCCGGGACTGCTGCGCCGGCCCGTTCGTGAGCACCTCCTGAAAGCCCACGTCGGCGTAGGAGGAGTCGTCGTCGGTGGCGATCGTGGGATAGCCCGCCGACACCTCGGTCCAGCCTGACAGCGACGGCGGGTCCGCCTGCTCGAAGACGACACTCGGCGAGATCCCCCACACGCGCCGCGTGTAGATGTGCCCGGCCTCGCCCCAGACGACGATCCCGACGCCGTCGCCGGCTGCCACCACCCGCGGTGCGCCGGTGCCCGTGCCGGCGTCGCTGCCGGGAGCGGCGTCGAGCGGCGCGGCCTCGAGCGCCCACGTCCCCCCCACCCAGTACGCGGCCCTGACGTTGTGCCCCACTGCCCCCACCGCGGTGAAGGCGAGATACCCCTTGTTGTGGATGCTGAGCGCGAGCGACGGGTTGCTCGCCCCGCCGGCCAGCGGGACCGGTCCGCCGTAGCCGGCGGCCGCACTCGGGCGCGTGACCACGTACAGCTCGCCGCCGTTGATGAACGCGATCAGCAGCAGTCCGTTGTCGCCGGCGGCGATCACCGGCTGTGAGGAGACGCCACCGAGCGAGGCGTCGACCTGCTCGGGAGCGAGGAAGGCGCCGCCGAGCAGGCGGGAGACGAACACGTGAGCCACGCCCCCGACCGTCTTCAGGTAGACGAGACCGCCGGTGCCGTCCCGTGAGACCGACAGACCCGAGAGGCCGCCGATGGTCGCGCCCGGACCGTCGACCGCGGCGCTCGGGAGCAGCGCCGGCGACTGGGCGGCGGCGCTCGACGCCGCCGAGAGAGCCGCGACGAGCAGGAGCGCAGTGAGTGCGAGCAGGTGGCGCACCTAGCTGCCCTCGACCGGTCCGCAGATGCCCTCGGCCGCGGCTTCCGCGTGGAAGCGCTCGACCTCGACGGCGACGCGCCGCTCGTCCCAGCCGAGCTCCGGCGCCATCGCGCGCGCAACCCGGATCGGTCCCTCGCCCCCGGGGACACACAGCTCGCGGGCCGCCAGCAGCCCAAGTCGCGTGCGCCGGAGCAGCACGTCGCCGACACTGCGGGCCTGTTCGTTGCGGGCCGAGAAGGGAGCCTCGGCGAGCAGGTCGGGCATCCCGGCGACGATCGGCTGCGCGAGCTCGCCGCGTTCCGATGCGGTCTGGAGCACCTCCTGGGCGGCGTGGCCGTAGCGCGCGGCGAGCGCCGGGTACGCGTCATCGCGCACGCCCTCCACGCGCGGGAGCCCGTCCGCGTCGACGGCCTGCCCGAGCGGGATCTCGTGCGTGCGGCACGGGGCCTGACGGCCGTCACGCTCGACGAGGCGGTCGACGGCCAGCTTGGCCATCCGCCGCCACGTCGTGAGCTTGCCGCCGGTGATCGTGATCAGGCCGCTCGAGGTCTCATACAGCTCCGCCTTACGGGAGATGTCGACCGACTTGCGGGTGTCACCGGTCGAGATCAGCGGGCGGACGCCGGCGTAGGCGCCGGTCAACTCGGAGGTGGTGAGGCTCGTGCCGAAGAACTCGTTGGTCGCCGCGAGCAGGTAGTCGACGTCGTCCGCCGCGGGCTGCACGTGGTCGACGTCGCCGTCGTAGTTGTTGTCGGTGGTGCCGATCAGGCTGCGGCCGAGCCAGGGCAGCGCGAAGATGGATCGGCCCTCTCCGGCGGGCACGATCGCCCCGGAGACGAGCGGCAGGCCGGCCGGGCCGAGCGTGATGTGGGTGCCGCGGCTGGGCCGGATCGTCGGCACCTCGGCCTCCGAGTGCAGCTCCTCGGGTTGGATCCGGTCGGCCCACACGCCGGTGGCGTTCATGACGTTCTCGGCCTGCACGGTGAATTGCACGTCGGTCTCCACATCGCGTACACGTACGCCCGCGGCCCGACCACCCTCCTGGACGAGGTCGACGACCTCGAGCCGGTTGGCGCAGATGGCGCCGAAGCGCTCAGCCTCGCCAAGGACGGTCAGGACCAGACGCGCGTCGTCCGTCTGACAGTCATAGAACAGATACCCACCCGTAGGGTTGCGGGACTCGAGCGCAGGAAGCAGCTCCAGGACCTCCTCCCCGGAGATCACGCGGTGACGTTCCGGGCTCCAGTCCGCATCCGGGGCCTCCCCGGCCTCGAGCGCGGCCCGGCGCGCGCTGCGTCGCCCGCGCAGGCCGGGCGTGGCCATCACGTCGTACATGTTCAGGCCGATCCCGACCAGCAGATCGGGCCGGGCGCCCTCGAAGGCGGGCACCACGAGCTTGAGCGGCGTAACCAGGTGCGGCGCGAGCTTGACCATCAGCCGGCGCTCGAGCAACGCCTCCCGGACCAGCCCGAGATCGAACTTCTGCAGATAGCGCAAGCCGCCGTGGACGAGCTTGGAGGAGCGGCTGCTGGTCCCGGAGGCGAAGTCGGCCTTCTCCACCAGCGCGACGCTGTACCCGCGGGTGGCGGCGTCGAGCGCCACGCCGGCGCCGGTGATGCCGCCGCCGATCACGACGACGTCGAACGGCTCAGCCGCCAGGGCCTCGAGGGCACAATCTCGCGAGAGCATCCCGCGCAGGGTACGGGCCGCGGGGGTCGGGCGGCGGTGCGCGGGGGTCGGGCGGCGGTGCGCGGGCCTACCGGGCGTGCTTGTACAGCCCGAGCACGATCTTGTACACCTCGGGCGAGGTCTCCTGGTAACCCGGGCAGCAGGTGGGGCCGCCGACGTTGCCGATCCCGATCTCGATGTGCGGCGCGCTCGAGATGCCGACGATTCCGCAGCCGACCTCGGCGATGGGCTGTCCGGCCTGGACGTGGGTGCCCACGGACACGAGCGCCGGAGCGGCGTGGCCGTAATAGATGTAGCGCCCCTTGTAGGTGCCCGAGTCGACCTTGAGAATCGGCGCGTAGGGTCCGAAGCCGCTGATGCCCTCGCCGACGATCGTGCCCGAGGTCACCGCGACTTCGACCACCTGCGAGCCGCACGCGTTGTTCACGGTCCCGATGTCCACGCCCTGGTCCAGCGACCAGTCGCTCGGGGGCAGGACCCGGGACTTCGGATACAGCGGGAACACCCACGAGTTCGAGGCTGAGCCTGTGGTGCTGAACACCGCCGACCCGTTCTTGGTGATCTTCTTGAGCGCCGTATACAGCTCCGTCGCCGTCTTGACGCCAACGGACCCGCTCGCCGGGCGCAGTTGATTCGCGCGCTGGAAGGCGCGCACTGCTGCCTGGGTCATCGGTCCGAAGGTGCCGATCTGCGGGACCGGATAGCCGACGTCCGTCAGCCATGTCTGCAGCGTCTTGACGTCATCCCCGCTCTCGCCGCGCCGCAGCGTGCGCGTGAACGGGATCGCGTTGGCGACCTTGGCCGGCGTGGTGATGCCGCGCGGCGTCTGCGGCGACACGATCCCGGCGCCGCCGGTCGAGGCCTGCGCCACCGATACGAGCCCGAGCAGGCACAACGCGGTCAGCAACGCGAGTCGACGAACCTGGGGCATCGCCCGATGACGTTCGGTCTGTGCTCGCGGCACGACCGGTTCCAGGTCGGCCTTGCACAAACTCTTCGGACGAATCCTGCTTAAAGCGAGCACGCCAGCGGTCTCCGCGGGTTCGGAACTTGCAAATCGCGCTTGATTTGCCTGCGGGGTTAGCTGACGGGCTAGCGCTTGATCTCAAGCGCTTCCCACGGATCACCGCGGGACTCGCCCCAAATGAATGGGTTCCCCGTTCCCCGGGGCGACTATCCCAGGGACTCGGCAGCGGCCACGCTATCAGACCATCGGGCACATGACGCCGAGTAAAAATACGCAATTTGCGAGATAATCTGCCGCAAGTTCGCTCTCATCGGCAGGGCTGCGCACCCGTGCGTCGACGGGCCGGACCAGCGCGACCCTCCCTCAGTCGTGGTGAGCTGGGTCGACGACGCCGGCCTTGAGCCGGTCTTGGACGATCTGCTCGATCCGGTGCACGGTGTCGTCGGACATGCGACGGATCTCCCAATGCGTCAGCTTGAACATGCGCATCGGCGAGGTCGCGATGACGGTCGCGTTGCGTGGCTCGCGGTTGAGCAGGCCGATCTCGCCGATCAGATCACCGGCCTTCAACGAGGCGATCGTGTCGCCGCCCTTCTGGACGTCGGCGGTGCCCTCCTCGATCGCGATCAACTCGGTGGAGTAGTCGCCCTCCCTCATCAGGATCTGACCCTCGGCGGCGCTGGTCTCGGTCGCAAAGGCAGCCAGGCGGCGCGCCTCCTCATCGGCGAGATCGGAGAACAGGGGAATCGCCTTCAGCCGGTTGGGGTCCATGCCCATGGGTCGCTCCTCGCTTTCGTCGGGATGGCCGACTCTATCCGCACTCACGGCCATGAGGAAAGCGCCAACCGACTCGTGTGACGCCTTCACACCTAGAAACGGTCCATCCGGCGGGAGACGCGTCCCGAGCGTGAGCGTGGCGTCCTACAGCGCTTGGACTTCGCTGGTGATGGCGGAGACCGACGCCTTGGCGTCGCCGAACAGGAGTTCGGTCTTGGGGTCGTAGAAGAGCGGGTTGTCGATCCCGGCGAAGCCGGACGCCATCGAGCGCTTGAGGACGATCACGGCCTTGGACTTGTCGACCTCGAGGATCGGCATGCCGTAGATCGGGGAGCCGGGCTCGTTCTTGGCCGCGGGGTTGGTGACGTCGTTGGCGCCGATCACCAGGGTCACGTCGGTGCGACTGAACTCGGGGTTGATGTCATCCATCTCCCGCAACAGGTCATACGGGACGTCGGCCTCGGCGAGCAACACGTTCATGTGCCCAGGCATCCGCCCGGCGACGGGGTGGATCGCGTACTTGACCTCCACGCCCTTGGCCTCCAGGGCGCGCTCGAGCTCGCGCACCGCGTGCTGGGCCTGCGCCACCGCCATCCCGTACCCGGGAGCGATCACGACCAGGCGGGCGAAGGCGAGCTGGATCGCGACGTCCTGCGCGCTGGTCGAGCGCACCGTGCCGCCCGTCTCCCCCCCGGCGTGGATCGGAGCGGCGACGGCGCCGCCGAACCCGCCGGCGACGATCGCCGGCACCGAGCGGTTCATCGCCTTGGCCATCAGGTTGGTCAGGATGGAGCCCGACGCTCCGACGATCATCCCGGCCACGATCAGCGCCGTGTTGTTGAGTGCGATACCGGTCGCGGCCGCCGACAGGCCGGTGAACGCGTTCAGCAGCGAGATCACCACCGGCATGTCGGCCCCGCCGATCGGCAGCACGACCATGTTCCCGAGGATCGCCGCCGCGACCAGGATCCCGAAGAAGAACAACGCCTGCGAATGCGTGCCGGCGGTGAGGATGATCGCCGAGATCACGCAAATGCTCAGCAGCACGAGGTTGATCAGCGACTGGCCGGGGAGCTTGATCGGCTTGCCGGGCAGGATCTCCTGCAGCTTCCCGAACGCGATGTTCGACCCCCAGAACGACACCGACCCCACAACCGCCGCAAACAACGACGGGATCTCCACCCGCAACGGGAAATCACCGCCGAAATGATGGCGGAACTCCACCCACGCGATCAACGCCACCGCCCCACCACCAACCCCGTTGAACAGCGCCACCATCTGCGGCATCTGGGTCATCCTCACGTTCAACGCCGCCGGGATCCCGATCGCCGTGCCCAGCCCCACACCCAACGCGATGAACCACGGCGCCGACCCGTCCAGCACACCCGGCTCCAACAGCGTCGCCACCACCGCGATCGCCATACCGACCGCCGCGATCTTGTTCCCCAACACCGCCGTCTTCGGACCCGTCAGCCGGCTCAGACCGAAGATGAACAGCGAGAACGCGACGATGTACAGCGAATCGATGAAGTTCTGGCTGTGCAGGAAGATCGTCGCCGGCATCACTTCTGATCACCCTCCCCGGCCCCGACCGCCTCCGGCTCCGGTGCCTCGGCCACCGGCTCGGGCTTCTTCTTGAACATCGCCAGCATCCGATCGGTGACCAGGAACCCGCCGATCACGTTGATCGTGCCGAACATCACCGCGATCACCAACAGCACATGCTCGAACCACCCATTGGCCAGGTGCATCAGCAGCAACCCGCCCAGCACCACGATCCCGTGAATCGCGTTCGTGCCCGACATCAGCGGCGTATGCAACGTATTCGGAACCTTCGAGATCACCTCGAAACCCACGAACGCCGCCAGCACCAGAATCGCGATATCAGTGACGATGCTCAAGCTGTGCCTCCTCGTGCTACTGAGCGCCGGCCGCGGCCTTGGCGCCTTCGTGGACGATCTCGCCGCCGCGGGTCACGCACGCGCCCGCGATGATCTCGTCATCGAAGTCGAGCTTCAGCGCGCCCTCGTCGATCATCAGCTCGAGCAGCGACTGGATGTTGCGCGCATACAGCTGCGAGGCGTGCTCGGCCATCGTGCTCGGGAGATTGAGCGGGGCGACGATCTTCACGCCGTGGCGGAGCACCGTCTCCCCCGGCACGGTCAGCTCGCAGTTGCCGCCCGCCTCGCCGGCCAGATCGACGATCACCGACCCCGGCTTCATCTTCTTGACCGCTTCCTCGGTGACCAGAATCGGCGCCCGCCGGCCCGGCACCAAAGCCGTCGTGATCACCACGTCGACCTTGCCGATCGCCTCGGCCATCAACTCCTGCTGGCGCGCCTGCTGCTCGCCCGTGAGCTCCTTCGCGTACCCGCCCGCGCCCTCCAGATCACCGCCGAGATCAAACTCCAAAAAGTGTGCACCCAATGACTCGACCTGCTCCTTGACCGCCGCGCGCACATCGAATCCCTGCACCACCGCACCCAACCGCCGCGCCGTGGCGATCGCCTGCAGACCCGCGACGCCCGCGCCCAGCACGAGCACCGTGGCCGGACGGATCGTGCCCGCCGCAGTCATCAGCATCGGATAGAAGCGGCCCAACTCCTGCGCGCCGACCAACGCCGCCCGATACCCCGCCACATTCGACTGCGACGACAACGCGTCCATCGACTGCGCGCGGCTGATCCGCGGAACCGCCTCCATCGCGAACGACGTCGCGCCCGAAGACGCAATCGCCTTCACCGACTCGCCGCCCGACAACGGCGCCAGAAAACCGATCAACACACTCTCAGAACCCAGCCGCGCGCTCTCCTCAGCGCTCGGCGGCGCCACCTTGACCACCACGTCAGCGCCCCACACCGCACTCGCGTCGGCCAGCGTCGCGCCGGCCTCCTCATACGTCGCATCCGGGATCAGCGCGCCATCGCCCGCACCGCGCTCCACCACCACCTCGAGACCCTGCCCCACCAGCTTCTTCACGACCTCGGGGATCAGCGCCACGCGACACTCTCCACCAGCCGTCTCTTTCGGCACTCCGATCTTCATGCGGCGCGGGAGGCTATCCCATGCGCGCGGGTGACGTTGCGCCGTGGGCACCGGCGCCGGTCGTCCCGGGCCGCGGTGACCCGTCTCACGCGTGTGTGCGCCGGGTCGTGAGCGTGCCCGCGCGGCGCCGACCGTGAGCCAATCAGCCGATGCCGACCGGCGCGAGCACCAGCGCCGTCGCCACCCCTGCGTCCGCGGCGAGTTGCAGCATCGCCGTGCTCCTGATCGTCCGCCGGCGCACGGCGGCGGCCCGATGCACGATGTGCCGGGCCCGTCGGTGGGAGGGCGCCCGGACCGGAGCCCGCGCGCGGGCCGGCGCGACGGGAGCGGGGTGCGCCGCGGCCACAGGGGCCAGCGGGAGTGGCCGCCCGGCGAGCGCCAGGGCGGCCTCGCCGGTGACCCACACCGGCGTCTGGTCGCTGCTGTGTGCGTAGGCGACGTGACCGTCGGAGGCGACGAGCGAGCCGATGAACTGCAGCGGCGAGGGCGCGCCGCCGCGGTGCAGCGAGCTCGGATCGACGCCGGCCGCGAGCAGCCCTTGGACGGCCCAGGCGGTCGACTGCGCATTCGATTCGCCGCCGGGCTGAGCCGCGAAGCCGCCGTCGCCGTCCTGCTGGGCGCGCACGAACTTGACCGCCCGCGAGCGTGCCCGCTCCGCCGCGCCGGCCGAGCCGGCCAGCGCCTCGAGCACCGCCCCGGTGTCATCGACGTCGCTCGTGCTGCCGCCGGTCGCGAAGCTGAAGCCACCGTCGCCGTTGTGCTGGCGGACGAGCCACGACAGGGTCCGCCCGGCCGGCGCCGCGCCCGCGGCGCGGAGCGCGAGCACGGCGAACGCGGTCAGGTTGACCTGGTCGGCGACGGAGCCGTCGCCCCGGATCTGCCGCCGCAGCGCGGACAGCAGGTCCCGGCCGCCGAAGCTGGTCGCCGGCAGCCCCGCCGCTCGGACGACAAGGATCGTGCGCTCGAGCGCTCCGACGTCTCCGGCCCAGCCGGCGGCGCGGACGTAGTCGAGCGCGCTGTGGCCACCGCGGACGACGTCCTGAGGGTTGTGGCCCTCGGCCGCCAGCCCCAATGCGGCCCAGCCGGTCTCCAGCCCGGTCGAGCCGGCGCCGGGCGCGGGCCCGAAGCCGCCATCGCTGTTCTGCGCCGCCAGCAGATAGCCGGATACCGACGCCGCCCGGGCGTCGCCGGGGGCGCCGAGGCCGACGCCCTGAGCCAGGATCACCGCCAGCACGAGCGCCGGCAGGATCCCGGCGCGGGCAGTGGGGACCGGTGGATCGTGCCAGGTGACCTCGAGCCGCCGCGCGAAGCGCTCCAGTGCGCGGGCCAGGGCCGGGCCGAACGCGAGCGCGAACGCGAGACACCCGGCGGCGTGGATGACGTCGAATCCGATCCCCTTGCCGACGTAGATCCCGAGCGCGGCGACGCTGTGGTCGCTGTAGGTGACCCAATCGCCCACATCCTGCACGGCGGCGAAGGCGAATCCCGCCGCAGCGCAGGAGAGCGCCATCGGCCAGCGACCGAGTCGGCGCCCGGTCGCGATCGCCAGGCCGGCGCCGAGCATCCCGGTCAGCCCCCAGGCCGCCATCTGCCACGGCGTCCACGGCCCCTGCCCGAAGAAGAAGTTCGACGTCAGTCCGGCCAGCGCCCCGACCACGAACCCGGGGGCGCCGCCCAGGGCGTATCCGGCGATCAGCACGATGTCGGTCGTCGGCTTCACATTCGGCAGCGCGGCGAAGGCGATCCGGCCGAGCGCCGCGAAGGCGGCCAGGGTGCCGACCAGCGCCACGAGGCGCGCCGACGGCCGCGCCCGCTCATACCAGGCGAACCCTCCCGCCAGTGCCAGCGCGAGCACCGCGAACGCGCCGACCTGCCAGCTCATCGGGCGATCACCTCCGCGTGCGCACCGGCCTCGAGCACCGCGACGCCCTGCTCGGGCGCCAGCGCGCCACCCGCACCGCCCAGGATGCGGGCCGTCTCGGTGGCGAAATACGTTCCCCCGGAGAGGATCTCGGCGGCGGGGCCGTCGGCGATCGGAGCACCGTCGGCGAGCAGCACGACGCGATCGGCGAACGCGGCCACGAACTCGGGGTCGTGCGTGGCCACGAGCACCGCCGCGGGCATCGCCGCGAGCAGCTCGGCGAGCTCGCCCTTGCGCCGCCGGTCCATCCCGCGCGTGGGCTCGTCCAGGCAGACGACCGCCGGTGGCTCGTCGGGGTCGTCGAGCACGATCGCCAGCGCGAGCCGCTGGCGCTCGCCGCCGGAGAGCTCGCGCGGGTTGCGAGGCGCAAACGCCGGGTCGGACAGGCCGACCGTGGCCAGCGAGCGGTTCGACGCCTCGGCGGCCACGGTCTCGTGGATCAGGTAATCGGTCGGGTTCTGGAGCAGCAGGGCGACTCGCCCGGCGCTCTGGACCTTGCCCCGAGTCGGGCGCATCAGACCCGCAGCGTGGCGCATCAGGGTCGACTTGCCGGCGCCGTTACGCCCCATCAGGGCCACGTGCTCGCCCGGAGCCAGCTCCAGCGAGCAGGCGCGCAGGATCGCCGGGCCGTCGGGCAGCTCGTGCCATACGCCGCGCAGCGCAAGCGCCGGGGCGGGCCCCGAATCGCGCCGGCGTCGCCGTGCGGGCGCCGAACCGCCGGAGGCCGGCTCACCGCCCGCCGACCCCGCGGGCTCCGCTGCGTCCGCGGGAGACGGCAGCAGCCCGTGCTCGCGCAGCGCGGCTCGGGCCGGCTTGACGCCGACCGCCGGGCGCAACCCGACCCCGGCCAGCAGCCGGGCGCCGGGCGTCTGAAGCTCGGGCGCGCCGGTCGCCGCCCAACGCAGGAACTCGGCCGGGACGGCGTCGCAAGCGACCTCGCCGTCGATCATCGCGATCACCCGATCGGCGGCCGGCAGGCAGCGCTCGAGCCGATGCTCGGCCAGCACGATCGTGGTGTCAGCGTCCTCGTTGAGCCGGCGCAGCAGCGAGATCAACTCATCGCCGGCGACCGGGTCGAGCTGCGAGGTGGGCTCATCGAGCACGACCAGCTCGGGGCGCCCGGCAAGTGCCGCGCCGAGCGCGACGCGCTGCAGCTCGCCTCCGGAGAGCTCGTTCGTCGAGCGATCGAGCAGGTGGCCGATGCCGAGAGCGAGCGCCGTCTCCTCCACTCCTCGGGCGACCGCCGGCGCGCTCTCGCCCCGGTTCTCGAGCGGGAAGGCGAGCTCGGCGCGCACGGTTCCCATCACGACCTGGGTCTCGGGGTCCTGGAACAGCGTGCCGACGGCGAAGGCCAGCTCACCCGGGCCGTGCGCGCGCGTGTCGAGTCCGGCCACGATCACCCGGCCGGTGATCTCGCCGCCGTGAAAATGCGGCACCAGCCCACTGATCGCCCGCAGCAGCGTCGACTTGCCCGAGCCGGAGGCGCCGGCGAGCACGACCAGCTCACCGGCGGACAGCTCCAGCGACACGTCGCGCAGGGCGGCGCGCGGCGCCCCCGGATAGCTGTAGCTGAGCCGCTCAACGCTGAGCACGCTCATCGCCCGATCCCCCTCCGGTCGGCGAAGGGGCCGAGCGCACAGGCGATGAGAGCTACGGGGAGCGCCAGCACGGCGGGACCGGCCGGCGCGTACAGCGACGGATAGGCGTGAAACGGCGCGATGCCGGCCGCGCGCGCCCCGATCGACAGGGCCAGGATCGCCGCCGCCGAGGCGGCGAACGCGACGTCGTGGCGCGACCAGGGGCGCGCGGCCCGCGGCGGCCTGTGGGCCGAGCCGTAGCCCCGGACCTCGAGCGCCGCCGCGACGTCGAGCGCGCGATCGAGGACCCCGGTGCTCGCCGCGCGGATCAGCGCCACCCGCGAGGGAGGCGGGCCGGGACGGCAGCGCTGCGCATCGCTGAGCCGCCGGGCATCGCGCACGAGCACCGGCACCATGCGCGTGGCCAGCGTGGCGGTCAGCGCCGAGCGGAACGAGACCCGCCGGAACAGTCGCAGCACCTCGTCCGGGTCGACGGCGGCCGTATACAGCGCGCCGCCCAGGATCAGAGCCATCGCGCGCAGGCCCAGCACGGCGCCGTAGACCGTCGCCTCGAGCGTGATGTCGGTGTGCCCGAGCACGGGCAGCTGGCCGAGCCGCACGAGCACCGTCAGGCCGTCGCGCGCCACGAGCGCGTTGACGACCATGATCGCCAGCGCCAGCGGGAACGCGAACAGGGCCGCGCGGCGCAGCTCGCGACCGACGCCGGCGGCCAGACCGGCACCGGCGATCGCGACGACGACGACCGCGAGCTCGAGCGGATGATCGGCCAGCAGCGCCGCGCAGGCGAGCGCCAGGCAGTACGCACAGCCGGCCCCGGCGCGCGCCGCGTGCAGCGGGCTGGCCAGCCGGCGGTAGGTCATCCCCCCGCCCCCTGGACGGGCACGGGGATGCCGGTGGCGCCCTGGACGGCGAGCGCGAAGTGGTTGCGCAACCGGACGGCGGTCAATGCCTGCGCCGCCGCCAGCACGCCCGCGGTATCGGTCCCGGTGATCAGCCAGGTCGGCTCCGATTGCGGGTCGCCGGTGGCGGCGATCAGGCCGGCGCCGGCCCCCAGCGTGCGGACGACCCGTCCCTGCGGGTCGAGCAGCTGCAGCGAGTCTCCCGCCGCGCTGGTGAATTTCGCGTACACGCCGCTCGCCGACGGTCCCTTGGAGATCAGCGCCGAGGCAACCTGCCCGTCGAGCTCACGCCACGTCCCGACGACGACACCGAGCGAGTCGGGCCCCGATCCGGTGCCGATGTACTGCCGCGCCCCCGGAACTCCGATCGCGGCCAGGGCGGCCGAGACCTTGTCGCACGCGGGTCCGACGTCGGAGCTGCACTCGACCGTCACCGGCAGGCGCTTCCCGCCGACGCCGTGCACGAACGGCTCCGGAAAGGAGCCGACCACGGCGGGGATGCTCTCGGTCGCGCTCCAGTCGTGGAGGTCCCACCAGATCCGGTCGCCGCGGTGCACCGCGGTGGTGGCGGCGCCGGCCGCCGCCTGCACCCCGTTGACGTAGTAGAACCAGTCGTTGTGCGCGGACCCCCCGGAGAGCCCGTCGATCGACTGCACGAAGCCGCCGCCGTAGCGCGTCTGCACCTTCAGCGAGCGCTGCAGCACCCGCATCACGGTCTCCGACCCTGGCACCTGATGGGCGGTCAGGGACGCGACGGGGCCGGTGCCGAATCCGTGCGTCACGGTGAGGGTCACGTCCGAGGTCCCTTTGCCCGGCCCCAGCCCGCAGCCCGCGACGCCGGCCATGGCCAGCGTCGCGAGCGCGATGCGCGCCCTGCGGAGCATCGGGATCAGCCGGTGATGCGCACGCGGACCGGCGTGGCGCGGACGTAGCCGCTGCGGTCGGCCTGCAGCACGAGCGTGCCCGCGTGCGCGGCGGTGATCGTCGCGGTTCCGTGGCTGTTGGTCGTGGCGCTGACCCCGGAGCCGTGCACCCGGGCGTGCGCGAGCGGCTTGGCGACCCCGGCGTCGGTGTACCACACGACCTTCACGGTGAACGACCCGCCCGTCTTCGCCGTGCGGGGGCCGCTGACGCCGATCGGGTGTTCGTGGTGGGCGACCGAGTCGACCGCGAACAGCAGTCGGTCGCCGACGTGGAGTTTGAGCTCGCAGATGCCTGCGCTCGCATAGCGGTTGTTGAGCCAGACGCCCCAGTAGTAGGCCTTGCCGCTCTCGGTGTCACCGAGGACCGACTCGACCAGGTAGTCGCCGAAGCTGGCGTAGAACTTCGCGTTCCAACGATGATGGGTCGCCCCATCGAGCGCGCCGGCCGCATTGGCGGCCGGGCACGTCCCGGTCGGAGCGCCGTCCTTGGTGATCGAGCCGCTGTGCGTGCGCACCACGGTCGGGGCGAGCAGGGCGCGCGTGCGGCCCTCGATTCTCACGGTGACCTTGGTGCCGGCAGCGAACGCGACGGCGGAGGAGGCGAGGACGAGCGTCGATGTCGCTGCGCCCAGCGCCAGGATTGATCTGCGATTCATGGGAGCCACCCCTTTCCACGAGGGTCTCAGGCTTTGTGGTCGGAGGCTGGTCTCCTGGCTGACGGGCCTACCGGCCGCGCCTTCCCAGGTGACTCAGCGTCACCCAGTGGCTATACGTGCGACTGGCGTCCCCGATCACAGTGGCGGGTCCACGCCGGATTTGCACCGGCTTCCCATACACCGACCTTTGACGGCGCCATCGTAGCGCGGCGACGGGCACGGGAGTCCGGCGATCGCGCGAAACGTAGACTGGGACCCATGACGGTGAACCTCACGCGGATCTACACCCGGCTCGGGGATTCCGGCGAAACCCATCTCGGCGACATGAGCCGGGTGGCCAAGACCCATCCCCGGATCGAGGCCTATGGGACGGTCGATGAGCTCAACTCGCAGATCGGCGTCGCGCTGACGATCGAGACGCTGCCGGATGCCTACGTGCCGTGGCTGCGGCGGATCCAGAACGACCTGTTCGACGTCGGCGCCGACATCTCGGCCCCGAACGATCCCGAGCGCGAGCGTCTGCGCGTTCTGCCCGAGCAGACCGCGTGGCTCGAAGCCCGCTGCGACGCGGTCAACGACACGCTCACGCCGCTGAAGTCATTCGTGCTTCCGGGCGGCACACCGGCCGCCGCGAGCCTGCACGTCTGCCGCACCGTGTGCCGCCGGGCCGAGCGGCTGGCGATCGCCTGCGGCGAGGACTGCAGCCCAGAGGTCGTCCGCTACCTGAACCGCCTCTCGGACCTGCTGTTCATCCTCAGCCGCGGCGCCAACGCCGGCGAGGAGCCGCTGTGGGAGCCAGGTCGCTACCGCTCGGGCCCGGAGACCGCCGGCCAGTAGCTCAGATGCCGGTCTCGAGCCGGCGTACGGCGGCCAGCGATGGCGCGACCGGATGCTCGATCACCTCGAAGCTGCGGCGGCACTCCTCGGCCGCCGCCGGCCTGCCGGTGTGGTATCCCTGGACGAAATCGCAGCCGAGCTCCCACAGGCTGCGTTTGATGCTCTCGCTCTCGACGCCCTCGGCGGTCACGCGGAGGCCCAGGTTGCGTCCGAGCTCGATGATCGAGCGCACGAGGACGGCGTCGTTGCGGTCGGTCTCCATCCGCATCACGAACGAGCGATCGATCTTGATCTCGTCGATCGGGAGTTGCTGCAGCTGCGACAGTGACGAGAAGCCGGTGCCGAAGTCGTCGATCGCGATCGTGACGCCCATCGCCCGCAGCTCGTTGAGCACGGTCCGGGCGCGGCCGAGGTCGGCGACGATCCGGCTCTCGGTGATCTCGAGCTGGAGCACGGAGGCGGGCAGGCTGAAGCGCTCGAGCAGGCCGCGGATGGTCGTGGGCAGGTCGTGGTCGAGCAGGTTGCGAGTGGAGACGTTGACCGACACCCGCAGATCGATGCCCTCTCGGCGCCAGAGGTCGCATTGCCGCAGGGAGGCCTCGAGGACACGATCGGTGAGTAGCTTGATCACGCCCGTCTGCTCGGCCAATGGGATGAAGCCCTCCGGCCCGATGAAGCCAAGCTGCGGGTGGTTCCAACGGGCGAGCGCCTCGACGCCGCGCATGCCGCCGCCGCGGAGGGGCACCTTGGGCTGGTAGTGGACGACAAGCTCGCCGCGGTCCAGCCCCCGCTTGAGCTGCGCGGCAAGCGCGAGCCGGTCGAGGCTGTAGTCATCCTGCTCGAACGCGTACATCTGGTGGGCGACGTCCGATGCCTTGGCGCAGTAGAGCGCGACGTCGGCGTGGCGCAGGAGCTCGTGGACGGTGCGGCCGTGCTGCGGGAAGCAGGCGATCCCGACGCTGGCGGCGATCTGCAGCGCGAGCGTGTCCACCTCGAGCGTGCCCTCGAGCGTCTCGAGCATCCGGCGGGCTCCGGCCGTCGCCGTCGCCTCGTCATGGACGCCCTCGAGCACGACCGCGAACTCGTCGCCGCCCAGGCGCGCGAGCGTCGCGTGGGGTCCGATCGCGGCTTCGAGCCGCGGCGCGATCCGCTGCAGCACGACATCGCCGAACTCGTGCCCCAGCGTGTCGTTGATCGCCTTGAAGTCGTCGAGGTCGATGATCATCACCGCGACCATCGTCTGTTCACGCTCGGCCACGAGCAGTGCCGAGCGCAGGCGTTCGGCCAGCAGGGAGCGGTTCGGCAGCTCGGTGAGCGCGTCGTGTGAGGCGCGATGGCTGTTGACTGAGGCCTGGCGTCCCCCGGCGTAGATGGCCAGTAGGGGGACGAACGAGACCGGGATCAGGGCGACGCTGGCGTCCGCCGCTGCCACCAGCGCCGGGGTGAAGGACAGCAGGCAGCCCGCGGTCCACGCCTGGAAGGCGAAGTCCTCGCGCAGGTACCGGAGCACCGGGAGGTCAGCCAGCAGCGCCGCGCCCGTGCCCGCCAGCACGTGGTTGGCGGCAAACAGGGCGGCACCGGCGATGAGGATCAGCGGCAGGTTGGCGGCGGACATCGCCACCGGTGGATCCGCGGAGGCCACGACCATCACGGCCGCCGCGGCGGCGATCGTCAGGACATACTGGGCGGCGTTGAAGACGACCTTGATGGGGGCCGTGCGCTCGCGGCAGTCGGCGATCACCGAGCAGGCCGCGTAGACGACCATCGCGGGCGCCGCGCCGAAGCACAGCAGCATCGCGAAGGCGAACGGGGTCGAGATCGTGACCTTGTCGAGTCCGCGGCGCCGCGGTACCGGAATCGGCAGCAACTCGCCCGCGAGCACGAACAGCGCCAGCATCCAGAAGCGGGCTTGGTCCGTGATCTCCCAGGGTGCCGCCCAGGCCAGCCCGAGCAGCGCGAGCGCAGCCACGAGGGTCACCGACGCGTAGACGATGAACCCGCGTGGGACGGGCACTATGCGCGGAGGCGAATCGGTGCTCTGGTCAGGCATCGCGGCCAACTCCCGTTGGCTTCAGCCGACCTTCCGTCCCTTCCAGACGTCAGTGCCGGCCTCCCAGCCATCGTGGCCGTGCCGCACCTCCGTACCGGTCACGTGGCCGCGAAGAGCCTCGTGCCTCAGATGGCCACGCGCAGCCAACGCCGGGGTGACCTGGACGGCCAGGGCGACGGCCAGGACCGGAAGCACGAGCAGCTTCGGGGCCTGTCGTTTCGAGAGTTGTGTGATCGCTCCGCGCATTCCTGCTCCCAACTTCCGTTTGGCGCCGTGCGACGCCCTCTTGGTCTTCGTTATCGGCATCCGGAATCCGCTCACGACCCAACATTCGTCCATTTTTCGATCAACTACTTTTCCACGGGACTGCTCGTACTGGGGGCTGTCCCCAGGCTCGGGAGAGGCAGGGGTTTCCGCGGCGGGTGGGCTAGCGCCGGAGCGCCAGCATGATCCCCGTCGCCAGCGTCAGGCTGAGCGCGCCGATCGCCGCCGCGCCGACCATGAACGCGGTGTGGACGCGGGTCCAGGCCACCACCTCGTGCGGGCCCGCGATCGCCGCCAGGACGACGAGTGCGAGCGCGCCCACCAGTGCGATGGCGGGCGGACCGAGCGCCTCGCGCAGGGACAGGCGGCTGCCGGCCGTACGGACGGGGGTCCGCGCGTTGGCGGTGAAGACGGCGGCGACGCCGAGCAGGGTCCATGTCGCGGCGACCAGGAAGCCGCCGAACACGTCGCTCGGGAGGTGCCACCCGAGGGTCAGGAACGAATAGCTGACGGCGACCGCGAACACGGCTCCCAAAGCGGCAACGATCGGGCGCAGGCGGGCGGGTGCGGCGAGCACCGAGCACAGCGCGAGCGTCATCGCAGCGGTGGCGTGGCCGCTCGGCCACGAGCCGGCGAAGATCTGCGGCACGCCGAGGAGCGGCGGCGAGACCCGCGGCTGCGCGAGCACGGGCTTCAGCAGCTCGGTGGTGACGTTGGCGCCGAACAGGATCGCCACGATCGCGATCGCGACCTGTGGGCGGCCGCGGCGCAGGGCGACGATCACCGGCACGGCGGCGAAGAACACGTACGGCTTCGGGTTGCACAGCTGCGCGATGAAGCTGGCGACCGGCGCGACCCGCGGCCGGTGCAGATCGAAGAACCCGCGCAGAATGCTCTGGTCGGCGCGCGCGAAGACGCCGACGTGGAACGAGAGATACCAGGTGATGAACAGCAGCGCGATCCCGGCACCCACGCCGAGCAGCGCCAGCACAGCGCGTCTGGGCATGGGCCGAGATTAGCCCAGCCGTTTCAAGCCCGGCTCAGTCGGGGCCCGCACGCGGGTCGGGCGCCTGCTCGGGCGTCCGGTCGGGCTGCTCCGGGGTCCGATCGGTCACCTCGGTGCGCTCGGGCGCGCGTGAGATGCGGATCTCCGGAGAGATCCCGGTGCGGCGCACGTAGGCGAAGTGCTCGAGGTCCTCCGGCGAGGCGACCTCCACATGCAGGCCAGGCTCGAGCTCGAAGCGCGAGGCCTCGTAGAGCAGCTCCTGATAGCGGGGGCCCCCGACCGGGCGCGGCTCGATGTCGAGGTCGTGCTCGCCGCAGCGCAGCGTCCACCAGGCACCGCGGGCCAGCTTCTCGGCGGTCATCTTGACCGGGGAGGTGTCCGCCTCCCCGTCGACCCGCATCCGGGCGTGTGCCGAGCCGAGCGCCCTGGACAGGCGCTCGAGGTTCCGCCCGTAGGGCGCGGGGACGATCGACACCGGACCTTCGATGCCCGCCTGACCCCGGATCGCCTGCGCCGCCGCGCCGACGAGGACGTGCTCGACGTGGTTCGCATCGAGCCAGCGGAGAACGGAGATCCACTCGTCCTTCAGGTGCTCGAAGCCCTTCGTGGTGTTTGCGGGCCGCGGGTCGATCCCCGGAGGCCGGTGTCTGAGCAGCATGGACAGCGTTTCGCCCCGGCCGGGCGGAGTCCTTCCCGCGCGGGTCGTTGACGAAATCTTGATACCGGGCCCGGCGATCTCTACACGAGCTTGACGAGCGGCACCTAGCTTGGTGAGGGCGAGACCCTCGACTGCACGGAGACCGGCATGAATCCCCTGAGCGTCGCCACCTTCCGCGGCCGGACATCGCACCGAACGGTGCCTCCGCCGCCCGCCGGACGCCGCCTGCGCCTCGGCGTCGCGCTGCATCGCCGCCGGCTCGATCACGAGCTCGCGGGCGGCGCCGATCCGGATCTCTCACCCGAGCTCGGGCTCCGCGCGGCGCAGCTGATCGAGGACCGCAAGCGGCGCCAGATCGCTCGGTCGCTGCGCAGCGCGGTGCGCGAGGCGGAGTCGCCGCGAGCTCCGTTCGGATCGGCGGTGCCGGTCCGCCGCGACACGACGGCGGCCGTGCGGTCCACAATGCTCGGGCTCGCCGACCGGCTCGACGGCCCGCTCCCGGTCAGCGCCGAGGGCGTGGCCAGGGCGCTGGCCCTGCTCACCGACGGGACCGGCCCGCTGTATCATCGCGATGCACCGATGGCGCTGGCCGACGAGCTGTGGGAGATCGCCGACACGCTCGCGCCCGACTCCGTCGACGGCTGGTTGCCCGCACGGCTGCCGTAGTGATCGCCGGATCGGGGCGGCCCGGCCGCTTCGCGGCCGCCCGCCGGGTCATGGCGGCGTACGCTCCGCCCATGACCACCCGTACGGCGCCGGGCCTGCTCGTCGGCCGACGGCCGAGCCGGCTGGCCGGCGTGATCGTGGCCGCGGTCGCCGTCGCGACCACCACCGCGCTCATCTACCCGCTCAAGAGCCTGGCCCCCGCGGTCGCCCTGAGCGTCGTGTACCTCCCCGCCGTGCTGCTCGTCTCGGCCTATTGGGGACTCGTGCTGGGGTTGTTCACCTCGCTGCTGAGCGCGGCCGCGTTCAACTGGTTTCACATCCCGCCGGTCGGCCGCTTTACCATCGCCGATAGCCGCAACTGGGTCGCACTGGCGGCCTTCGTGACCGTCGCCGCGGTGGTCAGCACGACGGCCGAGCTCGCCCGCAGCCGCGCCGCCGAGGCCGAGCGCCGCCGGATGGAGGCCGATCTGGCCGCCGAACTGGCCCGCGACCTGTTGTCGGGCAACGACACCCGCGAGGCGCTGGGAGCCGCCGGTCGCCGCGTGGCCGAGACCCTGGCGATCCCCTCGGCCGCGATCGAGCTGCGCATCGCGACCGGCGACGAGCGCCGTCGCGCGCTGCCGCTGCGGGGCGGGGACGGAACCCAGATCGCCACGCTGCTGGTTCCACAGGGGCTCCCGGGCGAGACGGCGGCGCGCCTCAAGCGCCAGGTCGTGCCGACGCTCGAGGCGCTGGTCGCGATCGCGCTGCGCCGCGACGCGATGCAGGCCGAGGCGGTCGAGACCGCCGCGCTGCGGCGCAGCGACGACGTCAAGACGGCGCTTCTGCGCGCCGTCTCCCATGATCTGCGCACGCCGCTGACCTCGATCGTCGCGACCGGACACGCGCTGGGAACCGATTCGCTCAGCGCCGAGGAGCGCCGCGAGCTGAGCGCCACCGTGGTCGACGAGGGCGCGCGCCTGGCCACGCTCGTGGACAAGCTGCTCGATCTCTCCCGCCTGCAGGCCGGGGGCGCGGCGCCGCGGACCGACTGGATCTCGATCGAGGACGTCGTGATGGCGGCGCGGGAGGGGCTGACCGACCGGGCGGCCCAGATCCGGGTGACGATCGATCCCGACGTGCCGGCGGTGCGGGCCGACGCCGCCCAGCTCGAGCGGGCGTTCGCGAACCTGCTCGAGAACGCGCGTCGCTACTCGAACGGCCACCCCGTCTCGGTGCACGCCCGGCGCACCGACCGGCGGGTCGTCGTCCGCGTCGTCGATCAGGGTCCCGGGATCAAGCCGGCCGAGCGCGAACGCATCTTCGAGCCCTTCTACCGCGGTCCGCAGCAGGGGTCGGGTCCATGGACCGGCTCCGGGCTCGGGCTGGCGATTGCCAAGGGCTTCGTCGAAGCCAACGGCGGTTCGATCTCGGTCGAGTCGCTGCCCGGACAGGGAACGAGCTTCGTGGTCTCGCTGCCGGTGGCCCAGGACGGCGTGATCGAGCCGGAGGAGGTGGCGCGATGAGCTCCGGAAAGCCCCGGATCCTCGTGGTCGACGATGAGCACCAGATCCTCCGCGCGCTGCGGGTGATCCTCCGTGACGCCGGGTTCGAGGCGGTGCCCGCCGACAGCGCCGAGGAAGCGCTCGACCTCGCGGCGGTGCAGACGCCGGATGCGGCGATCGTCGACCTGGTGTTGCCCGATCTCGACGGCGTCGAGCTGTGCCGGCGGCTGCGGGAATGGAGCGGCATGCCGATCATCCTGCTCTCCGCCGTCGGGGACGAGGATGCAAAGGTGCGCGCGCTCGCCGCGGGAGCGGACGACTACATCACCAAGCCGTTCGGCCCCCGCGAGCTGGTGGCGCGACTCGAGGCCAATCTCCGTCGCACCGCGCCTGAACCCGAGGAGGCGGTGATCGAGTCCGACGGCCTCACGGTCGACCTCGCGCGGCGATCGGTCCTGGTCGACGGCAGCGAAGTCCACCTGACCCCGATCGAGTTCGACCTCCTGCGACTGCTGATCCGCAATCGCGGACGCCTGATGACCCATCGTGACCTGCTCGTCAACGTGTGGGGAGCCGGATACGGCGACGACACGCAGGTCCTGCGCGCGCACATCGCCAACCTGCGCCGCAAGATCGAGCCCGCCGACGGGCCCCGGTTCATCAAGACCGACCCCGGCGTCGGCTACCGCTTCTCGGGCTGAGCGGTGCCGCGGCGCGTCCGGCTGCTCGCGTTCGGCGCCGCTGCGATCCTGGTCGTCGGCGGCCTGGCCTGCGCCGCCTTCGTGCCCGGGGTGCTCGGGGGCGCGCTGGCCACCGCGCTGATCGGGATCGGACTGGTGCTCGCGACAAGCCTCGTGTTCTTCGAGATCGGCCTGAGCGAGGACCGGGAGCGCGAGCTCGCGGAGGAGAACGGGCACGATGGCGCACGAGGCGCGGACCGGGGTCCCCGCCACCCCCGGCCGCCCGAGTCGCCAGAAGCGCGACGGCTCCCCCGCCGGCGCCGGATCCCGCGGCGACCGGACTGATCGGAGTGAGCCTACGTCATGACCGCGTCGATCAAACGCGCGGGCGACATCGCGCGCGAGCGCGCGGAGCTCGTCGTCGGTGCGGTCCTGGATCGGGTGCGGCCGCCAGCACGATCGGCAGCTCCGGTCCCGCGCATCCCGCCATGACCGCGTTCACCGCCACCTTCTCGACCGTCGCCCGGCCCCCATAGGGCGCCAGCACGCCGACCACGTCCTGGGGATCGCGGGAAGACACGGCCAGGTCAGTGTCGAGCTCGGGCACCGGGCGCACCCCGACGCGGGCCGCCTGCTCGGAGGTGTCGCGCTCATCCGACTCCGAGAGGATGCGCAGCGGGGCGCCCTGCTCGGCCGCCGCCGTCAACGCCGGGAGCAGTTGATCGCAGGTGGGACAGTCGTGCTTGACCAGCGCCACGAGCTCCACAGCGGGAGATCGTAGACGTCTTCACACGATCTGCACGGCGGCCCGCTCCATCTACACGCCGACTTGACGACGGCGCACCGATCATGCGGACATGGTTCTAGACGATCTTCTCTCCGTCGTCCTGGCCCTGGTCATGTTCGGGGCCTTGTACGCGCTGATCTACGGGCTGGATC
>Ga0208478_1000116_pt1 | contig 31191 bp, 22 predicted proteins | sample NGESurdeep072012_5_FD_184462 | JGI IMG/M metagenome (GOLD analysis project Ga0208478, IMG submission 184462) | Arctic peat soil microbial communities from Barrow, Alaska - NGEE Surface sample 415-2 deep-072012 (SPAdes) | ecosystem: Environmental > Terrestrial > Soil > Wetlands > Peat ...
GATCTCTTCGCTGGCGTTTAGAAAAGCCTCGATCTGATCCAGGCTTAGTGTCTCTGCTTCGTGCACGCTGGTTGTCAATCCTCAGCATGCCACGCGCCCCAGGCTCATCTTGTATTGGAAACTGTCTCCTCCTTCAGGCTCATCTCGTGTTGGAAGAGACTAAAGGTTGACACGCTATCGAAACATCTGCACAATAGTGAAACCTCCCCACCAAACTCTCAATGCTGTAACGGATGTGACTTTGCCTACGCCACGCAACTTGTTTTTTGCTCTTACGGTCCTGATGGTTTCATTCATTTCGCTCGCCAGTTTGGCGCAAGCTCCTCCAAGTGCCGATGCCTATGTAACCACCGCGCAGCCGGCTTCCAACTTCGGGAGCAGCATCTTGCTGCCGGTTCAGGCCGGAACCGTGAGTTATGTGCGTTTCAATCTAGGGTCCCTGCCAGCAAACGCGACCGTTGCAAAGGCCACACTGCGCCTTTATGTCGATGCGGTCGCTGCTCCGGGCGCATTCGATGTTTACCAGGTCGAAAGCTCTTGGAGCGAGAGGGGGCTGACCTTTAACAACGCTCCGGTCTTGGGGACCTCTTCTACTGGCGGGCGTTCGACCTCGGTCACGGCCGCCACCCTGAGCCAGTTCATTCTTATCGACATAACGGGGCTGGCGCAAGGCTGGCTCAACGGATCGATACCGAATTACGGGGTAGCGTTGGCCTTGACCAGTTCGAATGGGAGCTTTTCATTCGATAGCAAGGAGAGCACGGGTACTGGTCACCAGCCGGAGCTCGAAGTGGTTTTCGGAAGCGGTGCCGGAAACCCGGTGCCGACCTCAGTAACATCGGCGGTCGGATCGTCAATCAAGAAAGGCAACCTGCAGGGGAATTCTGATCCCTACGTCGACAATGGGACGGCTCTGCAAATCGGTGCGAACTTCAATATCGAAGGCAACGGTTCAGCCGCCAGTTTCAACGCTGCCTCGCAATACTTGCTTGCGGGCGCGCCGGTGCTGGGCAGCAACGGAACAACCAGTCTGTTTGTTGGTGTCGGTGCAGGCCAGAGTAATACCGGGGTGCAGAATACGTTCGTCGGGGCAGCGGCGGGACAGGCCAACTCGGCCGGTAACTACCTTACGTTCCTGGGCGCACAATCGGGTCTCAGCAATACAACGGGAAGCTTCAACAGCTTTGTGGGGGTCAACTCTGGCGCCAGCAACACTACGGGAAGCTCTAACATCTTTGTGGGTACCGGCGCGGGCCGCCTCAATACCGCAGGAAGCTCCCTCACGTTTGTAGGCAGACAGGCTGGCATAAACAATAGTACCGGCAACAACAACAGCTTTATGGGCGGCTATTCCGGCTACTATAACACCACAGGGAGCAACAACACGTTTGTGGGCTTCAATGCTGGAATCAATGCCAATCCAATAGCAAGCAACAACATCTACATCTCCAGCCTGGGTGTATCGAGCGACAACGGAACGATTCGCATCGGCGACCCGGTGAACCAGACGGCGGCGTACCTGGCCGGCGTCACCGGAGCGTCAACGAGCTCCGGCGTGCCAGTCTTCATCGATTCCACCGGCAAGCTAGGAACCGGCGGCGGAAACGTCAGCTTTACCCAGGTCACGGGAACGTTGACGAATCCTCAACTGACGGGGACCTACAGCAACCCGGTGACGCTTTCCAACACGGCAAACGTCGTTGACGGAACCTTCGTTGGGAACGGCGCGGGGCTGACGGGAGTTCCCTCTGGCTTGGCGTGGCCTATCGTTACCAAGTCTGCCAACTACACGCTTCAGACCAGCGACTTCTCGACTCCAACCACGGTTGGCAACTTTCTCATCGCAACGGGGACTGTTTCGCTGACGTTTAAGTTGCCCAATCCAGCGCCGCCCAACGGGGACTGCGTCGCAATTGGAAATGTAATCGACAAGGGCATAAATTCAGGCACGAACACGTTTCTGACGGTCAATTCCAACGGACTGTTGCTTGACGCTTCTACGAGCTTCAACGGGACCCACCCCCGGCGTTCTGCCTATCTGTATTGCTCCGACGGAACCGGCTACTACCGCCTGGGCTACACCCAGAACGGCGTCGATGAAATTGGTCCCTGGCTTGAGACACTTGATACCGGTGCGCCGAACGCGATGACAACAACTTTCCGCAACGGAATGGATTTAGGGTTCGGCGCGGGCGTTATGTTCTACATTCGCCCGGCCAATCCCAACACCACCACGAACCCCACCTTGAACGTGAACGGATTCGGAGCGAGACCAATCGTCAAATTCGGCAATCAGCCGCTGGCGCCCAATGACCTGACGAAGGCGGCATACGCTCATGTCTTCTATGACGGAACGAACTGGCAGCTCCTCAATCCCCAAACTGCGCAAGGAACGATGGCAACGTTGACTGGCACGACCGGCAGCATCGGCGGAGCACTCCTGCCCGCTGGTACCTGCACCACAGGTACTGCCAATGTGACGGGGGCGGCCGTAGGTCATCCGGTAGCGGTCAGCGCGTCGGATGGTTCCCTACCCAACAGTTTGATCATCCTCAGCGCCGCAGTGGCCTCGGCCAACACGGTGACAGTGCAACTATGCGCCGTGGCGGCCATAACGCCCGCGGCGAATACTTATAACGTCGCGACGCAATAAGAAGCGTTTCGACGGAATCTCTCTTCGCTTGGGGTTTCCCAGGTGATACTGGACTCGCGTGCAGGATGCAAAGCAACCAGGCTTACCTATTCTGTGACTGGCCTGTGTTCGCGCAGGTTGGACAACTTGCGAAGGCGTCAGGCAGAATGAGTGACTGGCACAATCCATGACCGAGGCAATTCTCGTAACCGGCGGTGCTGGATTCATCGGTTCCAATTTCGTGATGCAGTGGCTCGCGCGCGAATCGGCGCCAGTCGTCAACCTGGACAACCTTACTTACGCCGGACATCTGGACAGCCTGGCCTCAATCGCAAGCAACGCGAAATATCAGTTCTTTCGCGGGGACGTGAACGACCGAGAACTGGTGAGGCGCATTTTGAGCGACAGCCAACCGTTCGCGATTGTGCATTTCGCCGCTGAAAGCCATGTCGACCGGTCGATTACAGGACCTGAAGAGTTCATCCGAACCAACATTCACGGCACGTTTACCATGCTGGAGGAAGCCAGGACTTACTTTGATTCCCTTTCGCCGGCCGATCAGCAGGCCATCGCAGTCGTGATCGCGCTAAGAGACTTTGCACCGTTCCATCAATCGGCACCGATCAAGCCCGGATTCGATGCTAATGGCCGGCGTCTATCAGAACCAGGTCGCAATGCCTGCCATTCCTTTGCGGATTCGCGATCGGAAGCTGGCGGACCTCCACGCAAGCTACGTATGACTCATAAGACCAGCGATTCCCGGGGTGCCGCGATGTGTTGTCGGTCCATTCAGATCGACCATGCATATTGCGCACAGCGGAACCGTTCAGTCGGTAGGTCCAATCGTACGGCCCAAAATGGAAGAAGTTGGAATGAGTCGATTTGGATTGTGGGGTTTCGAGAACATGCACTTCGATTTCCAATCAGGGCCGAGACCCTGCTAACATTGCGGGACCGGAACTGCCGCACGCGTTACTGCTAAGGGGAAGTCTTTTGCGAGCGAGGGGCGTCGGTCCCCAGCCCGCTGACCGCTTTTTTTATGACTGCTGCGACAATGCTCCACCTTGACGTTCTGGAAGCGGAAAGCATCGATATCATGCGAGAAGTGGTCGCTGAGTCTTCGCGGCCGGCGATGTTGTACTCCATCGGCAAGGATTCGTCGGTCATGCTGCGCCTCGCCCAGAAAGCCTTCTACCCAGGACGAATCCCATTTCCCCTGGTCCATGTGGATACCGGCTTCAAATTCCGCGAGATGATCGAATTCCGCGACCGAACGGCACTCGAGTTGGGCTTGGAAATGATTGTGCATACCAATCAGGCGGCCAAGCAGGGCAACGCCAATCCCTTTCAGTTGGGCACAACCAAGTGCTGTGCATTGCTGAAGACGAGGGCTCTGCTCGATGTGCTTTCGGCCCATCACATCGACGCCGCTATTGGCGGAGCGCGCCGCGACGAAGAGAAGTCCCGCGCCAAGGAGCGCGCCTTTTCCCTTCGCGACTCCCTTGGGCAATGGGACCCTAAGAATCAGCGTCCGGAATTTTGGACCCTGTACAACGGCCGCGTTGGTTCCGGCCAGAGTATGCGGGTTTTCCCTCTCTCGAATTGGACTGAGCTGGACGTCTGGGAATACATTGGGCGCGAGCACATCCCGGTCGTTCCCCTCTATTTCGCGAAAGAGCGCGAAATGCTGGTGCGTGGGGACTACCTCATTCCTCTCGACCACCCGGTTGACTTGCTGCCTGGGGAGAAGCCTCAACGCGTTATGTGCCGTATGCGCTCGCTGGGATGTACGTTCTGTACCGGCGCTATCCGCTCCACGGCATCCACCGTAGATGAAATCATGGAAGAGTTGAAATTTTTCCGCCGGTCCGAGCGCGAGAACCGCGTCATCGACCACGATCAGGAAGGCTCGATGGAACTCAAGAAGCAGGAGGGCTATTTCTGAGCGACTCGGGCGACGAAAGAGACCTGCTGCGTTTCCTTACCGCAGGTAGCGTGGACGACGGCAAGTCGACCCTCATTGGAAGGCTACTCTACGACTCGGACGGCATTTACGACGACCAGCTCTCGTCGGTGCGGAGAGCTTCGGTCGCCAAGAACGTCGAACTCGACCTGTCGCTGCTGACGGATGGTCTGCGCGCAGAGCGCGAACAGGGAATCACCATCGACGTCGCCTATCGCTATTTTTCCACGCCGCGCCGCAAGTTCATCATCGCCGATGCCCCGGGCCACGAGCAGTACACCCGCAATATGGCCACAGGAGCTTCGACCGCCGAACTGGCCATAATCCTTGTCGATGCCCGCAAGGGTGTGCTTCGGCAGACGCGCCGGCACACGCTCATCGCATCACTGATGGGCATCCGCCAGATGATTGTTGCCGTCAACAAGATGGACCTGGTTGCGTTCGATCAGCCGACGTTTCTCGGTATTTGCGGCCAGTTCAGTGAATTTGCCAAGTCGATGGAGGATGTAACGTTCCACTTCGTTCCCCTAAGCGCGCTGGACGGCGACAATGTTATCCGGCGCAGTGCTCGTATGGCTTGGTACGGAGGGTCGCCCGTTCTGCACTTGCTTGAGACGCTTCCCGCACATGCTCCGGATGAGGGTGCTTTCCGCTTCCCCATTCAGACCGTGATCCGCCCTAATCAGGACTTCCGCGGCTACGCCGGACGAGTGGCCTCGGGGGTTGCCAGACCGGGCCAGGATGTCATTGCCTTGCCGTCGCTGCAGCGCACTGCCATCAAGGACATTCTGCTGTACGATCGTAAGCTCGACGACGCGGGCTCCGGCCGCTCGGTGGTCCTTACTACCACTGACCATATCGACCTGGGGCGCGGTGACATGCTGGTCCCTGCTGACGGCCTACCCAAGATATCCACGAAGATCACCGCCCAGATTGTCTGGCTGTCGCACAAGCCGCTCTGCCAAGGGCAGCGGTACTTGGTCAAGCACACGACCAAGCTGGTGTGCGGCACGATCGGCCGATTGGAACATAAGATCGACATCAACTCCTTTAGCGAACTGGAAGTCGAAAGCCTGCAGCTTAACGAAATTGGGCTGGTTCAGCTTGATCTTCACAATCCGATCTTTTGTGATCCATACCGTAAAAACCGCAGCACCGGCAGTCTTATCGTCATCGATCCTTCGAACAGTGAAACTGTAGCTGCGGGAATGATTGTCGCCGCTGTGACCGACCAATCTGGCGAAATCACCGATGACTACACCGGTTCCAGCTCTAACCGCAACCCAGGGCTCACGGTCTGGTTCACGGGTCTGAGCGGAGCGGGCAAGACCACGATTTGCCGGTCTGTCGCGACCGAGCTGCTCGCGCTTGGCTTGCCGGTTGAAGTGATGGATGGCGACGTCATCCGCCACCATCTTTGCAAGGACCTCGGGTATAGCAAAGCCGACCGCGACGAAAACATCCGCCGGATCGCGTTTGTTTCGCAACTATTGACCCGCAACGGGACGATAGTGCTGGTTTCCGCGATTTCCCCCTATCGTGCGGCGCGGGACGCTGCGCGCAGCTCGATTGGAGAATTCCTCGAGGTGTACGTCAACACGCCGCTTTCCGTTTGCGAGTTGCGAGATGCCAAGCTGCTCTACCAAAAGGCCCGCGCCGGGGGACTCACCGGGTTCACAGGGATCGACGATCCCTACGAGCCGCCCCTGGATCCGGAAATCGTATGCAATACCGCCGAGGAGAGCACTCGAGAGAGCGCGTCCAAGGTCGTGGCTGCCGTGCTGCACCATCTTCACTTCGAGGCTTCCATAGGTCCGCACTGCAGCATGGCATTGACCAGTCACAATGTAACGGAGGCCCCTTGGAAATAGCCGCAGTCGGCGGAAGAATTCTCCTCGGGCTGCTGGTTGGTTTGCTCGTCGGGTTCACTGGCCTCGGCGGAGGCATGGTTCTTCTGCCGCTGTTGATCTCCGTGCTGGGGGTTCCACCGATTGTTGCGGTTGGCTCGGATGCCGTCATCAACTTTGTCACCAAGATTGGAGCAGGCACCCTGCATTGGCGGCGGGGAAACGTCAACTGGCGCTTGGTGCTTAATTTGGCGTACGGAAGTATCCCAGGAGCAGTCATTGGAGTAACCCTCCTCGCTCGGATTCGTGCTGCCTACGGGCCCGGTGTGAACGGTTTTCTTCGCATCGCCATTGTTGTCCTGCTGATCGCGATCCCTTTTGCTCACCTTGCTGGGTTTCGTTCCTCAATGGAGTCAGCGTCTTCGCAGGATCCACCGCATGATGGCCATCGTTTCGGAATCGTATTGATCGGTTTTTTTGCGGGCACGCTGGTTGGCCTGACCTCCATCGGTTCGGGCAGCGTAATCCTGATGCTGCTGCTGGTGTTCTACGGTTTCTCTCCTGCAACGATGGTTGGGACCGATATCGTCCACGCGGTCTTGCTGGCCGCTCTTACCAGTGTGCTGCAGTACCGTCTGGGCAACGTGGATTTCGCGCTGGTGTTTGCGGTACTGTTGGGCTCGGTTCCCGGCGGGATCCTGGGAGCGCATCTCACCAACAAAGTACCATCGGCGCGGCTCAAACAAGTGCTTTGCGCCCTGCTAACGATAGTTGGGGCAAGGATGCTTTGGATGGCGATCGTGCATGCTAACTGAGAGCCAGCAGAGCCGGTATCTTCACCGCATTGAACTGGCCCTGCAGGTGGCCACCGAGACTGCCCGGCAATACGCTCCTGGCACATTTCACGTAAGCCACCACCCAGGCCGCGGTGTGGTTACCGAGGTCGATCAGCGAATCAGTCAGATCCTTCGCGGTCATCTGGTGGGTCCCGACGAGGGGTGGCTTTGCGAGGAGGACCCCGACGACCACACCCGGCTCTCGCACCGCGTGGTCTGGGTTGTCGATCCTCTCGACGGCACGCGCGAATTTGTGGACGGCATTCCCGAGTGGTGTATTTCCGTCGGACTTGTTGAAAACGGTGTGGCAGTCGCGGGCGGTACGTCGAATCCGGCGACAGGCGAGTTGTTTCTGGGCGCGCTCGCCTGCGGCGCCACTCGGAATGGACAGGTCGTCCGCGTCACCGAATGCGCCAGGTTGGAAGGAGCAACCGTTCTCGCGAGTCGTTCCGAATGCAGTCGCGGCGAGTGGAGGCAGTTCGAGGGCGGATCCCTGTCGGTCAGTCCAATGGGCTCCGTGGCTTACAAGTTATCGCTGGTCGCTGCCGGCCTTGCCGACGCAACTTGCACCGTCTCCCCGAAGCATGAATGGGACGTTGCAGCCGGAGTCGCTCTCGTGACAGCCGCCGGGGGGAGGGTCACAAGCATTGACCAATCCCCAGTACATTTCAATCGCAAGGACACTCTGATTTCGGGCTTGGTCGCGGCTGGGCCAAGCCTGTGGCCTCAGATTGCTCGACAATTGCAGCAGGAGCGAAAGCGAACTCCACGAGGCAACGTCGAAGGCGACTTGCCGGAATGAACTCCTGCTCGGATCTGTGGAGCTCTTTGCGTGTCGTGCTGGCGGTACCAAAGCCGTACGTCCGCGCTTTCCTGCCAAATGGGTTGCAAGCGAATCCATTGCGCGGTGGCATGCCACAAGATATCTTGAACCGTGATTGCAAATAGCCTGATGATGGTTCCCGATCCCGCCGCCCAGCTTCGCACTATCCTCCTCGCCGACGCCGCCCGCCTGGTGGTGGCCATCGTGGCGATGGCGATCGGGCTGGGTTCTCTGCTGGTGCAATGGATGCGCCGCAAGACGCAGGATCGGGTCCGACTCTGGTTCGGGCTTCTCGCCTTGGTCTACGGATACCGCGCCCTGCTGATGACTGAGTCGGCGGGCCTGTTTCTCTCCGTTCGCAGCATCCGATTCCAGGTTGCTCTCGTCACCTTCACCATCGGAATTCCTGCCATCTTGTTCGGCTGGGGCCTGGTGTCGAAGAAGCAGAACCCGGTGACCAAGTCACTCCTGACGATCAACGTGCTGATGGCGCTGGCGTTCCTCGCGCTGCATGCGAGCGATGCCGCGGTTCGCGCTCTCTACCTCATGAACAACGTCCTGGTGATCGGGTTCACCGTGGCGATGATCGTTTACCTCTACGTGGCGCCGGCGGAGACCATCCCCGATCTCAAGACGCTGCGCGCCGTCATGCTGGTATGGGGCTTGTTCGTCATCTACAACAATCTGCGCGGCTGGCTGCCCTTCAGCGCCAATGGCGACTACGAGTTTGTCGGCTTCGCCATTTTTCTGTGCTCGCTCGGATACCTGGTGGCACAACGCAGTCTGCGCAATGAAGAAGCGCTTTCAGCCATTCGTAAGGAGTTGGAAATCGCACGGCGCATCCAGACTTCGATTTTGCCGGAGGGGATGCCCGAGCTTCAGGGCCTGCACGTGGCGGCACTGTATGTCCCCATGTCGGAGGTGGCGGGGGATTTCTACGAGTTTTTGGTGGTGGATGAGATGCGCCTTGGGGTGCTCATCGCCGATGTCTCGGGCCACGGAGTACCCGCTGCCCTGGTGGCGTCCATGGTGAAGATTGCCATCGCCGCGCAGGCTCCCCACGCGGACGATCCGGCAAGAGTCATGGCCGGGCTGAATTCTGTTCTGACCGGCAAGCTGCAGGGACAATTCGTGACTGCGGCTTATCTGTTTCTCGATCTGGAATCCGGAACCGGGCGATACAGCGCCGCTGGGCATCCTCCCCTGCTGCATTATTGCGCGTCGGATAACTCAATTCATGACATCGTTGAGAATGGCCTGATTCTCGGCATCATGCCCTTCGCAAATTACGAGTCGAAGAGCCTTACAGTCGGACAGGGCGATCGCTTCCTGCTCTACACCGATGGGGTGCTGGAGGCTGATCGGCGCGGTGAAGAGTTCGGACCGGATCGCGTTAAATCCATTCTGTCGCAGCCCCTGTCTGCCCACCAACTCTGTGCCTCGCTCAGCAGGGAAGTCAGGGCATGGTCGCAGGATGTAGCCGGCGACGACATCACCATCGTTGCCCTTGCGATTGCCTGAAAAGAAAAAGCCACCCGCCATCGGGTGGCGATTCATTTTGGGGCCGCAACTTTTGCGGCCGCCTTCGCTTTTGTGTTTACGCCACGCTAGCGCCCGACAGCACCTGCTCACGCACTTCCGCATCGTGGTTCTGGTCGGCGCGGCTGCTGGGCAGGGCAATTTCCAGCAACTCCGGAATCGACTTCACGTAGTGCATGGTGAGACCCTGCAACTGTTCGGGCGTCAGGTCTTCCTCCACGTTCTGACGGTTTGCTTCCGGCAGGATGATGTCCGTTACCCCGGCACGTTTCGCGGCCAGTGCCTTCTCCTTGATGCCGCCGATGGGCAACACGTTGCCGCTCAGCGTGATCTCTCCAGTCATCGCCGTGAGGGGACGCACGGGTCGATCGGTGAGCAACGAGACCAGGGCTGTCGCCATGGTGACGCCTGCCGAGGGCCCGTCCTTGGGAATCGCGCCCGCCGGCACGTGGATGTGGATGTCGTGACCGGCGAAGAACTCTTCGTCGATCCCTAACTCCTTGGCGTTCGACCGCACCCACGTCAACGCGGCCTGCATTGATTCCTGCATCACCTGGCCCAGTTGTCCGGTCATAGTGAAGCCGCCCTTGCCCTTCATCTTGTTGGCCTCGATGAAGAGAATGTCTCCACCGGTCGGAGTCCACGCCAGTCCAACGGCGACGCCGGTGCGCTTGGTGCGTTCGGCAATTTCACCTTCGGTGCGGATCTTCATTCCGCCCAGCATGTCGGTGTGCTGCACCAGCTCGGGCGTGACTACCATCTTGTCGGTCTTGCCCTCGGCGATGCGGCGCGCCTGCTTGCGGCAGATGGTGCCAATGGTACGTTCCAGGTTACGAACGCCCGCCTCACGCGTGTAATGGCGAATCAGGAAGCCAACGGTTTCCTCGGGGAACTCGATCTGTTCCTTGGTGATGCCGTTTTCTTCGATCTGTCGCGGGATCAGGTACTGAAATGCGATGTGCGACTTTTCCTCTTCGGTGTAACCCTGCAGTTCGATGATCTCCATGCGATCGCGTAGCGGCTCGGCCACCGGATCGAGCTGGTTCGCCGTGGTGATGAACAGTACCTTCGACAGGTCGAAGGGCACGTCGAGGTAGTTATCGCGGAAGCTGAAGTTCTGCTCTGGGTCCAGCGCCTCCAGAAGCGCCGAGCCGGGATCGCCACGGAAATCGCGTCCCACCTTGTCGATTTCGTCGAGCATGAACACCGGATCGTTGGTCTCGGCGCGGCGTATTCCCTGCATGATCTGGCCCGGCAGAGCGCCGATGTAGGTACGGCGATGTCCGCGGATTTCGGCCTCGTCGTGCACACCGCCCAGAGACAGGCGCACGAATTTACGTCCCAGCGACCGCGCGATCGACTTACCCAGCGAGGTTTTACCGACACCCGGAGGTCCGACGAAGCACAGTATCGGTCCTTTCATGTTCGGCTTGAGGCGGCGAACCGAAAGGTAATCCAGAATACGGTTCTTCACCTTCTCCAGGTCGTAGTGATCGGAGTCGAGGATCTCCTTGGCCTTCGGGATGTCGATCTCGACGCCAGACGATTTCTGCCACGGCAGGATCGCCAGCCACTCGATGTAGTTACGGGTGAGTCCGTAGTCGGCGGCCATCGGCGACATGCGGGTCAGGCGGCCGAGTTCCTTGAGCGCCTCTTTCTTCACGTCATCAGGCATGCCCACGGCTTCGATCTTCTGCCGCAGTTCCTCGGCGTCGCGCGTGGTCTCGTCCTGCTCTCCCAGTTCCTTCTGGATGGCCTTCATCTGCTCCCGCAGGTAGTACTCACGCTGCGTTTGCTGCACTTTGTCCTGCACTTCGCTTTGGATCTTGTTGCGAAGTTGCTGAACTTCGAGTTCCTTGGCCAGGTGCTGATTGATTTTGTCCAGGCGCGACTGGACATCGGGCGTCTCCAGCACGTCCTGCTTGTCTCGCGTTGATAGCGAGGGCAGCGACGACGCGATGAAGTCCACCATGCGCCCCGCGTCTTCAATGTTGGCCGCCACCGTCGAGAGCTCGTCCGACAATGTCGGAGATCCCGCGACGATCTGCTGGAACAGTGTCAACACATTGCGTTGCAGCGCTTCGATCTGGGCGTTCTGAGGCGCGTTTATCTCGGCAATGGTTTCCACCGTGGCCCGCATAAACGGAGTCAATTGCGTGTACTCCGTTACCTTCACCCGCTCCAGGCCCTCAGCGAACACGAACAGGCTCTGGTTCGGCATGCGCACTACTTTGTGCACCACCGCCAGGCTTCCCACCGCAAAAAGGTCGGTCGGTTGCGGCGAGTCCACGCGCGCTTCGCGCTGCGCCACCACAATGATCGTCTTGTCGTCGCCCAGGGAGTTGATCAACTGGACCGAACTTTCGCGTCCCACCGTCAGGGGCAGCACGGCATGAGGAAACAGAACCGTGTCGCGAACCGGTAGCAACGGCAGGGTGCGGGCTTCTTCGCTGTCGTTTCGGAACTCTGGATCCGGACTAACATCAGGGACTTTGTCGGCTATCTTATTAGTTTTGCTAGGCATATGACTCCTTGAGTCACTTATACTCAACATTTGATGAGCGAATCATTGTAAAAGATGCAGCGGCCAATTTCATCGCCTTCAGTCATGCTATCGGCCATTCCGCATCGGGCTGGCGTCACACGTCCAGAATCTCGACCTAAGGCCAACCGACCACTTCGGACGCAGTCCCAAGCTGTTAGGCGACACTCTGAGACCGCATCTTTCAAGCGCAGAGGATTGTACTCAACGGGGGAGGCGGCTACAACCGACATCGGACATTGTTCGCAAATTGCTTCCCGAACCCGGAAGGAACCGGGGGCCAGACTACCGCGCCCGAGCCTTTGCTGCCGGATAGACACCCAGCACCTTCACGAACTCGGCGATCTCGCTCAGGTGGCGTAGCGCGTGGCGCGCGGCTTCGTCATCGCCACGCAGGATGTCGGCGAAGAACACGTACTCCCAGGGACGCCCCCGCATGGGACGCGACTCGATCTTGCTCAGGCTGATATCGCGCAGCGCAAATACGCTAAGCGCCTTGAACAGCACGCCGGGAACATTCTTCAGCGCGAATGCCAGCGACGTCTTGTTTGCTCCCTTGCCGATCTTCTTCGATTTCGTGATCAGCAGGAACCGCGTGTAATTCTGCTGGTCGTCTTCGATGCCCGACAGCAGCACGCGCCCGCCGTACTCGTTGGCGGCGCGTTTGGCGGCAATGCCAGCGGCGTCCTGCAATTTCTCGTTGATCACATGCCGCACGCTGCCTGCGGTATCGTAGAACGGCACGGACTGGACGCCCGGGTGTGAGCCGAAGAAGTTGCGGCACTGGTCGAGCGCTACGGGATGCGAGAACACTCGCCGAACCGCGCTCAGTCGCACCCCCGGAGGCGCAATCAGGTTATGGCGGATACGCAAGTGCATTTCGCCGTGTATGAAAACGTCACGCGCCAGCAGCAAGTCGAAGTGCTCGGCCACCGATCCCGCCAGCGAATTCTCGATGGGAATCACCGCCGCCTGCACTGCACCGCTCTCTACGCGATCGAACACCTCGGCTGACCGCGCACACGGCACAACCGTGGCACGAGGCAGCATACGTCCTGCCGCTTCGTGGCTGAACGAGCCTAACTCCCCCTGGATGGCGACCTTCATAGGATCGGCATGAGGATAACAGACAGGCCGCTACAGCGCCTTTCCCATCAGGTAGGCATCCAGCGCGTGCGTGGGATAGTACAACGGCAGGGTCCGTAAAATTGCGTAGCCGAGTTTGTGATAGAGGTCCAACGCCGGCTCATTGTTGACGGCGGTCTCGAGATAAACCTGCTCGCAGCCGACAGCGCACAATCGCTTTTCGCATTTCTGCATCAGGCGGGTGGCCAACCCGAAACGCCGGGCTTCGGGAACGATGTCGAGTGTCAGGATGCGGCCGATCTTCCGGATGGGTTGCACCAGAGCGAACCCGGCAATCCTTCCGGCAAACTCACTGCCTTCCGCAAATTCGGCCACCAGCGTGATGGCTTTGCGGCGCGTGATGAACCCTGTCAGGTCCATCTGCGTGTAAGCAATCCCTGGGGGAAAGCACATCTGGTCGATGCGCCACAGGCGATCGAAATCTGCAGCTCGGTAGTCGCGGATCACGAATTCCACACTCTCAGTGTGCAAGTCGCACCTTGTGGCGCGCAAGTGCATGATGGCCGGGTTTCGACGACCTCAAACCGCGAATCCTGAGTGTAATCGAAGGGTCTTCGCTTACTTGAAACTGGAAACTGGGAACTCGAAACTTCTCGCATCCTCCACCCGCTCGATGGCGATGATCGCCACCCATTCGTTGTTGCGGTTCTCGTAGCGCAGAAGGCGGCCACCCAGCATCGACGCAGCGCGTTCGGGCGTGACGTCTTCGTGGTAATCGAAGAAGCGCTTCTGCAGTGCTTCGCCGAACGCGAGGCGCTGTAACAGCGGACGCGGTGGCTCCCACTTGGTGGTGAACAGGAACACGATGTCGAATTCTCCCGTCGCACGGGCCACGCGCTCCATCTCCGCTGCGGAGAAGTTCTCCACCCGGATCACGTCCATGGGCTGCTTCACATAGCCGAGAAACGGCCGTGTCATCTCGTCCGAGGCCGGCCAGGCTGTCAAGACCCGCGCGTGAGGATAGCGCTGCGCAATCTCCGCCTCCGCCTGTGCGTGCAGGATGACGTAATCGCGATAGAGCAACGTGTCTTCCGGCGCGATGCGATATGGGGGAGGGGTGAGCAGCGCGAATAGGAATGCCGCGCACACTGCTACAACACACCACACCCAATGGTGCAGCCGCCGTCGCAATGTTGACACGCAAATCAAGATCACCAGCGGCAGCGCGGGAAGCATGTATCGAGCGAGTACCGCGCCTCCCAGCATAGACAATGCCACTACGTGCGCTGCGATGATCACGCCGAAAACCATTTGCACCGGAATCGAAATGCGCTGGCGACTGCTGCCATCGCTCTCCCGCAGGGCAGGTTGAGACATGGCGTAGGCCGTGAACACCGTAAGCACAAACAGGTTCAGGTATCCCAACAGGTGCCACAGCCGGATGAGCATGGCGACTGCTACGCGCAGCGGCGTCAGGGTGGCGCCTAGGTTGTACCGCAGGTATTCTGGATTGCCGAGAAAAAATCCCGTGCGATAGCGATGGTAGGCGAACCAAAGCAACAGTGGGCTCACGCATAACAGTAGCGACAAGCTACGCATCCAATTGCGCTTCTGGAAACACAGCGTCTCGCCTGACGTTCGCATTCCGGCCAGCAGCGGACACAGCAACTCCCACCCCAGCAGCGCCATTGGAGTGATGATGGCGGTCTCCTTTGCCAATGGAGCCAGCGCCAGAAACACTACCGTCGCCACCGGACGCCGCTCGACGTACATCGCCAGTCCCCAGAGGGTGAGCGCGCACACCATCATGTCGAGATGGGCCATCGAACTCTGGGTGAAGAACACAGGATACAGCGCCGTGCACACCACGGTCGCGATCGCTACTTGGTCGTTGGCAGCTCGCCGCGCCAACCGCCAAACTCCCAGCAGCGCAAACGCCGCCACCAGCAGCATAGCGGTTCGCGTTACCGCCGGAGTAAAGCCGCTGTACTTCCACCAGAAGGCCAGCCACAGCATCACCAGCGGAGGATGCGCGTTGGACAGCGTCGTGTGCGGAATGAGCGAGCCCGTCAACAGCAGATCGCGCGCCGCGGGAACGAAATATCCCGCCTCATCCCAGAAGTAGGGCAAGCGCAGCAATGGCGCGTGCAGCAGAAACAGGCTGGTGAAGATCAGCGAGAAGGCAAACAAGTGATCGCGGATCGATGCCCACGGAGACGAAGACGAGGCCAGGGATTCGTCCGGCGGCCTGGTTGCTCGCGATTGCCGAAGCTGGCCGCCCATGGAGTTAGTGGATGGGTCCGCCACCCGGCTGCATGCGCGGATCCAGCTTGATCTCGCCGAAGGTTCCTTCGTAGTTCACCAGGTTCTGCTGCAGGATGGTGTACAGTGCCTTGGCCTGCTGCGGGCTCAGATAGATGCCCTGAAAATTATTGACTTCAACCTTGGTCTCGTCCTGCTGTTGCAGGGTGCCAAAGACCAGAAAGAAGTCCCAGACATTGACCCGCACTTGCACGCTGTTGGCGTAGTTTTCGCGGTAGTCGGAGGTGTTGGTCAACTGAATCGACGGTTGCGTGGGATTTGCCATCATGACCTCGCGGCGCATCGCGCCGGAAGACGCAGTGTAACAAAAATCGCGTCATCGCAGAGGAATGCGCGCCCCCCCCAACGCAACAAAAAAGCGGCTCCCGAAGGAGCCGCACAAGTGAAGCAGACTTTTGCTTAGAACTGGAACTTGGCCACCGTTTGGATGACGCGACCGGATACGGCTGCACCCTGGAAGTTTCCATAGGGGCTGCTGGCCGGGGTCACCGTCGACAGGATCTGTCCGAAGGTGCCGCTGCTGATATCCGCATCGGGGTTGCCGAAGTTCGGGTGATTGAAAACGTTGAAGGCGTTTACCCCAACCGTGAACTGGGCATGCTCGGTGACCTTGAACGCCTTGGTTACCGTCATGTCCCAATCGAAGTAGCTGGGCCCACGGAAGCTGTTGCGCTTTAGGTTGCCCCAACTGGTTTCCGTGCCGGAAGCCATCCAGTTGTTGACGTTTTGGCAAAGGTTTGGACTGTTGATGTTCTGCCCGGGAGATCCGCAGCTCTGGATCGGTCCTCCCGTGAAGGTGCCCAGAACCACTGAGCTGGCGCCGCCGCTCAGGATTCCCGGCCAGGCGCCGTCGAATACGCTGTAGGGCTGTCCGCTCCTCCAGTGCAGCACGCCGGAGTACGTCCAACCGCTTACGAAGATATTGGCGACCTTGCTTTCTGACTTGAACGGCAGTGTCCATGTGTACGAGCCACTCAGCAGATTGCGGAAGTCATAGTCGGATGCTCCGTAGTTCAAACCCCGGAGGCTGGTGGGATCGATCTGGAACAGGAAGCTGTCGCCAGTACCAATAAACGAATAAGCGTTTAGTCCACCATTCGAGACCGTGTCCAGCGAGTGGCTCCAGGTGTAGCTGATCTGACCGGAGAACCCTTTGTAGAAGCGTTGGTTAAACGACGTGGTCAACCCGTTGTAGTTCGAGAACCCATTGTTGGTGACCTGAGTTAGAGTGCTGAACCGCAGGTCAGGTTGAATCACGGGCAGGCCTGGCATTCCACCCGGGCAATTCGCCAGCGAGCAAGCCGTATTGTAATTCGGATTCACCAGGATTTCGTTGGTACCATGCGTCCCGACGTAGTTGAGCGAAAGCACGGAATTCGGACCGAACTGCTGCTCAACTTCGACGTTCCACTTCATATACACCGGGTAGTACATACTGGTGTTTGAAGAGGAGAAAGTCGGTGCGCTGAAGACACCGCCGGCCGCTGCCGCTGCTGCCTGGATCTGCGCCAGCGTCTGGCCAGTGTTGTAGCCATTGACCAGGGCAGCGTTTGAAACCGCCGCCGCATTCCACACGCTGTTCGCCACACCCGGTGTCATTGGGCCCGCGGGTGTATTGAAGCTGGCGGTGAACGGAGCGTTGGCCGCGAACCGTTCCGCCATCAGACCTGGGTACAGGTCGGAGAACATCCCGAAGCCACCGCGGATGACGGTGTTCTGGTACAGGTTGTAGTTGACTCCCACGCGCGGCTCGAAGATGACCTTCTGCATGCTATTAAAGGCCTTGCTCTGGCCGGTCAGGATCGACTGGTTGTAAGGCGTGGTGACGGAGTGATTGACGTCGAGGAAGCTGCCTTCGAAGCGGGAGAAGCAGTTGCTTTTGCACTCTTCGTTGGTGTTCCGGTCAGCCCGCAAGGCCAGTGTCAGGGTCAGCTTCCGGCTAGCGCGCCACTCGTCCTGCGCATACAAGCCGAGGCTGTAGTACTGCATCGGCGCAGACGTGATGCTGGTGAAGCGCTGGCTCAAACGGTCGGCATTCCCGTCAAATAAGGATGTCGTGCTGAACAACTGCAGGTTGCCAATTTGGTTGCGGTACGGCGTAATGCTGGTAATGTCGTTCTGCCGCACGTTCCCGCCGAACTTAAAGTTGTGATTGCCCTTGGACCACGAGAAATCGTCGATGATCTGCGCCTGACTTACTCGCCGGCCCTGGGGATAGTTAAATTGCGTTCCACCGAGGCTGGTGAAGTAGCAGTCCGCCAGGCAGCGCAAGGTCGTCGGAAACAACGCCTCGGCTGCAGTCGAGTTAGTCACCTTGAAGATCGCGCTATAGTAGGAGCCGCCGACGATCAACTGGTTCACCATGTTGTTATTGATGGTGCGGTTCCAGGTCGCCTGCCCGGTGTACTGCGGCTGGTGGCTGGCAGCGTTGAAGAGCGGGTTGATCGGATCGGTGAAGGTTGGCTGGTTCCCGCTGTCCTGCCAGTAGCGGAACGACAACTTGTCCTTCTCTGTGACGACCCAGTCAACGCGAATCGCGAACAGATTCTCGACGTTCTTGTTCGTGTTGCCGCCGCGGAAGTTCAAGGCGCAAGGCGTGTCAACACCGAAAGTGCCGCCCAGCCCGGTCGGAGTACCGGCCAGGTCACCGCAGCCCAGGCCTGGATCCACGGATGCGGGCACGGGCACTGCGCGCGAGATGCCATTGGCGCCGTTATAAATGTGGAACATGTTTTGGTAGAAGGGAATTTCCGCCGGGTTGACGGTCGCGAGATTGGCCAGCGTGGCCGCCTGGAACTGCGGCGACGGCACATAAACATTGGCCGGAGCGAACAGTACGTACCGCATGCCTTCGTCGTCGAAGAAGAAGAATAGTTTGTCTTTCTTAATCGGGCCGCCGATGGAGCCTGCGTATTGGTTGCTATTGGCAAAGCCACGCGGTGTTCCCGCCTGGTTCTGGAACCAGTCGTTGGCATTCATCGAGCTGCCGTTCCAGTCCCAGAGCGCATTGCCGTGGAATTGGTTGGTGCCCGACTTGGTCGTCATCGTCATATTGGCGCCAGCCGCACGGCCATACTGGCCGGTGTAGCCATTGGTCACCACCGTGACTTCCTGGACCTCGTTCACCCCCAACATGTTGTTACTGGAGCCCGAGTTGTTCAGGTTGTTATACGGATCGTTCATGTCACCACCGTTGATGGTGTACAGGTTCGAAGTACCCGGCATGCCATTGGCGGTGAAGTTACCGTAGCCTGCGCCGGTGCTTAGGGCTATTCCCGGAGTCATCAGCGCGTAGTTGGTCAGGTCTTGACCAGGAGACGGCAAGTTCTCCAGCTGTTTGGTACTGAAGTTCTGCGTCAGGTTGACGCTCTCCGTCTCCAGGACAGGAGATTCGGTGGTCACTTCCATCGTCTGCTTCGCGCCTTGCACAGAAAGCTGGATCTCAGCGTTGGTTTGCCTGCCAAGCGAAACCACTACCTCGCGCGTGTTGGCAGCAAAGCCGGAGGCCTTTACGGTAACCGTGTAGGTGCCGGGCCGCAGGTTCGCAAACCGGAAAAATCCAGAAGGGTTGGTCGTGGCCTCCGACGTGGTTCCGAAGTCCTTGCTGGTGAGAGTGATCTGAGCATTGGCTACCACGGCATTGCTGGCGTCGGTCACGGTTCCGGTGAGATCACCCGAAATCATCGTCTGCGCCAAGCCAGTTGTTGACATTGCCAGGATGACAGCCAAGGAGAGAAGCATGAGACTCAATCGCCGCGAGTGCATTTGTTCTCCTTCTTACTTACTTAAAACCTGTTGACATTGCTCTAGCTGAGCAGTGGTGGAGGGTGAACTACTTAGAAGTTACCTGGATAAGGAATTGGCACTTTAGTACCCCCATCCCTGGTCAAGCGATCTAACGACTTGAAGGCAATTGCAGTTCCATAAGTTTTACCATTCAGATTCAATGACTTGCGGCAGAATAGAGGTGTAATGCTACTGTAACGCGGAGCGTGCAAGGAGCTATCTATGAGATTTCATAGTAACAACTATGTATTCCGTAGTTACCGATTCGATAAGGAATGACTTCCAACTGGGTCAACCGATTCCCAGGGCGGCTGATCGCAACCGGATGGAACTCCGGAGCTCCGTTCAGCCGCTACTTCGCCGGCATCGTGAAGTACCCGGTGCGGTGCCTCACCTGCAACTCCAACGGGTTGGGATAGTTCTGGGTGGAAGGATTGATCTTGATCTCGATGCGGCGGAATTCCGAGTCCGACAAGCGTGCGTTGGGATAGTAGGCGATCAGGTACTGCGTTCGCAGCTCATCGCCGATCTGGCGGAACGCGGCGTCGAGTTGTTCCAGCGAACTGGCATAGAAATACTTCCCGCCAGTATCGCGCGAGAGCTGAATCAGCGCATGTTCGCCACCGATGTCGCGCCCCGCGCTGTTCTCGATGGGCACAATAATGATGCTGTACAGGATAACTTCCGCCTGTTGCGCTTCCCGCACCGCTTCCTGGTAGCTGGTTTTGCTGACCGTATCGCCGCCGTCGGTAATGACGACCATTACCTTGCGTCCGCGCCGGTCCAGCAGCGCGTCGGAGCCTAGATACAGCGTGTCATAGAGTGCTGTCGCAGCGCCCGAATGTACGCGGCTGATGCCCTTGTCGATCGCCCGCAGGTCGGCGGTGAAGGGTGTCAGTTGATCGACAACCTCGCTGAACTGAAACAGTGAGATACCGTCGATGGGCCTCAGAATCGCGTGTGCGAAGCGGCGCGCCGAATCCAACTCCAGCCTCTGGTTATTGCGGGTGCTCAGGCTGGCGTCGATGGCGATCACGATCGACAGTGGCAGCTCCGATTCGCGCTGAAACACTGCGATCTTTTGCGGTTTGCCATCCTCGAAAATCTGGAAGTCCTCTTGCTTGAGCGACGACACCGGAGCTCCGCCCCCATTGGTCACTGTGGAAAACACATTGACCAGCTTGACGTTGACCCGGATCGTGGTCCCGGCATCCTGCTCTGCTGGGGCCTGTGGCTGCTTCTCCGGGGGATGCGGAACGGTGGTTGCCGTCGGCTTGTTTGCATCCGGTGGACGCGGGACCGTGGTCTGCGCCGTCAGCGAAACCGCTGCCAACACGCACACCAGCCCACCCGCCCACGCTGCAAAGCTTCGTTTTGGGTTGAGACTGAAACACATCCGAGAGGCAATGAGCATTAACTTGGCTTAAACCCCAACCCGGCTACTTTGACGCGGCACTGCCCTCAATTGGCACTTCCGGTGGAAAAGGCTCGCCATCGGCCCACACCGCTCCGTCTTCGAAGAACTCCTGCTTCCAGACGGGTACCGTCTTCTTCAGGGCATCGATGATCCAACGGCAGGCTTCAAATGCAGCCGCCCGGTGCGCTGACGCCACCGCGATATAGACGCTGCTCTCGCCGATCTGCAGTCGTCCCAGTCGATGCACCATCCTGACGTCGCGAATGGCATGGTTGGCCAGCGCCTGCTGTGCCAAGCGTTCCATTTGTCGCAACGCCATGGGCTCGTAGGCCGTGTAGTCCAGGTAAAGCGTTCGCCGGGCACGCGTGTGGTTGCGCACGATGCCGTCAAACACCACCACCGCGCCGTCTTCCGGTTGTTTGATCGCAGCGGCGATCGCTGCGCCGTCAATGGGATCGCGCACCAGGGCCGCGTGCTCATTCGCCTGCATTAAATCATGTTCACTGCTGATTGGCTCGTCCGGAGCTCCACCGCTGACTGGAGGAATCAGCGCAATCTCATCTCCCTCGCGCAACCGGGTCTCGCTGTCCGCGTACTCGTAGTTCACCGCCAGCGCGATGGCGTGGCGAAACTGCTGAAGCTGCGGGATCCGCTGTTGCAAAGCCGCATACAACTCGCCCACTACAGCGCTGTCGGACACTTCGACCGGCTCGTCTTCGCGGCCCGCGATCTCTTTCAGCATCCCCAGATACCGCACCCTCACCTGCATGAACCAAGCATATCGCAGATGGATTGATTGCTGACGGGCGCGAAGTTGAAGGCAACCTGCGCTTCCCCTGCCGTCCTGATCGAGACCGCAGGAGCCTTATATCCACGATGAATGTTCTCGTTGTCTTCCGGTGCGAAGGTGGTCGTGCCGCTGCGGTCGGACGACCCTATCGCTAAGCAGGAATGAGGGGAATTGGTGGGCGCTACAGTATTTGAACCTGTGACTTGCAGGGTGTGAATCTGATCGGAATAGGATATTCAACGACTCACAAGTGCGTGGAGGCTGCTTAAGTACATGCAAGTCGTTCAAGACCTGGTTTTTGTGGGTTGGGTTGTGGGTTGGGAATTATCTGGAGCGGCGCGTTAGTACGAACGGACGCAATCTGTGGCCCCCAAACTGTTTTCGGGATGATTTCCTGATGGCCGACGATCCGACCGGAAATACGCCCTTTCGCATTCAACTACGGTGTTTATGGACCTTGAGGTGCAAGCTAGGGCGGGTCAACGAAGTTCAGCACCTCGTGCTGAAACTGCCGGTGATCATTCTCGAGAGTGGGCCAGCACAGCCCGTTTAAGCCTAGATTCTCTGATGCTTGAGCGCTTTCGGTGCCTGATGGAAAGGCTAAGCTCCAGCATCTATCGTGCGCTACGTCACTGAAGATTCTTCCGACTGGTGCTAAATATGTTAGTCGGGGAGGTGCTTCGTGCCACCTCGAAGCCGTTCCAGCAGTCTTTGCGCTGAGTCGCCACCGCCCGCCGTTGCGCGAGGCGAATCACGCATCGATGATTTGCCAGAATCGTCAGCTCTACTCAGCACGCCCGGTCCACTCCGCGAACTACCGGATCGCCGCCTCTTCCTGGAGACGTTTGCACTTCCCGGTGCCGCTGCGTGCGTCATGGCTCTTACGCGGAACTGCCTTTCCCTACCCACCGGAATCTGGGGCACAGGGGGCGAAGACGATTCCCGCTACAGGGTTGAAGCGCGCTTCTACGAGAAGCTGTCCGACAAGGCGGTTCGCTGCAAACTGTGCCCTCGCGAATGCGTGGTTGCGCCGGACAGCCGCGGCTACTGCAGGGTACGTGAAAACCGCAATGGAACCTACTACACACTGGTCCACTCGAGGATCGTCAGCGCTCACATCGATCCCATTGAGAAGAAGCCGTTCTTCCATTTCCTTCCCGGTCACATGGCCCTCTCGGTCGCGACTGCGGGCTGCAATGTGAACTGCAAGTTCTGCCAGAACTGGGAGATCTCGCAAGCCCGGCCGGAGGACTTGCCCGCGCAATACCTGCCTCCGAAAGAGCTGGCTTCTCTGGCCGGAAAGAATCGTTGTGCCGCTGTTTCGTTTACTTACAACGAGCCAACGATCTTCAACGAGTATGTGACGGACGCGGCAGAAGCGGCGCGGGATGCAGGACTGAGGAGCGTAGTCGTGACCAACGGCTTCATCCAAAAGGAGCCAATGAAGCGAGTCTGCCAACGGGCCGATGCCATCAAGATCGACCTGAAAGCCTTCTCAGCCGACTATTATCGCAACGTCGTGAACGGCCAACTCCAGCCGATCCTGGATACGCTGGTTACCATCCGTAAACAGGGCCGATGGCTGGAAATTGTCTATCTCACGGTGCCGACGCTCAATGATCGCGAAAGCGAGATTCGCGACATGTCGCGCTGGATCAAGGCCGAACTCGGCCCCGACGTTCCGATCCATTTCACGCGCTTCACGCCGCTCTATTTGTTGAAGAATCTGCCGCCGACTCCGGTGGAAACGCTGGAGCGCGCCAAGGCCGTGGCCGATGCGGAGGGGCTACATTACGTGTATATCGGCAATGTCCCGGGACATCCGGCGGAGAACACGTATTGTCCCAAGTGCCACCATCTTGTCATCGAACGTGCGGGCTTCACCATCAAGCAGATGAACCTGCGCAAAGGTAAGTGCCAGAACTGCCAGAACCCCATACCGGGCGTGTGGCAGACTTAGCTGGCGGAGATCGTGTGATGAGGCGACGACAACCCGCGCTCACTATCCTGCTGGGCCTTTTCTTGTTGATGTGCAGTGTCGCCGCATGTCCGCAGGGAAAGGTGCGCCAGGCTGGCGTGGCCGGAGCATTCTACCCCGCGAATCCCGACGAACTAAAGAGCATGGTCGATGGCTTTCTGGCGAGGGCGCAAGTTCCGCCCACCAATGACCCACTCGTTGCCTTGATCGCACCTCACGCCGGATATCCATACTCTGGCGGTGTGGCAGCTTTCAGTTACGCTGCGCTCAAGGGCCGCAAGTTTCAGCGGGTGGTCATCATCGCTCCTTCGCACTACGATGGCTTTCCCTTTTCCGCGGTCTATGATGGCGATTCCTACGTCACGCCTTTGGGCAAAACTCCAGTTGATAAGGCCTTCGCCGCCAAATTGGCATCTCAAAGCAACTTGATACGTTTGTCGAGCCGCGGACACGAGCGCACGGGCGAGCAGTCCGAGCATTCGCTGGAAGTCCAACTCCCATTCCTCCAGCGGACGCTCGGTGAGTTCCAACTGGTTCCTATCATCATGGGCGACCAAAGCTACGAAGCCAGCCGCGCCCTAGGTGTGGCGCTTGCGAAATTGATCGCCAACTCGGACACGCTCATCGTTGCCAGCTCCGATCTCTCGCACTATCACCCTTATGATGAAGCATCCGCCGTCGACCACAACACGCTGCGTGCTATCGAGGAGTGGGATTATTACGATCTCTCGCGCAATCTGCAATCGCGGGTATGGGAGGCCTGTGGTGGCGGACCCATCGTCGCTGCCATGATGGCAGCCGAACGATTGGGTGCAAACCGCGCTGAGTTGCTGAAGTATGCCAACTCCGGCGACGTAACTGGAGATCGCTCGCGGGTGGTGGGCTACAGCGCTTTTGCGCTGTACAAGTCCGCGGCTAAAGCATCTTTCGCTCAGCCGTTCTCGCTGAACTCGAAAGAAAAGCAAGAACTCTTGAGCGTTGCGCGCAAGTCGGCGGAAACCGCAGTCCGGGAGCGCACGCAGTACAAGCCTCCTGTCCCATCGCAGGCGCTGCAACAGGACCGTGGTGCCTTCGTCACCATCAACAAGAATGGGGAACTCCGCGGGTGCATCGGATACATCGCTCCCGTAGAGCGGCTGATTGATACCGTGCGCGATGTGGCGGCGTATGCGGCTTCGCGTGATCCTCGCTTTCCTTCCGTCACTTCGGCGGAGTTGGGAGAATTGCAATACGAGGTTTCTGTTCTTTCTCCACTGCGGCGTGTGCTCGATATCAAGGAGATACAGGTCGGCCAGCACGGTCTGCTGATGAAGAAGGGCGAGCATGAAGGCGTTCTGCTGCCGCAGGTACCGGTCGATGAAGGATGGGACCGCAAGACATTCCTCGAACAGACCGCTCGCAAGGCAGGGCTGCCCGCCTCAGCGTGGAAGGACGACGACACCGACATCTTTATGTTCACCGCGGTGGTGTTCGGCGAAGGCAGACAGAGGCAGAGTCCTACTCCGGAAACATCTTCTCCCGTAAACCGACCGTGAACGCCAGCAGCGCAGTCGCCAGATTCAAGACCAGAATCAGCATGGTCGTTTTCAGGAATCCAAAGACTGGTACAAGATAAGCGCTGAGGACAAGTGCTCCGAGGCACGCTCCCAGAAGATCGATCGCGTAGAGTGTACCGGTATTCTGTGGCCCGTTATTCCGCCCGTCCAAAAACAGGCTGCTCGCCAACGGGAATTGGTAACCACCCAGCATTCCGCAGAGCAACGCAACGATTGGGAAAGCGATTTCGCTCACTACGAAGAATCCAGCCGGGCTGCCGCTTCGTGCGCACACCAGGAAGAAGCCAAACAGCAACATAGGAGCCAGGGCCGCCACCACTTGAATCGATACCACCGCTCGCAGCGTAACGCGTTGGTCTCCGCCACCCTCTTGGCCAATCCTTCGCAAGCCCAGCCAACTGCCCAGCGCCATACCCACCATTACCGCCGCGACCAGCAACGCCAGTTGCTGATAGACGTACCCGTAGATCGCCTGGAAACCCAACAGCAGCAGTACCTCCAGAGCCATTAGCGTGAAACCCATGGCGCCGACACAGGCTGCGACACTCGCGTGCTGAAACTGCCTTCGTCGCCCCACGCCGGCAAGAACCATCCCTGTCACCAGCAGCGCGCTCGGGCCCCATACGATCCAAGAAAACGGGATGCGCGCCATGTTCGCGAAGGCTTCGCGATATCGCACGTTGAACTGTGTACTCCACAGCGCCACATCGAAGTAATACGCGATTGGAGCGAAGTCATGGTTTACGGGAGTTCCGGGCTCCGGCCGAATTTGCGTCGCCAGATCCGACATGCGATCCAGAGACATGCGAAACGGGAGATAGTACTCGCGCACATAACTTGTTTCCAGGTGGCGCGACTTTAACCGCTGCAGCAGTTCGTCTGGCTGGTCCGTGATTGCGTCTGGCTGCATAGCGGCGAAGAAGTGCACCGTGTCTCCGGGAATTGTTCCGACCTCGGGAAACACCTCGCGCAGGCTGCGATGGATGCACTTCAGGAAACTCGCGCGTGTGGGTGTGATGTAGTTCTCCGAGGCCGCAAGCTGGAACGACAGAATGCCTCCGGAATTCAACCGAGCGGCCGCCTCGCGGAAGAACTCAACCGTGTAGAAGCGGTTGATCTGCGCCGTCTGTGGCTCCGGCAGGTTGAGGATGATGACGTCAAACCTCTCCGATGTGCTCTTCAGAAACAAACGGCCATCGTCAATGTAAAGACGGACACGCGCGTTGTCTTGCAGCGTGGACATCTGCTCTGCAAAGTACGTTCGCCCAAGCTCAAAGATCTTGGGATCGAGTTCGATGATGTCGACCCGCTCGATCTGCGGATGCTTTAGCATTTCGGTGACACTCCCATTCAATCCACCACCGATCAGCAATACACTTCGCGGCGCCGGATGCTGCAAGAGCGCGTAATGCACAGCTTCTTCGGCAGCCTGGGGATCGGGCACCGTGAATAACACCAGGCCGTTCTCTAGCAGAGTGCGGCTGTTTCCTGTCTGCACCACTGCCAGATTTCCGTAGGCCGAATTGCGGCTATCCAGCAAATGAAATCCCCTCCATAGCCGCCCTAGTGACAGCTTCTCCATTCGTGGTGCGCCGAAGGGAACTACTCCGGCGGCGAACACCGCGAGCACCGAGCAATACGCAACCCTCCGCCACAGCGGCCTGTGAACGATTAGGCTGGCAGCCGCCAGCAAGTTCAGCATTCCAACCATGAACGCAACTTGGAATGATGTGTACTGACGAGCCAGTACGAGGCTAGCGGCCAGGCCCCCGATGCCCGAGCCAATTGCTTCGAGAAGATAAACAGATCCCGTGGCGATTGCCAGTGGTGCTGCAGTAACCTGCCCGACCAGGCGACTACCGACAGAGAATGCTCCGCCCGTCAAAAGGCACAACGGGCACAGAACCACGAGCGCTGTAAGCAACATTGGCCATGGCCCCAGCATTTCCCCTGGAACCGTAATAAAGACTCCCCTGGCGCTGCGCACCGCCAGAATGGTCAACGGCAACGTCACCGCTAGCAGCGTCTGCAATCCGGCCAAAACTGGGCGTGCATCATCAAGCCACAGGGTCTTCCGTCCGAAAAGACTGCTGCCCCTGCTCGTCCACCACAACCAGCTCGCCAGCAAGAGTCCCAGCGAGATTTCGTTGCCATAGAACACCACGAGCAACTCTCGCATCAACAGGATCTGGGCAACGGTCGCGGTAAGTCCGATCAGCAACAGCACGAGCCGGAGCCGCCCCATGCTGTGCTCGAATACCTGAGGTTGCTGGGGCGGAATGATCATGGCACTGACAACCATTGGGGCGGCCGGACCTCCGAGGGTTGCGTCTTCGCACGTCGCAGTGACAAGGTGCACCTGTCGGATTGCTTGTCAAGATGATAGAGGCAGGTCGACTCGACCGAACGTCGGTAAGTGTTGATCCTCACCTGTCGGGCACACGCTCGTCAGTGATGCCGAGCGCAGACGCGAGTGACAGTATCTACAGGACAACTGCCTCGGAGAGCATCGGGGCATGCTCACGGACGTCATTCCATCTTGAGCGCCCACGGATCGAGACTGTGGTTGGTCAGGCAAGCCCAGAGTTATGCGAAAGTGGAATAGGGTTGCATTGGTGCTTCGCGGCCGGCGTGACGACACCGTTCCCAGAAGTCACCTGCCGTTCGATACAGAGGACAGGTTCTGCGTGACAACGCCGCGGAAAAACCCGAGACTGAAACTGTCTATAACGGAATTGGATTGCCATCATGATTCACCGAGCCAGAGATCTCTCTCCTGACCAAAAGCTGCTCATTGAAAGGCTGTTGGGTCGTCGGGTCCTGGAAGACGAGGCAATCAGCGTCCACGTCTTCGAGCCCCCCGGTGTCCCAGCCGAGCGGCGGGGGGAAATCGCAGAAGAACTGAGGAAGTATTGCGCGGAAGTGGACGCCAACCGCAGCCCCGCCTCTCCTGACGAGGCCGACGAAGTCATCACCGAGGCTATCCGAAGCACTCGCCCTGGCTATCGTCCTCATCAGTGAGAATCGTCCTTGAAACCACGATTCTCGTCCGCGCGACCGAGAGTTCCCACGGACTCGCCCGCGAACTTCTGCTCAACATCGTCGCCAGCAAACACACCTTGTTGCTCTCCAACAAGATGCTCTACGAAACTCGCCCGGGTCCTCAGGTATCCACGCCTCCAGGCGTTCTATGGCTGACGGAGGAGCGCACCTACGATTTCGTCCGCTATCTGCACGACGTGGCGGAGATCGTGTCTTTGACTCCACTGCTTGCTATGCCCATCCGGGACGTAAACGACATCGTCGTACTGCAGACAGCAGTCATCGGCGAAGCGAATATCCTTTGCACTCGAGACGAGGATTTCTACGATCCCGTGGCAACGGAGTTCTTAGGCAAAGTCGGCATAACGGTTATGGACGACATCTCCCTGATGCATCGCTTGCTTTCTTGACCCATAGACATTGCAAGTGTGAGTCGCGACCTTCCGATGGGGCGATCCGGATGGATGGGCTTCTCCGATCACACAATGAATTGAGGCACATAGCAGAGCAATTGGAGCGTTCTGGAGCAACGCAGAATACCAAGATGCTCTGCAAGTGATTGATTCGAATGGTGGGCGCTACAGGATTCGAACCTGTGACTTCCACCGTGTGAAGTAACAACCTTTACTGTCAACAACTTACATCGGCTCGTAGGGGCTGCCAACCACCTGCAAGTACGTGTAAGACAGGGTTTCATCGGGTTGGTCAGCGGGTTGAAGTCTTGGTTCGCTGTTCAGCGTGACAACTCTCATTTTGCAGAGTCTCACCTTCTTCTACAGGTAACCAGACTTCCCCAAACCACCCCCAATATCCAGTCCTCTATCGCCGCCAGTTCACGTTCCTGGGGCTCCAGCGGCGGGTTGAGAAACTGCCAAAGCGACCTGTTCGTCGTCCGCGATGACCGACAGTTTTTTAGGATTTCGGTTGACTCAATGCGAAATTCATCATAATTTCTGTGCTGCTAGATGGGCTCCCAAGACCGACGAAAGTGATCATGTGGGCATCCCCCTCCCAGAGAGTCCGATGGCGAGCATTCCCCAATCAGCGTCTGGAAATCAAGGGAACCTGCCAACGCGCTCCGCCCAGTTGTCAGAATTTAGAAGCGAACTCCTGAAACGTTTGGTCGAAGTTGGCGAGGCGAGTTACAAGGAGAGCACTCGGATCGCTGCCGTTTTGGACGACAAGGCTCAAAAGACCAGCACCATCGCTGGGGTGTTCCTCGCCGCTGGTTTCGCAGCACTAAAGCCTGAAACCCTGACCGCGCTCAGCAGCCGTCTACTCCTGACGCTTCTGATCGTTATAGTCGTCCTTCTTATGGGCAGTGTTGGTACGTCTCTGGTCGCCATGTGGGTCAGGCGGAATGCGGAGCCCTTGTCCATCGCGGATGTCTCAGCCATAGCGGTGGACGTGCTTGCCTTACACGAAGACGAACTCTCGATTGAGCGTCAAGCCAACGTTTATCTTGACCAAGCACGGGTCTGGAGCGAATGCGTGTTGGCGCAGGATCGTCTCAACGCTCGAAAGGCAACATTTCTGAAGTCCGCACAGACCACTCTAGCCGCTGCGATGTTCGCGGTTGGAATATTTCTGGCGGTTCTCCTGAATTCGGTTCGTAAGTGAAAGGTTGGGTAACACGGTGAGCAACACATGCATAAAACAACTGGATGGGGGAAGAATATGCGGCGTCGATGTGGCGCCGGGTTCGAATTACTGCAAGGATCACGATCCAGCATTGAAGCATCGGGCTGGTGGAGGCGGTGGTGGAGGGCGATTTCTCGACTCCGATCTCAATGAACTCGGAAAACGATACTATCGCGATCCAAAATTGGATAAGCCCGACTTTAACGACTTCTGATTTCTGGACGGAGGGGGTCGGCTTCCATCGAACACGGCGGGATGGAGGTGGGGCTAGATTTGTCCCAATATCCATCCCTCGATTGCCGCGATTTGACGTTCGTCGGGTTCCAGCGGCGGATTGAAAAAATGCGAGGCTCGGGTCACGCTGTTTCTGTGTAACTCCGAAGTCCAATCTGCGCCCGTCCGATAGGACGACGCAGTACGGCTGGTGCGGAACCTTCTAAAGTCGGGGCTCGTTTGCTGACGACGACTTCGGATTCGTCTCGCGTGATTGTATGAGTTGCCTCGCACTCTGGGCAGAGCCAATAGCAGTAGTCTGACAACTTCCTATCTCCCCATGTCGCTGGGCTCTCAAAACGAGTCGGCGGAAGCGCGAACAGTCGTCCCTTACTAAGCTCTCGAAACTCCCGATTGCATGATGGGTTCGCGCACTGGGCTACCATGGGAAAACTTCGTGCGGGGTCGCATCACTTACATGACAATGTCGATTATCACCTGAGTGCCAGTCGTATACACACGATACGATATGATTGCGGGTCATATTGCAAGGGAAGAATTCGGTGCCGCTACTGTGACCACCAAGTGCCGCCGGTCGACGTTCCTCGGGCTCCAGCGGCGGACTGAGAAACTGCGCAAGCGACCCGCTGGCGTCAGCCCTTTGTTACCACGCTGTCGCTGCCCCGGTTCCAGTCGCCGCCACCGTCGATCTTGCTTCCCGCGTTCACTCCAATTGACGGTGCCACGAGTCACCTCAACTCTTCCTGACAGCACATTACTGCAGGTCAACCAGTGCCGTCTCCCCAGAACTGGACCTGCCTGAGACTCTAAGCACGTATTTTCGATCTGGCGGAACGTCGAACACCACAACGCCAATACTGAGGCAAGATAGGAGCACGAATTCCAGAAATCGACCACCCTTTACAGACCATCGTCGCCGGGGGTGTCTCCCCGGTTTTGGGGATGCCAGAGAGGGTCTAGTCAGGCTCGTCCCGTTCGTTTTGATGGTGATACGGTGATGATGACCGTCGCAAATCGCTGAGATGCTGGGCACAAATTGGATTGGGTGCTGGATTGCACTCCAATATGGCATACCGGATACTCGGTAAATCGCCAAAGACGCAATAATTAGGTCTGCGGAAGCGGCGAAGGAGTAATGACATGATGTGCATGGAATG